>Ga0335072_10007297_pt1 | contig 16111 bp, 14 predicted proteins | sample Lox_Sample_21_FD_206725 | JGI IMG/M metagenome (GOLD analysis project Ga0335072, IMG submission 206725) | Soil microbial communities from Loxahatchee National Wildlife Refuge, Florida, United States - Lox_Sample_2.1 | ecosystem: Environmental > Terrestrial > Soil > Wetlands | place: USA...
CCCAAGCCCTACTCCAAGCCGCACCCCCCGATCTGGATGGCGGCCGGCAGCCCGTCGACCTTCGACCTGGCGGCCGAGCTCGGCGTGGGGGTGCTGTGCTTCGGGTTCTCGACACCCGATCAGCTCACGCCGCTCGTCCAGCGCTACAAGGAAAAGATCGAGCACTGTGACAACCCCGTCGGTGAGTTCGTCAACAACAACGTGATGATCACCACGCAGATGATCTGCATGGAGGACGGCAACAAGGCCAGGGAGGCCTTTCTCGAGGCCGAGGGCAACTACCACCTGAGCCTGGTGTTCCGGTACCTGGACACGTTCCCGAAGCCGGCCGGTCTCCCGACCTGGCCCGACCTGATTCCTGAAATGGACCGGGCGACGCTCGACGCCGCCATCAAGGCGGGCGCGTTCGCCGTGGGATCACCCGAGGAGGTCTCCAAGACCATCGAGACCTTCGAAGCGACCGGAGCCGACCAGATCTCCTTCGGCATGCTGTCCACGTCGATCTCCCGGGAGACGTGCGAAGAAGCAGTCGAGACGTTCGGCAAGCACGTGCTCCAGAACTTCGACAAGGACCCGGTGCACAGCTCCACCCGGCAGCGCCTGGCCGCGGCGGCGGTGAAGTAGCCCGACCCCGGCGCGGGGCCGGGAGGCGAAGTGAACTTCACCTGAGCTCAGCGCGCCCGCACGACCACGTGGACGACCCAGCACGAAGACTGCCCGGCCGGCACGCTCCGGCAGGCACTCGCCGGCAGGGACAGGACCGCCCGTCCCGGTTTCCAGGCCCGGAACTCCGCCACCAGCGGTTGGGGTTTCTCCAGGGGACCCAGCACCGCAGGGTCGCTCGAAACGACCGGGTTGCTCAACTGCGGCACCGCGCTCTTCCACGCGTTCTGATCGGGCTCCACCGTGACGACGTCGTCGACGTTGACGGCGATGGTCGTTCCGTCCTCCTGCGGTGTGGCCGGGACGAGCCGGCCACCGGTGCGGCCCGGCGTCGTGGTGGTCGGAACGGCCGATCCGCCGGAGGCGGGGAATCCCGTGTAGAGGCCGGTGGGAGCGTGTGTGACCTCCGGGGGCAAGTCCGAGGTCACCGTGGCGGCGTGCAGCGTGAGTTGGACGGGTCGGGGTGCGCCGCACCGTGCGCCGACCGGTCGCTCCACCAAAACCCGGAGCGTGTCGGAGTTCTCGTCGAGGAGCACGGGGTCGGAGTGTCCGTCGCACGGCAGCATGGACGCCGTCAGCGTCCCCGAATAGCCATCGGGGTCACGCGACGTCAAGATCCAGGGCACCGAGACCTGTTCGCGCGGCTGGATCAAGGTCGCCGCCATCCGGACGCTCGACCCGCACTGGCCGGGTTGGCTCTCCGAGTAGACCAGCGCATCGCGTCCCGTGCGCGCATCGACCAGGAACACCTGGTAGTCGTCGTCGGTGGCCAGGGGCGGCGCCGTGGTGGGCGGTGAGGTCTCGAGCGGGCAGGAAACCACCACCTGATGAGTCAGGACGACCACCCAGGCCAGGCGGTTCTGGTACGGCGTGCTGGCCGGCATGGTCGGCTGGACGTCACCGGGGGTCAGATCCGTACCCGGAGGTCCGCTCGGCGGAGGGAAGAAGCCCGGTGCCACGCTGACCCGGGCGTACCCGACGGCGACGCCCGAACCGGCGGAACCGCTCAGCGGCGCGTTGTCGTCGCCGAGCGCGGCCAGCGCGTCACATTCGGCTTGGTGCGCCGTGATCGAGGGCCGATCTCCCGGTCGGGGGGGCTGCACGACGAGGTTGGTGCCGTCGACGCTGAACGCGTGGCGCGCCGCGCCACCGGTCAACGCGGTGACGGCGGGTCCCACCATGGGCGGCTGCCCGCTGGTCGGCGCCGAACCCGGGAGGGGCAGGGCCGGCACCGAGCACGGCCGGGCAATCGGTGCCGACGTGGTCGCCGATGGCAGGGCGGCCGAGGGAGGGGTGCCGAGGGCAGACCACAGGCCCAGCACCACCATGGTCGCGGCCCAGCCCGCGATGCCGGCGCGCTTCTGGTGCCACGCTCCGCGAGGTCGACGATCCTGCACTACTCCGGCGGCGCTTTCATGCCGATGGTGGCGCTTTCATTCCGATAATGACGCTGACCGACGGGATTTGGTTCGACAGCGGCATCCGTTCCCGGGGCGATCAGGTCGACGGCGCGGTCAGCTCCGTGACGGCGCCGACGATCTCGTCCACCGTGTTGATCGAGGCCACCAGCGCCACCGAGTTCACCATGACGGCGTCGCCGTAGGAAAGCGGGACACCGACGACCGCATCGGAGGCGACCACCACCTGGTAGCCGAGATTCACGGCCTCGATGCACAGGCCGAGGACACCCACATTGGCCGAGACCCCGGTCACCACCAGCACGCGTACGCCGAGGCCGCGCAGTATCTCGTCGAGATCGGTGCCCGTGAACGGGGCCACCCCGTGGCGGCGCGACGACACCAGGTCAGCCGCCTGGGCTCCGAGGCCGGGCACCAGCTCCGTGGCCGGCGTGCCCGTCAAGAGGTGCCCGGCCCGCCGGAGCACGGCGGTGTGCAGCGGCGTGTTCGGGACTGTGCCCTGCCGATCGGCTCGGAACTCCGCGGTGCAATGCACGACCGGCAGTCCGGAGCCCCGAAATGCCCGTAGGAGCCTGGCTGCATTGGGCACGAGCCCGCGCACGTTCGCCGCCTCGGCCAACTCGGGGAACGTCGCCAGATCACCCATCACGCCCCGTTGGAGCTCCATGGTCAGGACCGCGACCGGAATCGACCTCGGCGGACGGGGCGGCTCGTCCTCGCCGATGCCGCGTCCGGCCAGCAGGGCCGTCAGCTCAAGGGGCACGGACGGCGGGGACGTCACCGGGCGACACAATGGCCGCCGCCCACCGGTAGTCGGGCTTGCCGCTCGGCGCCCGTTCGATGGCGTCGACGACGTGGAGCCGCCGCGGGAGCTTGTAGCCGGCGATCGACGCCCGGCAATGCTCCTGGATGCTCTGGAGGGACGGCGCGCTGTGACCCGCTCGGGGCTGGACGATGGCGGCAACCGTCTGACCCCACCGTTCGTCAGGTGCACCGCAGACGATGGCATCCATGATGTCGGGATGTGACCGCACCGCTGACTCGACCTCTTCGGGAAAGATCTTCTCGCCTCCCGAATTGATGACGATCGAACCGCGACCGAGCAGGGTGATCGATCCGTCGGCCTCCACGGTGGCGAAGTCGCCGGGCATCACGTAGCGGGTGCCCCGCACGGTGACGAACACCTCGGCCGTCTTTTTGGGATCGTTGTAGTAGCCCTGCGGGATGTCACCGGAGCGGGCGATCTTTCCGATGGTGCCCGAGCCGGGCGCGACCTCGTTGAAGTCCTCGTCGAAGACGACGGTGTGGCCGAGCAGATGGACGGTCGGCCCGCTCTTCATGGCCGTGTGCCCCGGGGTCACGACCGTCATACCGTTGTTGCCTCCTTCGGAAGATCCGATGGCGTCGGTAATGACGATGTTCGGCAGGTGGGCGAAGAAGTCGTCCTTCACCGGGGCGCTGAACAATGCCGCCGACGACACGACCGCCATGAGGGACGAGAGATCGTATGCAGCCCCGGGGTCGTCGAGCGACTCCACCAGCGGCTTGCCCATGGCGTCGCCCGTGATCATCAGCGAGTTGACGTGCTCGTCCTGGACGAGCTTCCACACCTCGTGAGGTTCGAACTTGGCCATGAGGACGATTTTCGAGCCCACGAAGCTCTGACCCATGACGCACCACTGCGTGGCCCCGTGCATGAGCGGGGCTATCGGGAGGTGGGTCATGGGGCCGTTGCGGCCCTTCTCCACCATGAGGCTGGCATCCTGAATCCGGGTGTTCGCCACCGGATCGACGCCGCCGCCGAGAGCGTAGAAGACGTCCTCGTGGCGCCAGACGACGCCCTTGGGCAAGCCGGTGGTCCCGCCGGTGTAGAGGATGTAGAGGTCGTCACCGGTGCGTGGCCCGAAATCGCGGTCGGGTGACTGGCCCGCGAGCGCGGCCTCGTAATCGACCGCCGCGGGACCAGGGTGGGGAGCCCCCGAGCCGTCCTCCACCACCAGCACGTGGCCCAGGTCGGGCAGCGTCGGGAGGAGTTCCGCCACAAGAGGGGCGAACTCGCGCTGGTGTACCAGCGCCTTCAGGTCGGCGTTGGTCAGGAGGTAGCGGAGCTCCTCCTTCACGTAGCGGTAGTTGATGTTGATCCATACGGCCCGCAACTTGAAGACGGCCCAGGCCGTCTCGACCCACTCGACGCTGTTGTAGGCGTAGATCCCCACGTGGTCACCCGGTCCGATGCCGTGGGCGGCCAGGTGGTGCGCCAGCTGGTTGGCCCGCGCCTCCATTTCGGCGTACGTGCGCCGCTGCCCGTTGGCGACCAGGTACTCCCGATCGGGATAGGCGTCGACGGCGGCCTCGAAGAGATCGGCGAGGTTGCACTCCATGGGCATGGCGGATTGACTTTAGAACACGTTCTCGTTCTGGTCGAAAGGCCCGGTCACCAGGGTCGATCCGGCGCCGATGCCGGGGAACGGCCGTCGGGACCCGAGTCCGTGGCCGGTACGGTGGCGTCGCTCGAGGAGGTGCATGTGGCAGACCCCGCGGGGGCGGATGTGGGGTTCGGGCGTCGATGGATTTCCTTCGGCCTGCTCCTCGTAGTGGCCGCGGGGACGGCCGGTGCCGCCTCGCTGGCGGTGTCCGAACAGCCCCCGACCGCACCCGCATCGACGGCGAGCACTTCGGAGCCGGCCCCGGCGACCTTTCCCAGCAGAGTCATCGACCGTGTCGGGCCGCCGAACGGTTCTGGGGGCTTCAGCGGTCCGCCCTACTGCACCGTGAGCTATCCAGCCCGGCAGTGGCCTCCCCCGCCGAACCGCGTCCTCGAGTCGCACCTGCTCAGGGTCAGCGACCTCCCCGTGACGATGAAGGCCTCTCCACTCCTCTATGCGAGCAACGGCCCCGATTTCGATCAACTGGCCGCCGGCTTCCCGCGCCAGCCCATTGCCGGCGTCGACTTCGCCACCTCACCTTCGACGGCCATTTCGTTCGTGAGCGAGGTCTTGGGCCAGGGTGCATCCGCCGCCGAGGCGGCCGCTGTGTACCGATTCGCCACCGAGCACCTCTACGGCGACTGTCTCGGATACTGGGGCGGCGGCGCGCCGACTCGCATCACGCTGACGCTTCGGGATCGCTCCATTCCGCTGACCGTGCTCGAGCAGCGAGGGCAGGACAGCATGGAGAGCCTGGCCACGGTGATCGTGCTGACCCACGTGGGCGACTATGTCCTCGATCTGTCGGTGGGCAACCACGATGTCTACCCCTCGACGGCGATCGCCTCGTTCCCGAGCCTCACCCAGGTGAGGGCAGTCGTGGAGGCCGCGGTGGCGAGGCTCAGGGCAGAGACGGCCACCGGTTGAGGTCATGGTGTGCGGGAGCTCGGCACGCTGGACCGCCGGCTCCCCACACGCATGCAGAGCTGACCACCCGAGCTGACGGGCCGAGCCGGTCTGGTGCCCCTCCGTGTGGTCAGTCGAAGAGATCGGGCTCGCTGCGTGAGATCTCGTCCCACAGCGGCTTGAAGGAGAACCACCCCGCCAGGGGCGATGCCGTGCGGTCCCGGGTGTAGCGGGCCCCTTCGTCGTCGATCAGGTGGGGTGTCCCGGCCGCCTCGGCCAGGAGCTGCGCCTGGCACGAGCGCTCCATGGTGATGAACCACCACGCCGCCTCGTCGACCGTGTGGCCGACCGTGAACAGTCCGTGGTTGCGGTGGATGGTGGCCTTGTGGGGGCCCAGCGCGTGGGCCAGGGCCTTGGCCGCAGCCTCCTCCAGCACGATGGCGCCGCCACCCTCCTCACAGACGGTGTGGTCCTCGAAGAACACGCAGGCGTCCTGGGTGATCGGGTCGAGCAGCCGGCCGAGCGAGGACCATGCCTTCCCGTGGACCGAATGGGCATGCGCGGCAGCCACGACGTCGGGCCGGGCGGCGTGCACGGCCGAATGGATGGCGAAGGCGGCGGGGTTCACCGGGAGACTTCCCTCGACCACCTCGCCGACGTGGTTGACCAGAATCAGGTCAGAGACCCTGACGTGGCGGAAGCTCATGCCGAACGGGTTCACCCAGAAGTGATCGGTCAGCTCGGGGTCCCGGGCCGTGATGTGACCGGCCACGCCCTCGGAAAATCCGAAGCGGCCGAACAGCCGCAGTGCGCCGGCCAGTCGCTGCTTGCGGTGGAGGCGCTCTTCCTCGACCGTGTCGAAGGTGGGCGGGGTCAGCTGCATCATTTCCTGCTGACCCGGGAGGAGGTTCCGTGCCGGTGAGGTCATGGGGCCAACGCTACCGCCGCGGGGCTATGGTCCCGCCATGGCATACCCCGTTGCTGAATCCAGAGAGATTGGCGCACCGGCCGAGAGGGTCTGGGAGCTGGTGTCCGATCTGCCCCGGATGGGGGAGTGGTCACCCGAGAACCAGGGCGGCAGGTGGATCAAGGGTGCGACCGGGCCCGCGCTGGGAGCCGGGTTCCTCGGGAAGAACCGCAACGGCTTGCGGAGGTGGACCACCAAGGCGACGGTGGTGCAGTGCGAACCGGGCAAGGTGTTCGAGATCTCCATCACCGTCGGATCGATGCCGGTCGCGCACTGGCTGTATGAATTCGAGCCGACTCCGGGTGGCTGTACGGTCACCGAGTCCTGGGACGACCACCGCAAGGGCTGGATGAAGGTCGTCGCCCGGCCGATGGGCGTGCACGATGCGGACAAGGCCAAATCCGAGATGGCGGCGACGCTGGCGAATCTGGCCCGGGCGGCCGAGCATCCGGCGTGAGCCGGGCCTCCTCGTAGGCCGGCCTCACGGCTCGGACGGGCCGAGCCGTCGCACCACATGGGCCGCAGCGGCCGCATCACCCGGCCCGTCACGCTGGTGCAACCGATCCACCACCGCGAGCCGGTGCGCCCCGTCGACGTTGCCGCCGTACTTGAATTTCGCGTCGACGCGCTCGACCTCGATGCGGACTCCGAGGATGCCGAGGAGTCGGGGGCCGTGCGCCTGGGCGGGATCGGCGACGGGTGTGCCGGGCTCCAATGTCGCCAGCTGCCGACGCAGGATGGACGCGACGGCGCCGGGCTCGGTGCGCTCGTCCACCACCTGTGCCGTCCCGGCCAGCTGGACCGCCCCGTAGTAGGTCGTCGGGATCCCGAGCAGCGGGTCCTCGTCGCCGATCACCTTCCAGTCCGACGGGATGAAGGCCCAGTCTCCGGCCACTGACAGGAGCACGCGCGGGTTCTCGGCCAGGGCGGCGAAGATCGGGTTGGCGCGGACGAGATGCAGCCATACCGTGCCCTGATGGGACCGGGCTCCGGCAGCTCCGTCTCCACCGGATTCCACGGGCGGTTCGTAGACGAACTGCGTCGGCACGACCACCGGGAGCTCACGGTCCCGACCCGGCGCAATGAGATGGCCGAAGGGGTTGGCGGTGAGGAACGGACGCCACTCCGCCTCACCGAAGGTGGCATCAACCGGGGCGGTGAACACCCCATGAATATGCCACTACGAAGTGGGCTGGAGTTCCTCCATGGACTCGGCCCGGTGCCGCTTGTAGTCGACCTTGCCGTTGGGGGCCCGGCCGATGGTCTCGACGATGCGCACGCGTCTGGGTGCCTTGTAGCCGGCGAGGCGGCTCTTGACATGCTCTATCAGCGCGCTCTCGCTCGGGACGTCGACCTCGTTCCCGGCCTCGGCGGCGAGCTCGACGACACCGACGATCTGCTCCCCGTAGGTCTCGTGGGGGATGCCCACCACGACCGCGTCACGCACGGCGTCGTGCGTCTTGAGCGCTTCTTCGACTTCTTCGGGAAAGATCTTCTCGCCGCCGCTGTTGATGCAGACCGAGCCGCGCCCGAGGAGATGGATGGAGCCGTCGGCGTGCACCTGTGCGAAGTCGCCGGGGATCGAGTAGCGCACGCCGTTGATGACCTTGAACGTCCGCTCGGACTTCTCGTCGTCCTTGTAGTAGCCGAGCGGGTTGCGGCCGCCCAGCGCGAGCACGCCGATGTCGTCGGAGCCCGGCTGCACCTCGGCACCATCGTCGGTGAGGACCTTGACGTCGGGACCGAGGGTGAACTTCGCCGTCTCGGCCGCGCCGTTGGAGCCCGAAACGGACATGCCCATGCCCAGTGCCTCCGAGGAACTGAATGCATCGACGAGGAGCATGGTGCCGTGATGCGCCAGCAACTCCTGCTTCACCGACTCGCTCCACATCGCACCCGAGGACACCATGGCCATGAGGGAGCTCAGGTCCCAGTGGCCGGGCTGCGCGTCGAGCGCGGAGAGAAGGGGCCGCGAGAAAGGGTCGCCCACAATGACGAGCATGTTGACCTTCTCGCGCTGCACCGTATCGAGGAGCTCGACGGGGTCGTACTTGCGGCTCTCGAGGAGGCACACCCGGCCACCCTCGGCCAAGGTGGTGTTGGCGGTGAAGCCGCCCGTGCCGTGCATGAGGGGCGCCGCGGGCATGAGAGTGATGCTCATCGGTGCGGTGGTGAGGGAGTTGCGCACACCCTCGAGACCCTGATCCATCGGGTAGTGGCGCATGCCGCTCGGGATGAGACGGGCGAACAGATCGTCCTGGCGCCACATCACGCCCTTGGGCATGCCGGTCGTGCCGCCCGTGTAGAGCATGAGGAGGTCGTCACCGCTGCGGCCCCAGGGGGCGGCGGTGCGGCCTGTCGCCATTTTGGCGGCTTCGTCGTAGGGGGTCGCCCAATCCGGGCAGGGTCCGGATCCGTCGTCGACCCAGAGCCAGCCCTTCACCCGCGGGGCGCGCTCGAGAATGCCCTCGATCCGCTCGGCGAAGGAGCCGTGGAACACGACGGCTACCGCGTCGGCGTTGTCCCAGAGGTAGGTGAGCTCGTCATCGCCGTAGCGGTAGTTCGTGTTGACGGGCACGAGGCCGACCTTGAAGGCGGCGAAGAGGCTCTGGAGGTACTCGGGACAGTTGTAGAGGTAGAGGGCGACCTTGTCCTGTTGGGCGACACCGAGGTCGAGAAAGAACTGGGCGATGCCGTCGGCCCCCGCATCGAATTCGGACCACGTGACGTGGCGGTCCCCCTGGGTGACGGCGACGGCGTCGGGCTGGCAGTCGGCGACGACCTCCCACACGTCGCCGTAGTTCCAGTTGGTGGCCGTGGCCGTCGTCGTGGCCGTGGCCGTGGCCGTCGTCGTGGCCGTGGCCGTGGTGTCGTCGTCGGTCATCGCTTTCATCCTCCCCATGTGCCCCACGTGATGGTGTCCGCCGCCCCCGGCACCGCCTGTGTCGTGGACCTGTCGCTTGTGTCGTGGACCTGCGTTCCGGGCGGCGGTCAGCCTACGCTCCCATCGCATGGACCATCGCCTCGCCTTGGGCGCTTCGATCGGGTTGCCTGGCGACGACGATGCCCGTCGCCGCTCGGTGCGGGCCTGGCTGGCCGAACACCCCAATCCCTCTGGCCGGGTGCTGGCCGAAGCGGGATACGTCGTGCCGCACTGGCCGAAGCCCTTCGGCCTCGATGCCGACCCGCTGACCCAGCTGATGATCGACGAGGAGCTGCGGGCCGCCGGCGTGCGCAGGCCCATCAACCCGATCGGCATCGGCTGGGCGGGGCCGACGCTGATGTACGCGGGCTCTGACGAGCAGAAAGACCGCTGGCTGTGGCCGCTGCTCTCCGGCGAGGAGTTCTGGTGCCAGCTCTTCTCCGAGCCGGGTGCGGGTTCGGACCTGGCAGGGTTGACGACCCGAGCCGTCCGTGACGGCGACTCCTACGTGGTGAACGGGCAGAAGGTGTGGAACAGCTATGCCCACATTGCGAGATGGGGGATCCTGCTCGCTCGAACCGACCCGACAGCCCCCAAGCATCGGGGCATCAGTTATTTCGTGTGCCCCATGGACGCCCCGGGGATCGAGATCCGCCCGCTCATCGACATGACCGGCGAGCATGCGTTCAACGAAGTGTTCTTCACCGATGTGCGGATTCCGGCCGATCATCTCATCGGGCCCGAGCACGGTGGGTGGGAGCTGGCCAAGGTCACGCTGGGAAACGAGCGAGTGTCGTTGTCGGGGGAGGGTGCGCTGTGGGGGATGGGCCCCACCGCGGACGACCTCGTCGACCTGGTGCACGCCGCTGGGGGGGCTCCCGATGCCGTCCTGCGTGACCGGCTGGTGACGGTGTGGGCCGAAAGTCAGATTCTGCGGGTGTTGCGCCTCCGCACGGTCTCGGCCGTCCTGGCTGGGCGCGCCCCGGGGGCCGAAGCATCGGTGCGCAAGGCGATCGCAGACGCGCACGGCCAGCACGTGATGGGTGTGGCGCGCGACCTGGCCGGGCCCTTCGCCATGCTGGCCAACTCGAGCCCGATCGGCGCGTGGGGCCGGCAGGGTGTGGGTGGATCGGCCGGAGCGGCGGGGTCGGCCGGAGCGGCGGGGTCGGCCGGAGCGGCGGGGTCGGCCGGAGCGGCGGGATCGGCCGGCCAGGGTGGCATGGGCGGTTTGGCGGACGGGCAGTGGGCCCGGGGCTTTTTGTACTCGCCGGCCCTGACGGTCGGAGGCGGTACGGCCGAGGTGCAACGCAACATCGTGGCCGAGAAGGTCCTCGGGTTGCCGAGGGATCCCGATCTGTCCTGAACGCGCCGGGCCTGAGCGCGCCGGCCTGAGCGCGCGGCCTGAACTCGCGGGCGGGGGAGCTCTGCCGCGGGAGCTCTGTCTTGACAATCGCCCGTGACCGGGCAGTGGCCCCGAAGCTACGCCGATGTCACTTGCACCCGCGGTGTCAGTACCTGTTCACACGGCCATTGACGGTCGCCACCTGCCAAAGCGGTCGCTGGGATATTTCGCAAGGTTTGCGTACACTCGTCGTTGCATACGGCGAAGGGTCGCGTGGCCCTTCTTCCATATGACGGCGGACCGAAGCGGGGGTGGCGGGTGAAGAGACTCTTGACCGGAGGGGCTCTCGCGTTTCTCGGGGTTGTGGCTCCGATGAGCGCTGTGATCGCTGATGGCGGAACGGCAGGTGCTTCTGCACCCCGGACGCATCTCGCGTTGAGTGCGCCGAGTGTTCGCGCCGGTACCAGGGCGCTCGTGAACGTGCCGCCCCTGCTCGGCAAGCACATCCTCTCGTACGGGCTCGGCCGCCGACGCAACATGACGCAGGTCGGTTCGGACAACTGGTCGGGATACGCCGACATCAACGGCACCTACTCGTCGGTGTCTTCGACCTGGACCGAGCCGAGCGTGTCCTGCACTCAATCGAGCGGGAGCGGTGGATTCCTCGGGCTCTTCGGCACCGCAGGCGGCTACAACACCACCTATTCCTCCTTCTGGATCGGTCTACGCCTCGAGCAGTGTCGAGCAGACGGGCACTGCGGCCGATTGCACGGGCAGCGGCCCTACCTACTACGCCTGGTGGGAGATGTTCCCCGCCGGTGAGAACCAGCTTTCGTCCACCCAGTACCCCGTTTCGGCCGGCGACACCATGACCGGGACGGTCACCTCGACCTCGGCGAGCTCCTACACCCTGTCGCTGACCGATGCCCAGCACCACTGGACCTTCTCGATGCCGGTGTCGGGCAGCTCCTACGCCCGGTCTTCGGCCGAGTGGGTGGCCGAAGCCCCCTCTTCCTGCTCGCTCCTCTTCTGCAGTGCCCTGCCGCTGTCGAACTTCGGCCAGGTGACCTTCTCGAACGCCCGGGCGACCAGCACGGAAGGAACGACCGGACCGATCTCTGGCTTCACGGACGCCGCGATCACAATGTCGGACAACGGAACGACTCTGGCCACTCCCGGGCCGCTCGTCCCGAATTCGAACAACACGGCCGACGCATTCTCGGTAGAGTTCGACAACTCATAAGTCTCCAACATCGGTAGCGGGAGCCAGGGTGGCTCCCGAGCGTCCCCTGGGACAGGTTGCGCTCGGGAGCTCAGGTACGCAGCGGCGAGGGGGCTTCGGAGCGTCCGGGGGGGCGTTCCGGAGCGGAGGCCTGCTGTGGGGTCGCTGATGTTGCAGCCCCGCCTGGAGCGGTCTCGCCCCGCTTGGAGCGGTCTCGGCCCGCCTGGAGGAGTCAGAGCGGCCCTGAAGCAGTCAGACCGAAAGCAGTCAGACCGAAAGAGGACCGGCGTTGCCGAATCCTTGGCGGATCCCCTGCCCGGCCCGTGCGACCAGCGCGTCGGGCTCGTAGAGGAGCTCCCAGGCGTTGCGGGCGTGGTCACGCGAGCGGTTCTTGAAGACGCTGGCGAGGACGGCGGGGTCCTCCGCCTCGTCCTCGTGCACGAACACCTCGAGGATGTGCGTGTTCGTCATGAGCTGGGCCTGCATGATGCCCTGTGACGCCTCGTGGGCGCACTGCTTGTCGATCGGCTCCTTGCCCGGCATGCCCAGAGCCACCACAATCCGGCAGCCCTCCTCCTCGATCAGTTTCTTGGCCGCCACGGCCAGGTCCTTGAAGCCGGGGACGGTGCGGCGCAGGACGGTGAAGCGGGTGCCGAATCCCGGGCACTGCTTCAGCGCATCATGGGCTTCGGCGCCCGCCTCCGGCCGTGGGGGTCCTTCAGCGTGCCGGGGTTGGTTCGGGGTGCGGGTAGCGGGCTCGGGGACCGGGTTCGGAGGGCGGATTCGCAGGCCAGGTCCAGGGCGGTTCCGGGTGACGCAACCTCTGGGACGGGACGTTGTCTGTCACACCCTTCCGTCAGGGTGTCCGGCATGGGGAACGGAAGCACGGGAGCGGTCGGGAGAGGCGCGTCGCCGTCGAAGTCGGCGACCACAGCGTCGGCCACCCCGACGTCGGCAACCCCGGACCGGCCGAGGATGCGCCGGCGACCGCCGTGCCGGGACTACGGCGGTGACGGCCACTCGGGCGAGCTGGCTGATCGGATCGTGGAGCGCGGCCGGGCCCTGTCGGCATTGCAGCGCCAGCTCCTTTCGGACGTGGCCGAGTTCGACCGGGCGGAGGCCTGGCGGGGCACCGGGGCCGTCTCAATGGAAGCGTGGCTCATCGAGCGGTGCGGTGTGAGCAGCGGGACGGCTCGGGTATGGGCGCAGGCCGCATCTCGGCTCGAGTCGCTGCCCACGTTGGCAGCCGCCCTCGAGCAGGGAACCTTGCCGCTGGACAAGGTGGCACCGCTGGCGAGTGTTGCAAGCCCCGAGACGGACGCCGAACTGGCGGCGGCGGCGGGGACGTGGACGGTGAAACAGCTGCGCGAGCTGGTCCAGTGGAGACGCGGCGTATCCGATAGCACCGCGGCTCGGCGATTCGAGAACCGGTCGCTGCGGCTCAACGACGCTCGTCGCACCATGTGGATGGCCTTCACCGACGACGACTACGCCGAGGTGAAGTCGAACCTGGTCGGACGTGTGACCCGTGAAGAGCGGACACGCCAGGACGCCGACATGCGACGGGGCGCTGGGGAATACGAGCCGTACGACCGGCGTCTCTATGACGCGCACATGGATCTCTTCCGGTCGACCGCGGCGGCCGGGGGAGCCCCGTCCCGACCGGCGGTCATATTGCACGTACCCCTGCCGTTGCTCACCGGAGACGCGGACGGCGACGGCGGGGTGGCTGAGATCCAGGGTGTGGGACCTATCGCCCCCGAGGTTGCTCGTCGACTGATGTGCGATGCAGGTCTCACGGTGTCGCTGGAGGCACCGGACGGCTCCATCCTCGACCAGGGCCGAGCTCGACGGGACCCGACCTCGGCCCAGCGGGTGGAGATCGGACGGCGAGACAAGGGATGTCGCTTTCCCGGGTGCCGATTCACCGATTTCACTCAGGTCCACCACATGGTGCATTGGACGAACGGTGGCAGAACCGACTTGGACAACCTCATCACCCTTTGTGGTCGACACCACAACGCGGTCCACGAGTTGGGCTGGAAGATGCGTGGCGACGCGAATGAGGTCGTGACCTTCACCAGCCCGCATGGTCAGGTGATGAAATCAGCACCTTCGCCGGCGTGGCGGGGCGGGCTGCCGCTACGACGTTGAGAAGCGTGTTCCGCCGCTGATTTTTCCGTGGTCGCTGCAACGGGCGACCCAGTCTGTGGGCGTCACCCTTACGGTGAGCCGTCGACCGCACGCGCCACAAAACCGTGGCGGATCAAGGGGCCGCGCGCACCCGACACACTGCGATGCAGGCTGACCGCAGCCCGTGCAGTGGCTGGGAGTGGGCACTGGCGTCTCAATCCGTGTAGTTCGGCTCAGATCAGTTCCGCTCAGATGGCAGCGCTCAGAGCGCCGATGGGCATTCGAAGATCGGCCAGCATCTGAAGATCTTCCTCGGAGGAGCGCCCCAGGGTCGTGAGGTAGTTGCCGACGATCAAGGCGTTGATTCCTGCGGTCATGCCGATGGCTTGGAGGTCTCGAAGGGTGACTTCGCGCCCGCCGGCGTAGCGGAGGATGACCGAGGGTAGGGCGAGGCGGAAGAGAGCGATCCACCTCAGGGCCTCCCAAGGGCTGATGAGGGGGCGGTCGCCCAGGGGCGTCCCCGGGCGAGGGTTCAGGAAATTCAGGGGGACTTCGGTCGGGTCGAGTTCCTGGAGCTGCACAAGGAGTTCGACGCGCTGGGCCACGGTCTCTCCCATGCCGATCAGGGCTCCGCAGCACAGCTCCATGCCGTGGCGCCGGACGAGGCGGCAGGTCTCGGCGCGCTCATCCCACGTATGGGTCGACACGATCGACGGGAAGTAAGAGCGGGCGGTTTCGACATTGTGGTTGTAGCGGTGCACGCCTCCCGCAGCCAGTCGCTCGGCCTGTTCCTCGGTCAGGATCCCTGCACTCACGGCGACGTTGAGCCCGGTTTCCTCCTGAATGAGCGGCACGCATTCGAGGATCCGAGTGAGGGTGCGCTCATCCGGACCTCGCACCGCGAGAACGATGCAGAACTCCGACGCTCCGAGGGCTGCGGTCTCACGGGCTGCAGCGAGCACCTCGTCGCGATCGAGGAATGGGGTTGCCTTGACTGGCGTGTCGAATCGGGAGGATTGGGCGCAGAAGTGGCAATCCTCAGGGCATCCTCCTGTTTTGGCCGAGAGAATTCCCTCAATTTCGACGGTCGGGCCGCACCAGGCGAGACGCACTTGGTGCGCGAGTGACGCCAACGACATGACCGCTCCGTCGGGGAGGTTGGCGAGGGCTCCGAGCTCCTCGAGCGTGAGGAGGCGCCGCTCGTCGAGCAGGGCGTGCTCGGCGGCGGCGAGTATGCCCCGGTCGTCGTTGCTGAGCGGCTGTTGGTCGGTCGTAGGCGCAGTGGTCGGCACCGACGGCTGGTGGCCGCGGAAGGTCACAGGTGTAGGGAGGTCGTTGGGCACGGTGCACAAGGTAGTGGCAGGGTGGGGGCCACCGGAAAGCAGGACGGGAACAGGAGGACACCACCATGGCCTGGGATTTTTCAACCGAGCCCGAGTTCGAGGAGAAGCTGGACTGGATGCGCGGATTCGTGCGGTCCGAAGTCTTCCCGCTCGAGACGCTCGACCTGTCCTACGACCAGGTACGCGTGGCCGTCCGCCCACTCCAACACCAGGTCAAGGAGGCCGGCCTGTGGGCGGCCCATCTCCCACCCGAGCTCGGCGGCATGGGGTTCGGTCAGGTCCGCCTCGGCCTGATGCACGAGATTCTCGGACAGTCGCCCCTGGCGCCGCTCGTCTTCGGCAACAACGCTCCGGATTCTGGCAACGCCGAATTGCTGGCGGTGGGGATCGAGGCGACCGGCGACGAGGAGCAGCGGCGGAAGTGGCTCGAGCCGCTCTTGGCCGGTGATCTGCGCAGCGCGTTCTCCATGACCGAGCCCCACACCGCCGGCTCCGATCCTCGATTGCTCAAGACCGCAGCGGTACGGGACGGTGACGAGTGGGTGATCAGCGGGCACAAATGGTTCACCACGAACGGCTCGGTCGCCGACTTCCTGATCGTCATGGCGGTCTCGAACCCCGACGTGCATCCCTACCAGGGCTCGTCGATGTTCATTGTGCCGGTCGATACCCCAGGGGTCGAGATCATCCGCGACGTCAACACCATGGAGCACCCCCATACGCCCTATGGGCAGTTCGGCAACCATGCCGAGATCCGCTATCACGACG
>Ga0335072_10007299_pt1 | contig 16109 bp, 13 predicted proteins | sample Lox_Sample_21_FD_206725 | JGI IMG/M metagenome (GOLD analysis project Ga0335072, IMG submission 206725) | Soil microbial communities from Loxahatchee National Wildlife Refuge, Florida, United States - Lox_Sample_2.1 | ecosystem: Environmental > Terrestrial > Soil > Wetlands | place: USA...
GCTTCGGAGGCTGCCTGCACCACGTTGCGCGTGCCGCCGACGTTGACGGCGTAGAACGCGCTCGGGTCCCGGGCCCAGAACCGGTAGAGGGCCGCGACGTGGAAGACGGCGCGGCAGCCGCTGACGGCCGTCCGCACGCTGTCGAGGCTGCGGACGTCACCGACGACCTGTTTCACCGGCAGGTCGCGCAGATTCGCGGTGTCCGCACCCGGTTCGACGAGTGCGACGACCTCGAGCTCGCGGTCCAGCAGCTGGCGGGTGACGGCGGACCCGATGAAGCCGCTCGCGCCGGTCACGAGGACGCGGTCGCCCGATCCGAGCCGGACAGCGGTCACAGCCGCGACCGGTGCAACGTGCCCTTGGCCATCGTCTTGCCGAACTCCCAGATGAGGCCGGACCCCGACCCACGTTGCGCGCTTGCGAGCACGTCGTCCAGCGCGTCGGCGAAGTACTCGACTTCGTCGTCCCCCGCGATCAACGGCGGGAGGAGCTTGATGACGTTCATGTTGTCGGCGGCGACCTGGGTGAGGATGCGGTGCCGGTGGAAGAGCGGCACGACGACCATCTGCGAGAACAGCGCAGGCCGGATCGCCTCGAGCACGCGGTAGCGACGCCGGAGACTCGGCGTCGTCGGCTCTCCGAACACGAGCCCGATCATCAGCCCTCTCCCCCGGACCTCGTGGAGGAACTCGTACTTCTCGACCAGGGGCCCGAGCGCCTTGGTGAACGCCTTGCCGGTCCGCTGGACGCGGTCGAGGATGTCGTCCTCGTCGAAGGCCTGCATCGTCGCGAGGCCGGCCACCATCGCCAACTGGTTGGCGCTGAAGGTCGACGAGTGGACGACCGCGCGGTCCATGGAGCTGAACACGCTGTCGGAGACCGCGGCAGAGCACAGCATCGCGCCCACGGGCACGTACCCCCCCGACAGCGCCTTGGACAGAGTGATGATGTCGGGCGAGATCCCGAATTGCTCGTGGCAGAAGAACGTGCCGCAGCGACCCATCCCGGCTTGGACCTCGTCGAGCACCAACAACGCCTTGTGGCGCCGGCACAGCGACTGGGCCTCGGCCCAGAACTCGTCGGGGGCCACGTTGACCCCCTTGCCCTGGATCGGCTCGATCACGAGCGCCGCCACGTCACCCCGCCGCAGCTCGCTGGCTAGCGCTGCCGCGTCGCCGAACGGGATCATCTCGCAGCCCGGGAGCAACGGCCCGAAGCCGCTGCGGAACTCGGTCCCGCCGTTCAGGGCCAGCGCCCCTGTCGTCAGGCCGTGGAAGGCGTGGTCGCAGTAGAGGATCCGGGTCCGCTTCGTCGCCGCCCGCGCGAACTTGAGGGCGCTCTCGATGGCTTCGGCCCCGGAGCTCGTGAAGAACACACGCTCGATGCCCGGGTGCGAACGGGCGACGAGCTGTTCGGCGAGCACTCCCGGAAGCAGCGCACAGTCCATCTGCACGAGGTTCGGCAGGTCCGCGTCGAGGGCGGCGTGCAGCGCGCCGACGATGGCGGGGTGCCCTCGCCCGAGTGCGAACACGCCGAACCCGGAGAGGAAGTCGAGGTAGCGGTCGCCCTTGTCGTCGACCAGGTAGCACCCCTCGCCCTTCTCGTAGAAACGTGCGAACTCGAGCGTGCCGAGGACCCTCGGCAGCTGTGGGTTCACGTACTTGGAATGAAGGGAGAAGTTCTCGCCACGGTGCTCGGCGAGGGTCTGCGTCAGGTCAAAGGGCATACGTGTTGCTCCGCGTTCTCCACGTTCCGATTTGCGCGTTCCTTCGTGTCCGGCTTGGTGTCTGGATTCGCGTCCGCTCCGCGTGCCGCCTCCCGAGACGACCTCAGGTTAATGGTGCGCGTCGCGCGACTCACCCATTCGGACGCTCGTTCGGGCGTTCGTACGAGATCCGTGCGAAGATCCTGTGGCGCGGCTGAACGCGGTCGCGCGAATGCGAAAGGCAGCCGGCGAGCTCGTGAGTGACAGCGCCCCCAACATCCTTCTCGTCATGTCGGACCAACACCGCGCGGACATGATGGGCTGCGCGGGCGACCCGTCGGTGCTGACACCGTCGCTCGACGCATTGGCGGCCGAAGGCGCGCGCTTCTCGCGCGTGTCGTGTCAGGGGCCGCTCTGCATGCCGTCGAGAGCCTCGTTCATGACGGAGCGATATGTCAGGGACCACGGTGTGTACACGAACTGGGAGGAGATCGCGCCCGACACGCCGACGTATGCCTGGGCGCTGCGCGACGCGGGCTATCACACCTCGCTGCTCGGAAAAGCGCACCTCTACCAGGACGAAAAGGTCACTGTCCCTCACATCGACGACATGGCGAGCCGCCTGCAAGCTCTCGGCTTCGCGGAAGTCTTCGAGACGGGCGACAAATTCATCCCGAAGATCCCGAACCGGTACACGGACTACCTCGCCGGCGAAGGACTGCTCGAGGCGTACAAGCGACACGTCGCCGACCGGAGCTACCAAGGCGACAACGAAGACGGGCAGAACGCGACCAAGTGTCTCCCCATGTGGGACGCGACCCCGATGCCATTGCCGTTGCAGTCCTACGTCGACACCTGGCACGGGCAGCAGGCGGTCCGTTGGATCGAGCAGTACGACAAGGCACAACCGTTCTTCCTCTTCGTCGGCTTCCCCGGACCGCACGACCCGTGGGACGCGCCGGCCGAAGCGGTCGAGCGCTATCGGGACATCGAGATCTCGATGCCGGCGTCGACGCGCCGGCCCGCCACTGACGGGACGGGACGCTACGGCGCGCTGCTGAACGGGTTCTTGTGGGTGTCGGACTCCGAGTCGATGACCGACGACGCGATTCGCGCGATGCGCCGCGCCTATGCCGCCGACATCTCTGTCATCGACCACGCGGTCGGCCTCATGGTGGACGCCCTGGCACGTACCGGCCTCCTCGAGAACACCTGGATCATCTACACCAGCGACCACGGCGAGATGGCGGGCAGCCACGGGCTCATGTCCAAGTGCGTGCTCTACGAGCCGGCGGTCCGGGTTCCCCTCATCATCCGCCCGCCCGGCGGCCGCGAGGGGCTGGTCGTCGACACGCTGACCGAACACCTGGACGTGCCTGCGACCGTGCGCCACATCGCCGGCGCGCCGTCGGTGGAGCACGGCGAGGGACGTTCGCTGGTGGGCTCGGTCCGCGACGGCGCACCGGGCGACCGGACGGTCGCCGTCAGCGAGAACTGGGGTTTCGCCGTCTTCGAGACCGACCGCTACAAGCTGGTGGTCGACGAGGACGCCTGTTCACCCTGCCAGCTCTTCGACTTGAGCGACGATCCCCACGAGGACACCAACCTCGTCGCCGATCCGCAGTCGGCTGACGTCGTGGGCGAGCTCATGGAGAGCTACGTACGGCCGTTCTTCCGCACGCCGCCGGCGCGCCCGCACCCGAGTCTCTTCACCGGAGGCGAGTGACGAAGGTCAGCCGAGCCCCATCGGGTCCGGCGACAGGGCCCGGTCGAGGGGCACGACGTGGTGGCGCACGACCTCTTCTTGGAGCCAGGCCCGCTGCGTCTCGATGATGGGCCGGCGCTCGGGCGCGACACAGGCGATCAGGTCCTCGAAGATCGCGAAGAGCTTGCGCGACACCTGTGGCGCGCCGGCGCCGTAGACGCAGACCTCGGTGAAGGCGAGCTCGACGATCCTGTCCCAGCCCGGCACGGGCACGACGAGGCGGACCGCCCCGGCGCCGTCGACGAAGCAGCCGGTCGGGTCGGGCCGGTCGGCGATCGCTCGCAGCAGGCCGTGGATCCGGTCGAGGGACTGGACGGCGGTCGTCGGGTCGTTGATCGCCGGCGAGAGCGCCTTGCTCGCGATGTCCACCAATTGACGCAGGCCGTAGCGCGGGTCCTGGTAGAGCGTCCGCACCGCGAGACAGTCGAGCGCCCGCAGGACCTCGGCCGTCTCGGGCGGGCTCCCGCCGAACGCCGTCGCCAGCAGCTCGCCCCGGTGCAGATACGTCCCGACCGGCGCGCGCAGGACGAGCACACAGGCCCGGCGTTGCGCGAGGCCGACGAGGGAGTACGTGTCGATGCCGTCGAGCGCGGCATCGGTGCGGTCGAACGTGATGTTCGTGGTGGGCTGCTCGAGCCCGAGTTCCGGCTCCGTCGCGTCCCGGTAGGCGTCCGCCAGGGCGAAGAGGCTCTCGAACGCTTGCAACGTCTCGCGGAAGACGGACTCGATGACGTAGGTGACTCGCATGGAGCGCACGGTCGCGTGCACGAAGACCACGAACACGATCACCGACGCCATGACGAGGAGGTAGGCCAACCCGACCGCGCCTTGCGGCACGGTGTGGACGCGGGCCGTGGTGCCGAGCCGGGCCAGCAGCGTAAGCGAGTACACGAACGTCGCGATGAAGATCGAGAGCGCCAGCTTCGTGACGGGCTTGCGCACGAACGTCCGGATCAATCGCGGCGAGTACTGGGTGCTCGCCATCTGGAGCGCGACGAGCGTGATGGAGAACACGACGCCGGTGAACGTCAAGAGGGCGGCCGCGATCGTCGCCAGGAGGGTCCGGGCGTCGTCGAGATCGGTCGGGAACAAGCCCTGGTGCAGGGTGAAGCTGTGCAGATACCGCGCGGCGATGTCGCCGGCGACCCAGGCCGCCACCGCCGCCACCGCCGGCCAGAACCACAGCGACTCGCGCCGCCGCTCGCGGACGTGTGCTCGTCTCGCCCCGCCCGGGACGGGGACCCGGGCGCGCACGGTGGTCACGCCTCGTCGTCTCCGGTGGTCCCGGCGAGACCGGACGGGCCGGCGGGTCCGGGCGGGGCATGCGGCGGACCTCCTGCGGCGCGGCGTGACTTGCCGCCCCCTCTCCCCTCGACGCCACTGGCCAACCAGCGGAGCCCGATGACGGGGTAGATAAGGACAGACAACATGCCGGCGGTCACGAGCGCGGCCGCGTTCTGCGGCTTCATGCGGTGCTCGTCGACGCCGAGCGTCGTGATGACGACAATGAGCGGCAGCCCGGTCGCCGAGAGCACGGCGAGGCTCCGGGCTTCGACCTTGTCGATGACGCCGCGGAAGAAGGCCCATGTCGGGACGCCCCGGGTGACCAGGAAGAGCGCGAGGAACATCGGGACCAGGAGCAGCACGTGGGGCCGGTGGATCAGTGCCCCGAGGTCGAAGTTGATCCCGCTCTCGATGAAGAAGATCGGGATGAGAAAGCCGAAGCCGATCGCCTCGAGCTTGCTCTCGACAGGCTGGGCGTCCTCCCCCTTGATGAACAGCCTGACGACGACACCCGCAGCAAACGCGCCGAGCAGCACGTCGAGGCTGAGCTTGCTCGCAAGGTAGACGAGGAGGATCACCAGCAGCACGCAGATCCGGACCGGCAGCTGTGCGGTGGAGTACATGTGTTTGCGCAGCAGCGCGACGAGACGCGGCGGCCGCACCTGCGTGGCCAGTAGCGCGGCCAGGACCGCGACAACCACGAAGAGAACCAGCAGGACGAACGTGACCCGGGCGTCACGGTTCGTCAGGAGCACGGCCACCGCCACGATCGGGCCGAACTCACCGATCGCACCGACGGAGAGCATCGACGGCCCGAGCGGCGTACGCAGGATGCCGGCGTCGCGCAGGATGGGCAACAGCGTGCCGAGTGCAGTGGTCGTGAGGCACAGGGCCACCACGACCGAGTCGAGGACCAACCCGGTCCCGTGCAGCAGGGCACCGATGCCGAGAGCGATGAGCACGGAGGCACCCCACGAGCTGAGCGCGCGTCCCATGTGGCCTTCGCGCAGCACGGCGAGGTCGAGCTCGGTCCCGGCCAGGAACATCAAGAAGGTCAGTCCGAAATCGGACAACGCAGTGACGATGCTGTTGGGATGCGCCAGGTTGAGCACGAAGGGACCGAGAAGGATCCCCAAAATGATCTGGATGACCACCTCCGGGACGGCGAAGTACCGCCGGGTCCACTCCGAGATGATCGGCGCCAGCACCGCTGCGATGCCGATCAGGACGAGAGTCGGGATTGCTCCTTCGATCATGTGATGTCCGCTCGCCCTGTGACCGCCTGCTGTGGCACGCCCTGCCACCTCCTTGGCACACGCTACGCGCGGCGACTGCGAGGGCGGTGTATGCGCCGGACGCGGTTGGCGTGGGTCCGAGCAACGGGACGCCAGGTTGACGACCCGCGCGCGGCGCGAAAGCATGGCCCGGCCAAAGGGACGGGGGTCGGACATGGGGAAGCTGCTACTCGTTGCGACGCGGTCGGGGAACCCGTGACACCCTTCGTCAACCCGTCGTGGATGCCACATTCCGTCAGCGAAGCGGCGCGCGCGGGTGATGCCACCGCAGAAGACCTGACGTCCGGCCGGGCATGGTCCCATCTGCTGCAGTCGCTGGAGCAAGCCTCCGCCGTCGTGTTGTCCGACAGCGTGCCTCGCGATCCCGTCGACATGGCGGCTGGATTCCGGCACCTGCTCGGACTGCTCGGGCTCGGGATCGACCAAGGCCTCCGGGCCGAGCCAGACCCGGTCCTGGCCGTCAAGCCCTCCAACGTCGACAACGTGTACAAGTGGGGCATGGACTGCCCGGACTGTATTTATGCGGGCGCGCCGCTCCGGGGCGGCGAGAGCTACCGCCTGCGGGGATCTCGCGGCACGGCCCGCTACGTCGGGCTCCAGTCCATGGCGGGCATGGCGTCGTCCGCCAACGTGCTCCTGGACGAGCTCGACCTCGGACCGGACGGCGAGGTGGACCTGGTCCTCTCCGAGGAGCCCCATGACGGCAACTGGCTCCCGATCGCAGAGAACGCGACCGCACTGGTCGTCCGCCATTTCTTCTACGACTGGGACGCCGAGGTGGCCTCGTCGCTCTCCATCGAGCGCATCGGCGGCCCGGACGGGGTTTCGGGACGCACTCTCGAAGACCCGCGCGCGGTCGTCGCCCGCCAGCTGATCGCCCTCGGCGACTTCGTCGTCGCCAACCTGGACTTCTTCCTGCAGTTCTCGCGCCCGGAGACGCCCAACACCTTTCTGCCTCCTCTCGATGGGACCGCAATGGGTGCGGCGGCGGAGAACCGGCCGGTGATCGGGTCGTGGCAGCTCGCCCCGGACGAGGCTCTCGTCTTCGAGGTCGAACCTCCCCAGGGTCTGTACTGGAGCTTCTCGCTCGGGAACCCGTGGTGGGAGACCATCGACTACGGGCGTCACCAGAGCTCGTTGAACGGCCATCAGGCCGTGATCGACGACGACGGCATGGTGCGCGCGGTGGTGGCGCACGAAGACCCAGGGGTCGCGAACTGGCTCGACACGGCGGGCCACAGCGCCGGGCCGGTCATCCTTCGCTGCGTCCGAACCGAGACGGCCCCGGTGCCGTCCACCCGTGTCGTCCCCTTGGCCGAACTCGGCGACGCGCTGCCGCCCGGCACGCACCGAGTGACCCCGGCGGAGCGTGCTGCCGCGATCGCGTCCCGGAGGCTCGCCGTGAGCAGGAGGTTCTGCCGATGACGATTGACGCTGCCGAACTCGAAGCAGAAGCGCGCCACAAGACGGGACTCGACGACTTCGGGGACCCGATGTTCCGTGAGGGATTGGAACGGATCGTGCAGTCGTTCAACGAAGAGGCTGACCTGACCGAGGCGGGAGAGGTCATGCAGCACATTCGACTCGTGAGCCTGCTGTCGACTCGCCTGCAGGTGGAGGAGACCTACCGCCTGCACCCGGCCATCGACGAGGAGGAGGTCGAGGGTCCCGTCTTCGTCATCGGCCTGCCGCGCACGGGTACGACGGCACTGAGCCAGCTCGTGGCCGCCGACCCGCAATTCCGCTCGCTGCGGATGTGGGAGTCGTCATCGCCGTGCCCGCCTCCGGAGTCAGCCACCGAGCACACCGATCCGCGGATCGCAGATGCCGAAGCCGGCTTGGCGATGATGTACGAGATGTTCCCGCTCATGGCGAGCATGCATCATCAGGAGGCGACCACGGCCACGGAATGCCAAGACCTGCTCGGCATGAGCTTTCGCACCGTGCACTTCGACGGGTTCGGAAGGGTTCCGTCGTACCTGGCCTGGGTCACCGACTGCGACATGCGCGGCACGTACCAATTCCACCGTCGCGTGCTGCAGCTGCTCCAGTGGCACTGCCCGCCGCGCCTCTGGCACCTGAAGACGCCCGTTCACATGTTCGCCTTGGACGCATTGCTCGAGGCGTACCCCGACGCCAAGTTCCTGTGGAGCCACCGCGACCCGGCCAAGGTGCTCGGGTCGGTGTGCAGCCTCATCCACTACACGAGGAGTTGGAGCAGCGAACGAGACGACTCGCTCGAGCTCGGGCCCGAACAACTCGACCGGTGGTGGACCGGGGTCTCGCGAGCCATGGATTTTCGCAACCGCGTGGGCGACGACCGCTTCGCGGACCTTGCGTTCGCCGACCTCCAGGTGGATCCTGTCGGTGCCCTCGGCACCGCGCTGGACCACATCGGCATCGGGTTCCCCGACGGGTCGCGCGACGCGGTGGCACGCTGGGCCGGGTCGCACGAGCCGGGCTCGCACGGCCAACACACCTACTCCCTGGCCGACTTCGGCCTGGACGCTGACCAAGTCCATGAGCGGTTCGCGCCCTACATGAGTTCGTACGATGCAGCTGTGTAAGCGCGAGCTCACTCGGAGCATCTCGACAGAGGAGGTGTGCGCGAGTCATGGACTTGGGACTGAGTGACGCGACCGCGGTCGTCACCGGTGGAAGCAAAGGCATGGGCCGTGCGGTGGCGGAGATCCTCGCTACCGATGGTGCCCGCGTCGCTGTGATGGCGCGCGGCCGGGAGGCGCTGGACGAGACCGTTGCGACCCTTGGCTCTCTCGGCAGCCCCGAGGCAGTGGGGATCAGCGTGGACATGACCGACGCCGGCTCCATCGCCGCCGGCTTCGAGGAAGTCGGAAGTCGCTGGGGCTCGCTCAACGTCCTCGTCCACACCATCGGCCCGGGAGCCGGACGGTTCGACGACCTCGACGACAAGGGGTGGGACGCCGCCTTCGGCCTGGGCACCATGTCGGCGGTCCGATCCGTGCGCGCCGCACTCCCACTGTTGCGGGCCGCTGAGTGGGCACGGGTCGCGGTCTACTCAGCCCATTCCATTCAGCGACAGAGCCCGAACCTCGTGGCGTATACGGCTTCGAAGGCCGCCGTGACGAGCTTCGCCAAGAATCTCGCCAAGTCCCTCGCCGCCGATGGCATCCTGGTCAACGTCGTCTGCCCTGGGTCGATCGTCACCGCGAGCTTCACCGAGAACCTGCGGGACATCTTCAGCGCCGAGGGACTGGACGTGAACGATCCGTACGACGTGATGACCTGGATCAACAAGAACTTCCACCATCCGGCCGATCTCGGGCGCGCCGGACTGCCCGACGAAGTGGCGTCGTTGACCGCGTATCTGGTGTCGCGTCGCAACGGGTACGTCACCGGCGCGTGTGTAAACGCCGACGGCGGATCGGACTTCGTCTGACTCGACGCCGAGGTGCGCGCGTTCTCTCCGCATGTCCGCGCGCATGACGAACTAGCTCGGGCGGGATCCCGCTTTCCGCGCATGGGGTCTGCCAAGCTCTGAGCGGTGGCGCGGGTCCCTGACGACGACAACGTTCCCAGCATTGCTCGACTGCTCGCACTGACCGACGGCGTCGTCGCCATCGCGCTGACCTTGCTCGTCTTGCAATTGCAGGTACCCATCGAGCATGACGTGAACTCGCCCGGAGACCTCTGGAGCGCACTCAACGTCGACGGCAACGAGTTGACGAGCTATCTGGTGTCGTTCGTCGTGATCGCCCAGTTCTGGCTCGTGCACTACAGGGTCCTGCGCGGCATGAAGGGGCACGACGAGGGTCTGGCGTGGCGCAATTTTGCATTCCTCCTTGCGCTCACGTTGATGCCCTTTACCTCGGACTTGCTCGGGCGTTACGGCGGGAACCCCGTCGCCCTCACCCTTTTCGGCTTGAACCTGATTGCGATCAACCTGTCCACCCAGTGGATCTCGCATTACGCGGCCTCCAAGAAGCTCCTCGTGGACCAGCGGCGTTCGGCACACGACGAGCTTGCGGGCCGCGTCCGGGCCGCGCTCGTGGTGGTGATCGTGTTGATCACGATCACCTTGGCGTGGACCGACCCGTCCCTGGCCAAGTTCGGCTGGGTACTGTTCATCTTCGTCCCGACGTCCGGCGAGAGGATCGCCCGGGCGCTCGAGCGGTCGCGCCAAGGCGCCACCTCGGCCACCGGTTGAGATCAGCGACGGCGCTCAGGGATCGGGTTGACGGCCCACTTGGTCTCTTCCACGAGCCGTTCACTCTTCCAACCTTCGGGCGTGCGCACCACCTGGTGGTGATAGTTGCCACCACAGTGGGCCAGTGCTTCGACACCGGGCAGCTGCATCGGGTTGTAGAACATCGCGCGCACGGTGCCACGATCTCCCTCGAGATCGATCTCGATGTTGGTGATGAAGTGCTGGGTCATCGGTACCGGTGTGAGCGCACGCTCGAGCCAGGCCACCACCTCGTCGCGCGGCCCTGACGGGCCGTCGACCGAGGTGTAGTCGAGCCGGGCGTCGGGGGTGAAGACCGACGACAGCAGCGCCCAATCCTGGGTGTCGAGACCACGGGCGTAGCGGAACAGAAGCTCGCGGATCTCGATCTTGTCGGAGATCTCCTGTAGGTCCACGTCCGCAATGTAGCTGTGTCCGGGTCGGTGGAGCCGCTGGTACATTCCGGCGCGTGACCATACGGGCCGTGATGTTCGACTTCGGAGGCGTGATCTCGTCCAGCCCATTCGAGGCCTTCGCTCACTTCGAATCCGTGCACGGGCTGCCGGCGGGGTTCATCCGCACCGTCAACGCCACCAATCCCGACGACAACGCGTGGGCCCGGCTCGAGCGCAGCGAGATCGACCTCGACACGTTCGGAGCCGAGTGGGCGGACGAGTCGCGCGCCCTCGGGCACGAAGTCGACGGCCGCCGCGTACTGGAGATGCTCGCCGGGGAGATCAGGCCCGAGATGGTCGCTGCGGTGGAGACGTGCGGGAAGACCTACAAGACAGCCTGCCTCACCAACAACTTCGTCTCGGCCGAGCGCGCGGTGTCGGACGAGGTCGCAGCGGTCTACGCCCTCTTCGACGCGATCCTCGAATCCCGCGTGCTCGGGGTGCGCAAGCCCGATCCCCGCTTCTACGAGCTCGCCTGTGACACGCTGGACGTCCGTGCCGACGAGGCGGTGTTCCTCGACGACCTGGGCGTGAATCTCAAACCGGCCCGGGAGCTCGGGATGCACACGATCAAGGTGACGGATCCCGGTGAGGCACTCGCAGAGCTCGGGGAGCTTCTTGGCCTCTCGTGGACCGGGTGATTGTTCCTATGATCTCGGTACCCATCGGGGGGCGGGCGATCAGAAAGAAGGGTCATGCGACGAGTGGGACCAGCGCGGCTCGGCGTGGCCCTGGTCGTCGCTTTGGTGGTTCTCGTTGCCGGGGCCATCGCCATCGCGAGGGCATCGGCTGACACGACCAGTAGCTGCACGCCGGGTCCTGGAGCCCAACTGCGCGGGTGCAACTTCGACCTCACGAACGCAGATCTCCAAGGCGCCGATCTCCAAGGCGCAGATCTGTCCGGCACCGACCTCAAAGGCACCGATCTCAAACGCGCAGATCTCCAAGGCACCGACCTCCGAGGTGCCGATCTCCAAGGCGCTGACCTAAAGGGGGCCAGACTCGCCGGCATTGACGCGAACCCGGCCAACCTCGGGCACGCCAACCTCACGGGCGCCGATCTCGAGGCGGTCAGCTTCGCAGGCGACAACCTCACGGGCGCCAACTTCACGGGCGCTGATCTCCGAGGCGTCAACTTCAAAGGAACCAGCCTGTTCGCCGTCGAGTGGTCACATTCGACCTGTCCGGATGGGACGAACAGTGACGACGATGGCAACACCTGCGCAGGCCACCTCCATTAGGCGATCGACGCTTTGGAGCCGATGCTGGGCCTCAAGGGTCTGGGCTCGACGTGGAGTGCCGGGACGTGACGGGAGCTACGGGAGTTCGCAGAGTCACATTGCCGACTTAAGACAAGCGACAATGTGGCCCGGAGGCCGTTGCCATGACCACGCTGCCCGACCCGTCCATCGATTCATTGCCGGACGGGTCCTCTCTCGGGCCAGAAGCGACGCCACCGGAAGGTCTGACCGACGCCGAGGTAGGTCTCCGCGTCGCTCAGGGATATACGAACGCCAATGCGGATCGTCCGAGTCGATCCGTAGCGGAAATCCTGCGTGCCAATCTCCTCACACGGTTCAACTTCATCCTGGGTGCTCTGCTCGTAGTTATTTTGATCGTCGGTCAGCCGCAGGATGCCCTATTCGGGATCGTCCTCGTCGCGAACGCTCTCATCGGTATCGTCCAAGAGCTGCGGGCCAAGCGCACGCTCGATCGCCTCGCCGTCCTCAGCGCCCCGCGAGTCCGTGTGATTCGAAACAGCGCGGTCGCCGAGATCGGCGTGCAGGAGCTGGTGCGCGACGACCTCGTGATGATCCGCAGCGGCGATCAGGTGGTCGCCGACGGCCACGTTCGGGACAGCACAGGTCTGCAGGTCGACGAGTCCCTTCTCACCGGCGAATCTCGGCCCGTCGACAAGGCGGTGGGCGACGCCCTTCTTTCTGGCAGCTTCGTGTCGAGCGGATCAGGGCTGTACCAGGCCACAGCGGTCGGAGCTCAGGCCTACGCCAGCAAGCTGGCGGCCGAGGCGCGTCAGTTCTCGCTGGTGCGCTCCGAGCTGCTCGAAGGGATCGACCGCATCCTGCGCTATGTCACGTGGGCGATCCTCCCCGTCGCGGTGCTCACCACGGTCAGCCAGCTGCACGCCAACCTTTCCGTCGACGCTGCCCTCAGCGGCACCGTGGCCGCATTGGTCGGGATGGTGCCCCAGGGTCTTGTCCTGCTCACAAGCGTGGCCTTTGGCGTGGCCGCCGTAGGTTTGGCTCGCCGCCGGGTCCTGGTCCAGCAGCTCCCCGCCGTCGAGGGTCTGGCCAGGGTCGACGTGATCTGCTTCGACAAGACCGGCACTCTGACAGATGGGTCCATCGCCTTCGACCGGCTGCTTCCCTTGGACACCGAGTTGCCGGCGGAGGCCGCGCTGGGTGCGCTCGCTGACGATGAGAACCCCAACGAGACACTCGGCGCCATTGCTCGGCGCTTCCCGCCTCCCGCAGGCTGGCTGCGGCAGGACACCGTGGCTTTCTCCTCGGCGCGCAAGTGGAGCGCAGGTCGCTTCGCCGGTCACGGCACTTGGATACTCGGTGCCCCAGAGATTGTGCTGGCGGCGCAGCCCCATGTTGTCGCTCAGGCAGAGCAGTCGGCTTCGAGCGGCCGGAGGGTTGTTGCGCTGGCGTACACCTCGGCGCAGCTGGCCGGGGACTCGCTTCCCGACACGCTGCGGCCCGTCGCCCTGATCGTCTTCGCCGAGCAGGTTCGCCCTGACGCACGCGACACGGTCGCCTATTTCGCCGAGCAAGGCGTAACCCTCAAGGTGATGTCCGGAGACAGCCACCTCACTGTCGGGACCGTCGCCGGCCAGGTCGGAATCCCGGGGGCCGATGAGCCGGTCGACGCGAGAAGCCTTCCCGAAGATCCCGACGCCCTCGCGAGCGTGTTACAGCAGCGGAGCGTGTTCGGCCGGGTCACCCCCCGCCAAAAGCAGGCCGTGGTCCGGGCCCTCCAGACGCAGGGCCATACGGTGGCCATGACGGGAGACGGCGTCAACGATGTGTTGGCGCTGAAGCTGGCCGACATCGGGATCGCCATGGGGTCCGGGGCCCCGGCGACCAAAGCGGTCGCCGAGCTGGTGCTGCTGGACAACTCCTTCGCCTCGGTGCCGACTGTGGTAGCCGACGGTCGTCGAGTCACCGCGAATATCGAGCGGGTCGCCAACGTCTTCCTCACCAAGACGGTGTGGGCCACCCTGCTGGCCATCTTGGTCGGTGCTGTCCTCCTGCCCTATCCATTTTTGCCCCGACATCTGACAATCATCGACTCACTCACTATCGGCATTCCGTGCTTCTTCCTAGCCCTGGCCCCCAACTTGCGGCGGTTCAGACCCGGATTCGTCGATCGCGTCCTGCGCTTCGCCGTGCCCGCTGGCATCATCATCGCCAGCGCCACGTTCACGACCTACGCGGTCGCCCATTCCCGTGGTCTGCCATTGGTTCAACAACGCACGGCCGCCACCATCATCACCCTCGCTCTCAGTCTCTATGTCCTTGCCTTGGTCGCGCTGCCGCTGACCTGGCGCAGAGTTCTCCTAATCGGGTGCGTGGTCGCAGGGTTTGTGGCTCTGTTTCCCCTCGCTTTCGTGCGGCACTTCTACGCTTTGGAGCCCCCCAACGGAATGCTCGGCGTCTCGCTGCTCAGTGTCGCCCTCGGCGTGGCACTACTCACCGTCCTCTGGGTGGGACTCGCCCGATACGAGAGCACGGCGAGGCATGCGACTACAGCATGATCCGGCTCGATCATTTCATCTCGGTTGTCTCAGATTCGGAACGACCGCGTGGAGGCTACGCGACTTTGTTCGAACCCCACCGCCCGTCCCGCGTTCGCCCGCCTACTTAACTTTGTAACAGATTCTCCCGAAATCTCCAACACGGATTCGTCGGTGACCTGGGAGATTCCAGTCGGACGGCGTACTCAAATTCAGCGACACCTGTCCGCTAGCGAGTCAGAAGAGCTGTGCGGCGCTTATCAAAGTGGCAAGACGATCCGAGAGCTGACTGCTCAGTTTCGAATCCACAAGACCACCGTCACTGCAATCCTCGAAAGGGCCGGCATCGACCGTCGAGTCCGGACGATTTCGCCCGAAGAGATTGCACAAGCCACTGAGCTGTACCGCGAGGGTCTCTCGACAGCGTTCATCGCGGCGAGCTTGGGATTCAGTCCCGAGACAATCCGTTCGAACCTGAGGCGGCACGGCGTTGAAATCCGGCCACGGCGCGGCTGGTCTCGCTAGCTGTCGGGACTGCCGAGCCGTTATACCTTGCGCTGCAGTTCTTAATTCCAATAAGGTGTACGGGAAATGCTCTCTCCGGCAGTTCTGGCGTGACCGCCCTAGACCCACTATTCGATCCGTCCGTAATCGAGGATCCCTACGAATACCTGGCGCTTCTTCGCGAGCGGGATCCGGTTCACGAAGTAGGTCGCAGCGGAGCGTTCCTCGTCACCCGCATGGACCTGATTCATCAGGTGATTGCCCATCCCGAGATTTACTCCAGCGACACCATCAAGTTCCTGCACCTGAACGAAGGAGGAACGCCAGAGCTCTGGTCTGCGAGCAGCGAGATGGTGGAGGGGTTCGATGTCCCGATGGTCCTTGCAACCGCTGATCCACCTGATCACACACGTCAGCGCAAAGTTCTGAGTCGTCTTTTTACAAAGAGTGCCATTGAGGCAAGGGGCCGCGAGGTCCGAATACTCGTGGACAGTCTCATGGACCGACACCTTGAGGTCGGGCATCTCGAATGGATGGGCGACCTGGCCATTCCGCTGCCCGCGGTAGTGCTGTCACGGTTGCTCGGCCTTCCCGACACTGCTGCTGGATTCGTTCGAGATTTTGGCTACGCGTCGGGCGAGCAGATCAGCGGCTTCGCAACCGAGGACCGTTGTCGCGAGATTCAGGAAATCATTGCCGATCTTGGACCCGTAGCGGATGCGTATGGCAAAGCACGCTCGACTGATACTCCTGACCAAGACACGGTTATCGGTGTTTGTGCTGAGGCAGTTGCATCCGGCGATATCAGCGACCTTGAGGCCTTGATCATCCTGCTGTTACTCGTCTCGGCTGGCAGCGAGTCCACGACAAGTCTCATCGGGACGGGCGCGGCGATTCTGGCTGGGGACCCAGCGCTGCAAGATCGACTACGTAAGGCGCCAGCTCTTATTGAGACCTTTGTCGAAGAAGCATGCAGGATCGATCCGCCATTTCGGGGTCATTACCGCCGGGTTACTCAGGATACGGAACTCGCCGGCGTGCGGCTTCCCCCTGACTCCCGAGTTGTACTTGTATGGCCCGCCGGAAACCGCGATGATTCAGCGTTCGAAAACGCAGGGGTGATTGACGTCGAGCGGGAAG
>Ga0335072_10007300_pt1 | contig 16109 bp, 11 predicted proteins | sample Lox_Sample_21_FD_206725 | JGI IMG/M metagenome (GOLD analysis project Ga0335072, IMG submission 206725) | Soil microbial communities from Loxahatchee National Wildlife Refuge, Florida, United States - Lox_Sample_2.1 | ecosystem: Environmental > Terrestrial > Soil > Wetlands | place: USA...
CTGACCGACGACTCGACCTACAAGTACCAGGTCCGGGCCTACGACGGGACCGCGTACGGGCCGTGGTCGTCGGCCCAGTCGTTCACGGTGGAGACCGACACCCCGGGGGCGGTGACGGTCAGCTGCGCGGGGTACCCGGCGCGGACCTGGTCGGCCCAGGTGGCGGGCGGCACGACGTGCTCGTTCAGCGCGCCCCTGCCGTACATCTTCGGGTACGAGTGGGAGCTGGGCGGCGTCTGGCAGTGGAGCGAGACGCCGTCGGTCACGATCGACCCCGGGCCGGGGGAGTACGACCTGAAGGTGTTCGCGGTGTCCGACGCGTACCTGCAGGGCCCGCAGTCGGACACCGACTTCGCGGTCGGCGCGGACGGGGCGATGCTGTCCCCCGCGGCCGGAGCGCAGACCTCCACCACGGTGACGCTGCAGGCCGGGGCCCCGGCCGGGTACACCAGCGCGACCTTCTACTACCGGGAGGGCACGACCGGGTCGTTCCAGCAGGTCGCCGCCGGGCAGCTCACCGACCAGACGTGCGGCTGCTCGGTGACCTGGCCGGCCGCCACCAGCGCGGACCCCGACGGGGTGGAGACCGACCCGCTGAGCTGGCCGGTGACCCAGACCATCATCGACGACGGCCCGGTCCAGGTCGAGGCCGTGTTCACCAACGCCTCCGGCGGCACCGACACCGTCGGCCCCTCCACCGTCACCCTCGACCGGGTCGGGACCGGCGCCGACTACGGCACCACCACCGCCGGGCCGGTCACCGTCGGCCTGCAGTCCGGCAACGCCGCCCTGTCGGCCACCGACGTGAGCATCGCCAGCTACGGCGCCGACCTGACCGTCGGCCGCACGTTCAACTCCGTCGAGCCCGCCGCCCCGTCGATCTTCGGCCCCGGCTGGACGACCAGCATGACCGGCGGCGTCACCACCGCCTGGACCCAGCTGTCGGTCACCGGCAGCTACGCGGCGCTCCAGTCATCCGACGGCACCAGCGACACCTTCACCCAGGGCAGCGCCAGCGGCTCAACCGTGAACTGGACGCCGCAGGGCGACGCGGTCACCGCCGGGCTGACCCTCACCCAGAACACCTCCAACAGCACGTTCACGCTCACCGACTCCTCCGGCACCATCACCGTGTTCGGCCAGGACAACTCGGCCCTGGTGAACGGGGACACGGCGACGGTCTACCTGCCGCAGACCGTCACCCCCACCGGCACCGGCACGACCGGCTCCACCGGCATCGACTACGACGGCAACAGCGCCGACGCCAGCTACGGCGACCCGGTCCTCATGGTCGCCCCCGACGCCGCGTCCACCGAAGCGCCCACCACCGCCTGCCCGTACCCGGCGTCCGCGTCGTGGACCGCCGGATGCCGAGGTCTGCAGTTCGCCTACAACGGCTCCGGCGACGTGACCCAGATCAACTTCGTCTACTCCGACAACTCCGGGAACTTCCACGCGGTCCCGGTCGCGGACTACGGATACGACACGTCCGGCCGGCTCACCTCCGAATGGGACCCGCGGCTATCGACCCCGCTGGTCACCGGCTACGCCTACGACGAAACCCCCGCCGACGCCGACTACGGCCGGATCACCCAGGTCACCCCGGCGCAGGCCGCCGGCAGCGGCGCGCTCGCCCCGTGGGCGCTGACCTACGACACCACCGCCGGCACCGCAGGGTACGGCAACCTGACCTCGGTCTCCCGCACCCACTCCGCCGCCTACGGCGGCGCCACCGCGACCACCACCATCGACTACTCCGTACCGCTGACCACCGCCGCCGGCGGCCCCGTCAACATGGACCCGACGACGGTCGGGACCTGGGCGCAGACCGACCCGCCGGCCTCGGCCGTCGCGATCTTCCCGCCGTCGCACGTGCCGTCCTCCCCGCCCACCGCGTCCGACTGGCAGTACGCGCAGATCGACTACTACGACGCCAACGGCAAGGAAGTCAACACCGCCAGCTACACCGGCGGCGCCTGGGCGGTCACCACCACCCAGTACGACGCCTACGGCAACGTCACCTGGACGCTGTCGGCCGCCGACCGGGCCACCGCCCTCGCCACCGGCTTCCCGGCCGGCACCGCGACCACCCTGGCCAGCGTAAACGTGTACGGGTGCGACGACTTCGGCACCATCGACCCGGCCTGCGACGACAACGACCAGCAGTACGAGGTCCTCACCGACTCCTACGGCCCCGCCCACACCGCCGACGTCGACGGAACCGACGAGACCATCCGCACCCACACCGCCTACACCTACGACACGGGCGCCCCCAACTCCGACGTCAACGCGGCCAGGAACCCGTACATGCTGCAAACGTCACAAACCGTCAGCGCCAGCGTCGGCGACGGCATCCCCGGCTCGGCCACCGACGACGCCCGCACCACCGCCACGACCTACGGCACAACCGCCGCCAGCTGGGCGCTCGGCGAACCCCTCACCACCGTCACCGACCCATCCGGCCTGGACATCGTCGACACCAGCGTCTACAACATGTCCTCCAGCCTGTACGGCGGAGCGAACCTGCAGACCGACTCCGACATGCCGTCCGACACCAGCGGCGGCGGCGCGGGCGACACCCAGACCGTCTACTACACCGCCGGCACTAACTCGATCGTCGCCGCCTGCGGCAATAAGCCGGAATGGGCGAACCTGACCTGCCAGACCGGACCGGCTGCCCAGCCCGGCACCACAGGCTTGCCGAGCCTGCCGGTCACCACCTACACCTACGACGACTACCTCAACGCGGTCGCCAAGACCGAGACGTTCGGCACCACCGGCACCCGCACCACCACCACCGGCTATGACGCCGACGAACGCCCCGTCACCCAGACCATCACCGTCACCGGCACCGGCATGGGCACCGCCGTCCCGGAGACCCAGACCGTCTACTCGGCCACCACCGGCCTGCCCACCGACACCCAGGCCCTGAACCCCTCCGGCACCGTCACCGCGGACATCAACACTACCTACGACGACTTCGGCCAGACCCTCACCTATACCGACGCGTCGGGCAACACCACCAGTTACGCTTACACCATCGCCGGCCAGGTCACCAGTCGCGCCGACGGCAAGGGAACCGAGAGCTTCGGCTACGACACGGGCGGAGAGCTAACCCAGATTACGGACTCCCAGGCAGGCACATTCACCGCCACGTACAACGCCGACGGCAACCTCCTCACCGAGACCTATCCTGGCGGCGTCACGGGCACCTACGCCTACGATCCCACCGGAACTGCCACCTCCCTGTACTACAACAGGCCACAGGGAACAGCCTGGAGCGCGAATCTCACCGATGCCATCGTCCCTGACGCGGCTGGCGACTGGGCGACCCAGACCATCAGCGACACGGCTATCCCGATCGTCAGCCAGCAGACCTACACATACGACAACGCCGACCGGCTCACCGCAGTGCTTGACACCGGGGACAACCAGTGCCGCAGCTATGCCTACGACATAGACTCCAACCGCACTAGCCTGACTACCTCCACCCCAGGCGCTGATGGACTGTGCGGGGACGCGACGGGCGCTGTTACTGACAACTCCAGCTACGACAGCGCCGATCGCGACACCAGCGCCGGCTACGCCTACGACACCCAGGGCGACATCACCACAACGCCGTCAGCCGACGCGGGCGACAACGGGAACCTGACCGCCGCGTACTCGGCCAACGACATGCTCGCCAGCCAGACCCAGGGCAGCCAGTCCATGACCTGGACCACCGACCCCACCCTCGGCCGCTACGCCACCTACACCCAGAACGGCGTCACGTACACCAACCACTACAGCGATACGAGCAGCAACCCCACCTGGGTAAGCGGCAGTGACGGATCCTGGACCAGGAACATCACCGACTTCAATGGCCTCCTCGCCGCCGAAGTCACCACCGGCGGGACCGTGACCCTGGAATTCCCAGACCTCCACGGCAACATCATGGCCACCGCCACCACCAGCACGACCGCCACCGGGCCGTCAGCCACGTACGTATACAACGAATTCGGCATCCCGGAGGCGGGCGCAGCAGGCACATTCGGCTGGCTCGGCGGCGACCAGATCTCCAGCGACGCCCTAGGCGGCCAGCTCCTTATGGGCGCGCGGGCGTACAACGCGAACAGCGGAAGGTTCTCTCAGCCCGACCCGATTCCAGGAGGGTCCGCTAACGCGTACGACTACACGTTCCAAAACCCCGTCACCGGCTATGACCTGGCAGGAACATGGGCATGCCAGGCGACTCAGACAACATCGAGCTACCGTGTTTGCGGGGCATACATCAGCGAGGCCGCCGTCAGGGATATTGAAGCCGCCATTCCCCTAGGAGGAGGGGCAGCGGGATTGCGTGCGGCGGTGCTGAAAGCCGACGTGCCAGTGGCGATATGGTCGGCGACAGCATATATCGCTGCCGTTCTTCTTGTAGACGTAATTTATTGCGACCATGGCCACGGCGAATGGTTCGATGTTTTCGAGTTCAGGTTCGTCTGGCAGTACCCGGACTGGGGATGGGGCGGCTTCTACTGGGCATGGGGGCATTCGCCCTGGATGCCTTACTGGGCGTCACTGGCCGGATGACCGAAGGGAACGGCGAGATGATAGTCGCGTACGTCGTCGTTGGGGCTGCTCTCGTCGCCGGAACGGTGAGGGCAGCGCAATCACTCCACCTGCTGTGGAAGACGAGGCAGGAAGGCGACCCGTCCTCCAGACGAGAGCTCACGGCATCGCTACTGCTGCGTCTTAGCCTCTGCGGTGTCATGGTCGGCATCCTATTTGCCGAATGGCATCGCGCCTACGCCGCCTTCGCCATACTGGGCGTGGCAGGCGTTGCCATGCTTATAGCAACTGCAATGCGACGCCACAGGGCCTAACCTCGATCTTTCGTGCGCCCAGCGGAATGGGAGGTGAGACTGCGACGTAAGCCACGATGGATCGTCGTGAACTGAGGGCGGTGGAGGCCCGGCATGGCCAGTGTCCTCGCCGGCGAGCTAGGGGCTTTCCCGCCCGGGGGCATTCCCGGCCTCACCCTGGTCGGCGCGGCCGTGATCTTGGCCGAGGCCGGCGACCCGCGCCGCCACGAGACGTCATCGTCGCTGGTCAAGCACGCCGGGCAGTCGCCGGCCGATACCGCCTCGGGCGCGTTCGAGGGCGCGTCGCGCATCTCCCGGCGCGGCCCGCCCCGCCTGCGGACCGCGGCCTGGCGGATGGTGTTCCCGCTGCTGCTGCATAACCCCGTGATGGCCGCGAAGTACAAGGCGCTGGCGTCGGCGGCCGAGCCGGCCGCCGCCGAGTCGGCCGCCCGGGCCAGGCCCGGGTCGGCGCGGGCCGCCCAGACCGTCTACTACACCCCTGGGACCAACCCCCTCGTCGCCGCGTGCGGCAACGAGCCGGAATGGGCGAACCTCACCTGCCAGACCGGACCCGCCGCCCAGCCCGGCACCACCGGCCTTCCTGACCTGCCGGTCACCACCTACACCTACGACGACTCCCTCAACGCGGTCGCCAAGACCGAGACCTACGGCACCACCGGCACCCGCACCACCACCGGCTACGACACCGCCGAACGCCCTGTCACCGACACCCAGACCCTGAACCCCTTCGGCACCGTCACCGCCGACATCAACACCACCTACGACGACTTCGGTCAGATGCTCACCTACACCGACGCGTCGGGCAACACCACCACCTACACCTACGACATTGCCGGCCGGGTAACCAGCCGCGCCGACGGCGAGGGCAGCCAGACAATTAGCTACAGCGGCTCCTACCTGGCTCCAAGCCAGATCACAGATTCCCAAGCAGGTACCTTCACCGCCAGCTGGAATCCGGACGGCAACCTCGCAACGGAGACCTACCCGGGCGGCGTCACCGCCAGCTACACCTACGACTCCACCGGGACCGCCACGTCAGTCTCCTACGACGGAACGTCGTGGAGCGCCCCACTCACCGACACCGTCGTCCCGGACGCCGCAGGAGACTGGGCCACTGAAGCCATCACCGACACCGCGATCCCTCTGACCAGCACCAAAGCCTATACCTACGACAACGACGACCGGATCACCAGCGTCGAGGACACCCAAGACGGCCAGTGCACCACCCGCGCCTACGCCTACGACGCCGACTCCAACCGGACCAGCCTCGCCAGCTACGCCCCGAACTCCGACGGCACCTGCCAAGCTGGCACCGGAACGACCACCACCGAGAGCTACGACAGCGCTGACCGCGCAACCAACTCCGGCTACGCATACGACACCCAAGGAGACATCACCACCACCCCCATCGGCCGACGCAGGCGGCACCGGCACCTGAGGTGCCCCGAGCCTTCCGGACAGTCCGTCCATTAGGATGGATTATCTGGAAAGGTTGAAAACTTGCCCCGACCGAAGAAGAGCTTCTCGCCGGAATTCAAGGAAGAAGCCGTGAAGATGGTGATCGAGACGTCGCGCCCGATCGCCCGGGTGGCGAAAGAGCTCGGTATCAACGAGGGCACCCTCGGAAACTGGGTGGCCGCTTATCGTCGCGAGCACGCCGGCGAGGAGCCGCCTCCGACCATGACCGAGCGGGCGCGGCTGCGCGAGCTCGAGCGGGAGAACCGGGAACTCAAGATGGAGCTTGAGTTCATGAAAAAAGCCGCAGCATACTTCGCCCGCGACCATTGATGGCAATGGCTGCCAATGCTGTCTTGTGGCACTGGGGCGGTATGGCTGAGACTGGTGCCATGGTCCTTGGAATTACTACCGTTGGGGCGGTGCTGACGACTTTGCTAGGCGTCCTGGTCGGCAGTATTCTGAGCAGCCGCCGCCATCCGAGTAGTGGTCTCGGGATCGGCCGGCCGGCGCGTGTGCGCGGGTCCTGCGGGAGTCGGTGAATCTGCTGATTGAATTTTCGAAGCTGATTTGGCGGCAGCCCGTCCCGGCAGCCGACAGCGCCAATGTCCCCTCACCTGAGGCCATAAATGAGATTTAGCTCGATTCTGCGCCGCACGGCTCTTAGACTTAGCCCGGCCGCTCCAGTGTTCTTCCTCGCGTCTCTTTTCACGGACGGCTTCCATGATCTGAATGCTATTTGGAGTAGCATTGCTTTCTCAATTCTTGCGTGCCTAGTCATGATTCTCGTCGTAGCGGCCTGGGAATGGATGAGGCTTCGACGTTCAGAGGCTACTCGAGTCAGAGCGGCGTCGCGCCAGCGGCGATAAGGAATAGCACTGCTGGCAGATAAGCAGGTTGGCCCAGAAAGCCAAGACTCACGCGCGGCTGGACAGAAGATCGTGACTGCGGTTCGCAAGGAGCGGTAGCTCGCGCAGGCAGCTTTGAGGATGCTGGGATAGTTTTACGACCTTCGCGCTCGCGCCGTTACCGAACCGCGGGCAGGCGTTCCCGAGGCTCCGGTCGGCAGGGATCCCCGCGCCTCGTTGCCTGGCGCTTCGCTTCTGGACCGGCCGGGTACCAGTCGCTGTCGGCTGCGGCATGAGGGGACCGGACGACGGTACGCCGGTCGCGCTTGCGCTGACTGCGGAGCCCGGATGAGCGACGGAACTGTCAGGCTTGGCCATGGGCAGGCGGAAGCCCTTTCTCTCAAATCTCTGTGAGACGTGGGATGTAGGTACCCTTCTGTGGTCAACGGGGCGAGACGGGACTAACGGGACAGTGACGATGATCTCACTGCGAAGGACCATGGTGGGCATGATCACCGAGCACGCCTGGCACAACGGCCATGCGGATCTCCTTCGCGAACGCATAGACGGCGCCACCGGCATGTGAGTCGGCAAAGAGCAAGCCCACTGCCTGCAAGGCTTGACAGATTTGACTCCACAGAATGATGCGGGTTGATGCGGCCTTCGACCGGGCCAGAGCTCCAGTCATGGTCAGGCCGTTGGTGTTGGCGTCAAGGTCCTATTCCGGGCCCTTGGCGATCGACGCGGTGCCGGGCAGGCCGCCATTGCGGGCGGTGTCGATCCACTACGGGTTACGGCCTGGCTCCTCCTAAAAACGATAGAGAAAAATTCCGAGCCTCCCGTGGACCAGCCGAGGACTGGCTGCTGCCCTAGTCTTCCCGCTGACGCTTAGGTCGGGGTACGTGGCCAGAGCGTGCACAACAGCTGTGCCAGGGAACTCCGTCTCCATGGCCACCACGCGTTCGCGCAGGCCACGGGTCGACGGGGAGACCCGGCGGGGACGGGACTATGTCCGCGTCACGGTGGCCATGACCATCGCGTCCGCCGACGTTGCAGGTGCGCTGGCCGAGGCCTGGCAAGCGTTCAGGGGCGCGGCCCGCGACGATCCCCGCGGGTGGGACCTGGCCAGCGCGACGGCAGAGGTCGGACCTGAAGGACAGTGAACAGCACGAGGGTGGGGAATCGATGAACGGGACCGCCGCCAGCGCTGGCTTCTGACGCGTCTGCGGCCGGGCCGGGGCGCGGGAGGAGTGAACCGTGGGCGGTATCTCACCGTGTAATGGAAGTGGGCGGGGTTGTCGCGGTTTCATCGGTACGTGAGCGGGCCGCCCCGGGCGGGGCGGCCAGGGCGAGACGGAGGCGATGATGGCCGAGTACGTCAGCGCGAGGCTGGTCCTGGAGGCGCCCGGCGGCCTCAGCGCGGCGGAGATTCGGCTGTTGCCGGCGATGCCGCTGCACGCGATTACCTCGGTGCACGGGGAGGACGGGCTTCGGCAGCGGCTGCTGATCGAGATCGCCTCGCTGTCGGCCGCGGACCGGGTCCGGGTCGACAGCGCGTGCTCGCTGATGTCGCTGTCGCACGCGGGCGACCGGCGGCAGCGCGAGCCCTACGCGTGCCACCCGCTGCGGGTCGCGATCCGGATCCTCAGCCACTACGGCGTGCTTGACGCCGACGTGGCCTGCGCCGCGCTCCTGCACGACACGGTCGAGGACCACGCCGCCGACATCACCGACGCGGGCACCCCGCAGGCCGCCTTGGCGGTCCTGGCCAGGATGTTCGGAGCGCGGACGGCCGGGCTGGTCGCCGCGGTGACGAACCCGGCCTGGGAGCCCGGCCGTGACGAGCACGAGCAGTACCGCGAGCACGTTGCCGCCAGCCTGGAGGCGTGTCCGTGGGCGCGGGTGATCAAGGCCTCCGACTTCACCGACAACGCCGTGGGGCTGTTCCACACGACCGGGCCGAAGCTGGCCAGGCTGGCCCGCAAGTACCGGCCGCTGGTCCCGGTGCTGCGCGAGCTCGTCCTCCGGGCGGACACTCCCCTCGACCCCGACGTTAAAGACAAGATCGTCGCCCAGCTGGACGACGCCGAGGTCCGCTTCGCCGCGATCTTGCGCTAGCAGGGCACGCAGATCGCCGGCCGGACCGCGAAGGAGACGAGCAATGGCCTTTTACTGGGAACGGCATCCCGACGGACCGTTCGCGACGCTCATCGCGGTCGCGACTACCTATCTCGACCCGGAGGACTACAGCCCCGACGAGCTCAAGGCGCTCGCCAGGCGCGACGATGACGAGGAGATGCGGGTCTTCAAGTCCGAGCTGCGCCAGGCCCTGCGGGAACCGGCCCGGCTGCCCGGGGATGAGCTGTTCGAGCACGTGGAGTACGGCAACGGCAGCGACGAGGCGTTCCTGTGCTGGCTCTGGCACGAGCTGTACGGCGACGAGCCCTCCGGCGCCAGCATCCTCACGCAGCTCACAGCGCTGCCGGAGCCGTTCGCCGAACGGCTGCTATGGCCGGCCCGCCGCGACATCCGCCATGCCGCCAGCGCCGGCGAGTGGAAGAGGGCCCTGGAGATGCTGCTCGCCGCGCTCGCCGAGAGCAACGCTCCGGTCAGCCCGGCCGAGCGCGACGAGCTCGCGGCCCTGCTCTCAGCGGCCGGGCAGCCGACTTCAGACATCAGTCCGCCCGTAGTCAGCGCTGCGGACTGCGGCGCGCAGTCGGACAATCGCAGCTCCTCATCTTCCGGAGCCGGGCCTGACACCTCCACGCTCTGAGGCGTCGACTGAGCGGACGGGAGCTGGTGTCGGCTGTGATGGCAAGAGCCAAACGCCGAGCCGGGACCGCGATCGGCGCCGCCGGGGCAGGCGACGCCCGGGCTGTTCCATCCCGCGTCGGGTAGCAGGTCCAGACGCGTTGCTGGGTATCTCGGCCTGGAGGCCGGCGGGCAGGCGGTCGTCGGAATCTTGCAGCTTGTCGATCACGTCGCCGGAATACCTGCAGCTTCAGCGGCGGTCCTTTCACCGGTGCGGATGTGAATTCTGCATACTGTGAACGATCTAGCTTGAAGCTGTATAGGGCGTCTTCCGGGGCGCGGTTGCCTTTATGTGGCTCGGGTTCACTCGGACAATGTCGTGTTCGCCGGATGTAAGGCGCGATTGGGCCCAATGGGCGTCCTCATCGTTTTCTTTAGTGCATCATTGGCAAACAGTTACCATCGGGCTCGGGCGAGCAGCCAAGGGAACGAGAAGCACGCCATGGCAGTGGACATCCCGGCTATCCGGGAGGCAGTGGGGCGCGCCTTCACGCGCAAAGAGGTGCTCGATGCGTGCGAGCGCCGTGACCTGGGCGCGGTTATCACCGCGCTGTGCGCGAGGGGCGTCACTCAAGGGCAGCTGTCGGTCCTCACCGGGATACCGCAGGGGCGGCTGAGCGAGTACAAGACGCATAGGCGGACGCCGACCGCCTCCTCGACGTTCCAGGCATTCGCGGACGGCCTCGGGATGCCCCCGGCGGCGCGCCGCGCGCTGGGGCTCGACCCCGCGACGGCCGGATCGGGGAGGGCGGATGACGTGCCGCGATGGTCGGCGGGCATCGTGGTGCCTCGCCAGGATGACCTGCGGCCGGTGCTGAGCACGCTGTCCGGGGGCAGCGCGATGCCGATGCTCTCGGCGCTGCAGGAGGTCCATCGCGGCTACGTCGAGGCTGACCGGCTGATGGGCTCGATGTGCATCACCGGGTCGGTCGAGCTGCAGATGCCGGTCGTGGAGCGGGCGTGCGAGGTGGTCCGGGGCGCCGACCGGGCCGAGATGCTGCGGTTCGCCTGCCGGTTCACCGAGTTCGGCGGGTGGCTCTTCCAGGACGCGGGCGACCTGGGCTGCGCGGCGCGCTGGACGGGCAGGGCGCTCGACTACGCCCTGGAACTCGGCGACCGGAGGGTGATCGCCTACACGCTGATGCGCAAGGCGATGATCGCGACCGAGTCGGGCAACCCCGGCGTCGGCCTGGGGATCGCCAACTCCGCGCTCGGCGACCGCGGGGCGCTGACGCCGCGGCTGCGGGCGGTGATCTTGCGCCAGCGGTCGTACTCGAACGCGGCCCTCGGCGACGTGATCGCCTGCGCCCGCGATTCCGAGGACGCGGTCGCCGAGGCCATCGCCGGCGAGCGGCAGGACGAGGAGGACCGTGCGCCGTACTGCACGCCGGCTTACACGGCGATGGAGGCCGCGGCGTCCTGGGCCCTGCTCGGGCACGCCCGGACGGCGCTCCCGATCCTGGAGAAGAGCCGGCTGGAATGGGCTGATCACTCGCAGGTGCGCGACTACGCGGTGTGCGTGTCGCGGCTGGCCGCGGCCTACGCGGACGTGGGGGACCTCGAGCGGGCGTGCGCCACCGCCGGGGAGGCGCTGGCGCTGGCGCGGGGCCTCGGGTCGCGGCGGGTGGCTGGCCAGATCGCGGGGGTCCACCGTAGGCTGGGCAAGTGGCGGCAGGAGCCCGCCGTGGCCGGCCTGCTGGGGAACTTGAAGGTGCTCGTGGATTCGTTCAAGCCGGAACACCAGGCGAGCTGATGCGCCCGCTGCTGCCGGGCGCCACGACCGCAGAGGAGAAGGCGCGGGGCGCGACGTGCGCGGTCCTGCCTGTCGGGAGTTTCGAGCAGCACGGCGATTACCTCCCGCTGATCACCGACACCGTCGTCGCGTGCGTGATAGCGGCGGAGTTGGCCGGCGTGTACCCGCTGCTGCAGCTTCCGCCGGTCACGATTTCCTGCTCCCACGAGCACAGCGGATGGGCGGGCACGGTCAGCATCTCGGCCGGGACGCTGTCGGCTATCGTCGGCGACGTCTACCGGTCGGTTGCCGGGTCCGGGCTGACTTCCCTCGTCGTCCTCAACGGCCACGGCGGGAACTACGTGCTCGGGAACGTGGTCCAGGAGGGGAACGCCGAGGGCAGGAGGATGGCCCTGTTCCCTTCTGCGACCGACTGGGCGCAAGCGCGCGACTCGGCGGGGCTCGCCTCGTCCGGACACGCGGACATGCACGCGGGGGAGATCGAGACCTCCATCCTCCTGCACGCGCACCCTGAACTGGTCCGCGACGGGTACCAGGAGGCGGACTGGGTGGCCGACGACCGGCGCCACCTGCTGACCACCGGGATGACCGCGTACACCACAAGCGGCGTCATCGGCCGTCCGTCCCTCGCGACGGCGGAGAAGGGGCAGGCGCTGCTCGCATCGCTGACCGAGAGCTTTTCCGCCGTGCTCGACCTGCTGCGAACGTTAGCCGCCTGTGGCCCCTATCCCGTCAGAAACGGCCGGGGCGAGGCGATCACGGCGCTGAAGCTGGCCAGCCGTGGCTACCGGGGACAGGCGGGCGGCGGGACACCGCATCCGCGATTTTGAGGCCGCCGCGGGTCGTGAGGAAAACGGTGAATTGCCGCCCCGGGTGATGGGTGTCGTGGTAGCTGTGAGGCGGAGCGCGCTTCCGTTCGGGGAAATCTTGGTCTTTTTCCTGAACGCGGAGCATGGCGCGGGCGCATCGCTTTGAGGGAGCCGGTGGTTCATTTCCGGGCGGGTGGTGACGCGGCTCGCGGGGTAGTCCGATCGGAATGCGCGGGAGGGTGACGCGGGCTGTCGCTTATCGCTCTAATTGGTCATTATCGCGATTGGGGCGTTTCGCTAGCGTTTGGGTATGACTGAGAGTCTTGAGCAGGCGCGCGGGCTGCTGGCGTCTGGTGACGTCGCGGGGCTGCTGCGGTATCTGCGCGCCAAGCAGGATGGGCTGTCCCTGCGCGAGGTGGCGGGGCTGGTGGCGGAGGCGGCGCGGCTCGCCGGATTCGATGACCTGGAGCAGGCGGCCATGCTGGTGGCCGCCTGCGCCGGCGGCTCCCCGGGGGACGAGCTGGCGGCGCTTTGGGCCTTCGGGTACGCGTGCCTTGAGCACCACGCCGATTACCTCGCGGTCAGGCCGCTGGCGCGGGCGCTGGAACTGGCGCCGGACGCCGGGCCGATACTGGCGGAGCTCGTCACCGCGCTCGAGGGCGACGGTCAGCACGCGCGCGCCGTCGCGGTGCTGGAGGCCCACGAGCCGGCGATGGAGTGGCAGCACCGTTTCCTGTACGTCTACAACGCGCTGATGGCGGGCGACCTGGGCCGGGCGGCGGCCGGGTTCGGGCGGCTGCCAGAGCCGGAGGACGCCGCGTGGCGGCCGGCGCGCGACAAGGTGCGGCGGATGCTCGCCCGGGCCAGCGCAGTGGGCGCGGTCAGCCCGCTCGATCACCGGGACCTGCGCGGCTGGCACTACGTCCTGACCGGCGGCGTCCTGGGGAGCGTGTCCCCCTATGGGTTCGAGGAGGCGATGACCGGCCGGTACGCGTACCTGAACGACTCCCCCCGGGGCTGCGCGGCCGGGCTGCGGCGGCTTCGGCTGATCCTCGAGGCGGCCGGCGCCGCCCCGGAGTCGGTGGCGCTGCTGCCCGATCGTTCCAGCCGGATCATCGGCCTCGCGGCGGCGCAGGCGCTCGGCCTGCCGGCGGTTGACTTCGACCCTGGCCAGCCCGCCGCGGGCGCTCTCGTCGTCGCCTACGACCTGGCCCGGTCCGACCCGGGCGCGGTCGCGGCGCTGTGCGAGCGGGTTCCCGGGCAGGTGCTGTTCGAGCGGGCGACGTGCTGGACCGACCCGCCCCGCGTCACCGCCGACGTCAGCGGTCTGCTCGCCCAGGTGACGGTCGCGCCGTGGGAGGGGCAGCTGGGCCGCCTCGACGACGGCACCGTCGGACTGGGGCCGGGCGACGACCGGCCGGCCGAGGCGATCGCGGCCGAGATCGCCCGCGCGACACCGGAGGACGACAAGGGCGACGACAGTGCTCCCCCCGATCCGGACGATGTCCTTGAGCGCTTCGTCGAAACGGTCACGGCCACGGGTGCGCGCGAGGCCGGGGGAGGCTGGCTCGACGGCGGCCGCCACTACGTGCCCAACGCCGGCCCGGTGCCGAGCAGCCGCTTCCTCTGATACCAGGGTCTGCTCCGCCACGGCCCGGGCGCCGGGCGCGTGACCGCTGCGCCGCGGCGTGGCCCGGCCGCGTGGCTGCGCCTGGTCCGGGTTCGCTGTGAACCTGCGCGCGCCGGGGGCGTCCGTCGACGCCGCGCCCGAATTGGATAGGTCGTGTGTTCTAATTGACCGGTGGATGATGGATCGCTTCCGGACTGGTGGCCGTACCCGAGGCAGTGCCAGCACGGCCACGCCTGGGGGCCCGGCAAGGTGATCGTCGCCTGGCGGCGCTGCTGGTGCGGCGGTCCGGGTGACGGCCATACGACGGTGGCGTGCCGGGAGCCGGGATGCGGCTCCGTCTGGCACAACCCCGCGCACCGCCCCGAGGGATACGACAGCCAGGACTGAGCGCGACACCGCAGTGACCCCCGTCCCTCACCGTCGGCCCCGGGTGACGGCGGGATGGCTGTGGTCGTCAACGCGGCCGTCGGCCGCCGGCAGGGCGACTGGGGTCGGCCCGGCGCGCTGACGGGACGTGACACCCGCGGCCTGGCCGCCGAGGGCACCCGCGCAGGCGATCGGGCGCAGCCGTGGAATCGACGGAGCGCGCGTGACGCGTGAATGACCGCAACGACGACCGCCGCTCCTTCGAATCGCCTGCGGCAGAATTTAAATGAGATATCTCATGGATATCTCACCGTGTAATGGATGCGGGAAAAATCGCGCAGTTAAATCGGCCCATGAGCATCCAAATACATGGGCAATCAGACCCGACCGAGACGGCGGAGGCAGGTCGAACCGCCGCAGCGTCGTTCCAGGTAGCGATAGCTGCGGTCACCCGACTGCGCCGCTTTTCCAGCGGGCGGGGAGGATTCCCCGTCAGACTAGGCGGTTGCCTTTGAGGGATCAAGGCACCTCCTTCGACCTGTACGATGACCCGTTTTACCCGAACCGGGGCCCGGGAAGTTATGAGGCGTACAGGAAGGAAATCGAGGCCTGCAAGGGAATTCCGCTTCCGTTCTCCCCTTATCCGCACGCCTCTTACGAAGAGGACCACCTCTACGAGCTTTTCTACGAAAGGTACATGGAGGAGACGGAGCCACGGGGACCGGGCTCGCTCGCCGGGAACCCCGCGGCGGACCGCGACGACATCGAACCCGACTTCGAGCTGGGATAGCGAACAACCGGGGCATGCGGCCGCTGGCCGCAGAGTCGGCCAGCCAGGCACCGGGCCCAGTAGCCCTGACAGGCGCGCGGCCGTCCGCCGCCACCCGGGCGGTAGGTCCGATTTTGACGGGCGGGAGTCGCCACCGGCCGTTCGAGATGACGGTTTTGATCTTCTGGTGCGAGTGGTGCGGTAGTTAGAGAACACTATCGGCTTTATCGGCTACGTGATGCGGCTATTCGATTCTGGCGCGGTATTATGGTCAGTGTAAGCAAGGCGGGCCGCCCCGGTGGGCAAACACCGAGAGCGGCCCTCGACACCTGCCAATCGCAGTTGGAGGCATCGTGGGCACAATCATTCCTCTTTTCTCTCCTATGGCGCAGCCCGGTCGGGAGTTCGCCGCGCGGCGGCGAATGACCCGCCTGGACATGGCGACGACCGAGGAGATGCAGGCGGCGCTGGCACTGTTGTGCGCGGTCGACCCGGCGTTGTTCGAGATCGCGCTGCCGGGCGCGCGGCCTGATCCCGGCGAGGAGGCGGAGCTGGGGGAGCCGCTGGCGGTGTGCGGGCGGTGCGGGGGCATGGTCGCGCTGTTTCCCGAGGACCTGACCTGGCGGCATTTCCGGGGAGCGGCCGCCCTGTCCGGGGCGCGGGAGGCGTTCGACGCGGGGCACGAGCCGACGGTCGAGTGGCGGCTGGCGGAGGAGATTGCCGAGGAGCTGTCCGTCTAGCGGGTTCTGGTTGGGGTGCCCCCGTCGTTGCCGGCGGGGGCACTCGGCGTTTCCGGGCGGGTCGTTTCC
>Ga0335072_10007301_pt1 | contig 16106 bp, 14 predicted proteins | sample Lox_Sample_21_FD_206725 | JGI IMG/M metagenome (GOLD analysis project Ga0335072, IMG submission 206725) | Soil microbial communities from Loxahatchee National Wildlife Refuge, Florida, United States - Lox_Sample_2.1 | ecosystem: Environmental > Terrestrial > Soil > Wetlands | place: USA...
TTGCGCCGGTCGATCGCGTAGAAGGCGGGGACGAGAACCTTGAGAGCCGCGTAACCGCAGAGACCGATGGCATAGAACCGCAGTGCCGCGGCCGCCTCATGCACCTCGTGCGCGTTGAACCGGCCATGTTGGAACAGAACCGACATGATCGGCTGCGCGAGCAGAATGAGGCCGAGCGTCGCGGGAATGGTCAGCAGGAATGCCAGCCGCATCCCGCGTGCCAGCTCCGTGCGAAAACCCACGAAGTTGCCGCCGGCCGCCATGCGCGACAGCAGCGGCAGGGATACCGTGCCGAGCGCGACGCCGAATATCCCGAGCGGGAGCTGCATCAGGCGAAACGCGTAGGCCAACCATGTGACCGGACCGTTGCCGAGATGAGAGGCGAACATCGAATTGACGAGCACGTTCACCTGGGTGGAGCTCGCCGCGATCACCGACGGGACCATCAGCCGCAGGATGGCCTTCACGCCCTTGTCCCGCCAGCGAAAATCGGGCCGGAAGTGATATCCGAGTCGTCTGAGCGAGGGCAGCTGCACACCCAGCTGCATGGCCCCGCCGATCAGGGTTCCGAGCGCGAGCCCCAGGGTCGCGCGCACCCCGAAATGCGGATCGATCAGCCAGCCGATGCCGGCGCCGGCAAAGATGGACCCCAGATTGAAGAAGCTCGAGGCGGTGGCCGGAATGCCGAACACGTTCTTCGCGTTCAGCATCCCCATCACCAGCGCCGCGAGTGAGACCATCAGGATGAAGGGGAACATGACCCGCGTCAGCGTCACGGTCAGCGCCGCCTTCTCGGGCGGGAATCCCCCCGCGATCATCGACACGATCCAGGGGGCGCAGATGATGCCGATGACGGTGAGGCCGCTCACGATGATGGCCGCGGCGGTCGCCACCTTGTTCGCGAGCTCCCAGGCGGCGCGGTCGCCTTCGGTCGCGCTGGTCTTGGCGAAGACGGTGATGAAGGCCGTCGACAGCGCCCCTTCAGCGAAAAGATCCCGCAGCAGGTTCGGGATGCGAAACGCCATCTGGAAAGCGTCCATGACTTCGCCGCCGCCGAAGATCGAGCCGAAGATCTGATCGCGCACCAGGCCGAGCACGCGGCTGCAGAGCACCGCGAGGGCGACGACGCTGGCGGCTCGGGTATTCAGCTTTTCATGGCGGGGAGTCGCCGTGGCGACGCTCGCCCCCGCGGCGGGGATATCGGCTTGTGGCATGCGGGCGCCACGGTAGCATATCAGGGCGCTGGATCCGGGCTCCTGCCCGGCGCTCCTCGAAGCACACCTGCGGCGGCGGGGCACATCCCTGTGCCTGAGCGCTTGATGGCTCGATCGCGTATGGTTATGAGCTTGAACGACCAACGCTACATCGCCGGCGACTGGGGCACGTCACGGCTGCGGCTCTCTCTTTGCTGCGGCGATCGTGTCCTCGAGAGCCTGCAGGGGCCGGGCATCGGAGGACTGCGCGAGCCGGCCGGAGAGGCGCTGCGCGCGCTGATCGCCGGCTGGCGTCAGGCCCACGGGCCGCTGCCCATCCTGCTCTGCGGCATGGCGGGCTCGCGCAATGGCTGGCGCGAGGCGGCTTATCTGCCCTGCCCTGTCGACCTGGGCGCGCTCGGTGCCGCGGCACTGCGCTTCGAGGCCGACGGGGCGCCGGTGGCCATCGCGCCCGGGCTCTCCTGTCGCAGCCGGCTCGGATCCCCGGACGTGATGCGCGGCGAGGAGACGCAGATCGCCGGAGCGATCGCCCTCCATCCCGGCCTCGCCAGCGGCAGCCACCTGCTCTGCCTGCCGGGTACGCACACCAAATGGGCGAGCCTTAAGGACGGGCAGGTCCGTGACTTCCTCACGGCCCTCACCGGGGAGCTGTTCGCACTGTTGCGCGACAGCAGCACGCTGCTGCGCGCGGCGAATGCCGGGCCGGAGGCTGAGAGCGTCGCGGGTGATCCCCGGGAAGGGTTCGAGCGGGGCATCGAGGATGCCGCCGCGCCCGGCAGCCCGAGCCTGCTGCATGGCCTTTTCGGGGTGCGCAGCCGGCAACTCCTCGACGGCCGCTCGCGGGATTGGGCCCTCGCCTATCTTTCGGGCCTGCTGATCGGGGCCGACGTGCGGGGCGCGATTCCGCTCTTCGCCGCCGCCACCAAAGAAGCGGTCCTCATCGGGGACGGTGCGCTCAACGAACGTTATGCGTATGCGCTGCGCCGCCAAGGCATAGGGGCCTCCTGCCTCGACGGTGAGGATTGCGCGCTCGCCGGACTTCGCACTCTATGGCAACCATGACTCACGACACTCAGAAGTGGCCCGAGGGCATCCTGCCGCTGGTCGCGATCCTGCGCGGTATCCGGCCGCAAGAGGTGCTCGACGTCGGCGCGGCACTGCACGAGGCCGGCATCGGCGCCATCGAGGTGCCGCTCAACTCGCCGTCGCCGCTCGACAGCGTGGCGCGTCTCGCGGAGGAGTTCGGCGACCGCTGTCTCTGCGGCGCCGGCACCGTGTTGCGTGCCGCCGATGTCGATGCGGTGCATGCGGCCGGGGGCCGCCTCATCGTAACACCCAACACGGTGCCGGCCGTGATCGAGCGGGCCGTGGCTCTCGGCTTGACGGTGATGCCGGGGTTCGCAACGGCGACGGAAGCGTTTGCGGGGATCACCGCCGGGGCGAGTCTCCTCAAGCTCTTTCCGGCGGCGAGTTACGGCCCGGCGCACCTGAAAGCGCTGCGCGATGTCTTGCCGGAAAGCGTCGCCGTGTTTGCCGTCGGCGGAGTGGGCGCAGCCAACCTGGCGCCTTGGCGCCAGGCAGGCTGCGCCGGCCTGGGTGTGGGAGGCGATCTCTATCGCGCCGGCCATCCCGCGGGCGAGGTGCATCGGCGCGCACTCGCCCTGGTGGCGGCCTGGCGCGCGGCTCAGTGACCCGCGGGCTGCGGGCGCAGCTCCGCGGACCGGGCCCATGCCGGCCGCCGCCTCACGACTTCCACCGCCACCGGCTCGGACAGCTTCCACGGCCGGGGTAGCGCATATTTGCGCGCAATTCTTACAAACGCCTGCGCAACGGGATCGTCGGCAGGTACTTTCTCATCGGTCGTCGTCCATCGGCGCACCCAGGCCGCCTGCACGATGAGGTGCTCGCGCAACAGCTCGCTGTAGGAAGCCCCATCCCTGGCCCCGCCCGCCCGGCGCGCGGCGTGATCGGCTTCGCGCGCCAGTTCCTCGATGCAGCCGTCGCTGAGGCGGATGCGGACCTTGAGCGACTCGAGCTCCTCCCGCAGCCAGCGCGCCATGGTGCCTTGGGCCAGGAGGAAAACGCGGATCCCCGAATTTAACCATGTCATGTGCAATCCCCTGTCATGAACTGCGGAAACCACGGGCCATATGCACGGCCTATGCCAGGGCACTGCCGCCAAGCTCAGGCTTCGCCGCCGATGCCTACAACATAACGCCCGCGTGCCCCGCCCGCGACCAACTCCTCGCAGGCGCGCGGGACTTCCTCGAGCCCGATCACCGCGCGCACGATCAGTCGCTCGATGTCGTGCGGCTTCCATTCGCCCGCCAGTTTTTCCCAGACGGCCAGCCGCCAGGCGCGCGGCACCTCGACCGAGTGTATGCCGAGCAGACTGACACCACGCAGGATCAGTGGCATGACCGTGGTGTTGAGAGTTGGAGATTGCGCGAGGCCGATGCACGCGATGTTGCCCCACGGTCGTACCGTGCGTGTCAGGTAGGCGAGCGTGTCGCCGCCCAGGTTGTCGACGGCGCCGCCCCAGACCGCCGTCTCGAGGGGCTTGCCGGCGCTGGCGAGCGCGGCCCGTTCCAACACCTCGTCCGCGCCGAGCTCGCGCAGGTATGACGCCGCATCCGCCTTGCCCGTGATGGCCGCGGTGGTGAAGCCGACGCGCTTGAGCAGTCCGAGGGCGATGCCGCCGACGCCTCCGGTAGCGCCGGTGACCGCGATGGGACCGAGCCCGGGAGCCTGGTGATTCTCGAGCAGCCGCCGCAGCGCGAGCGCCGCCGTGAAACCCGCGGTGCCGAGAGCCATGGCCTCGAGAAGGCTCAGGCCCTTCGGCAAAGGCACCAGGGCCGCCGCCGGCAGGCGCGCACGCTCGGCGAGCCCGCCGTCCAGCGATTCGCCGATGCCCGCGCCGGTGGCGAGCACCCGGTCGCCCGGGCGGTAAGCGGGATCGGAGCTGCTCTCGACCACGCCCGAGAGGTCTATGCCGGCGGTTCTCGGGTACCCGCGGGCGATGGAGCCCTTGCCCGTTACGGCGAGGGCGTCCTTGTAGTTGAGGCAGGAGTAGGCAACCCGGACGACGACGTCCCCCGGCGTGAGCTCATCCAGGGTGACCGACTCGATGCGGGCAAAGCGGCCGCCCGGCCCCTGCTGAACGCGTAACGCCTTGAAGTCCGCCATGATCAGCCGCGACGTTCCGCCTCGTCGCGCATCTGCTGCCAGACCGCTGCGACGTGCTCCAGGTCCACGACCTCTTGGGCCGGCCGGCGGAACTCCTCGCTGTCCATGGCGCCGGCAGTCAGGCGCGCATGACGCGGACCCGCAGCTCGGCGAGGTCCGTGCCGTTGGCCGTCATGAGATCGGAGAGGCCCACCGCGGCGACGCCGGCGGGCGTGCCCGTGAAGATGAGATCACCGGGCTTCAGCTCCCACGCGGCCGAGAGATGCACGATGATCTCCGGAATCTTCCAGATGAGATCGCCCACCCTGCCCTGTTGGCGGCGGATGCCGTTCACGTCCAGGGTGATCTCGACTTTGGAGATGTCTTCTATCCACGGCGCGGGCGTGATGCCGCCAACAGGCGCCGAGCGGTCGAAGCCCTTGGCGATGCACCACGGCCGGCCGAGCTTCTTCGCTTCGCTCTGCAGATCGCGGCGCGTCATGTCGAGACCCACCGCATACCCGTAGATGCAGCGCTCCGCATCGTCGGCGGTGAGGTTGGCGCCGCCTTCGCGCATCGCTACCACCAGCTCCACTTCATGGTGCAGCTCCTTGGTGAGGCCGGGGTAGCGCAGCACGCCGGTCTCACCCTCCGCCACCGAGAGGACGGCATCGGCGGGCTTCATGAAGAAAAAGGGCGGCTCGCGTCCGCTGCCCCCCATCTCCTGCGCGTGGTCCGCGTAATTGCGGCCGACGCAGTAGATACGGTGTACGGGAAACCAGCCGGTCGATCCGACGATCCGCACGGCCGCATGCGGCGGCGGAGCGAAAACGTAGCGCATGTTCCTTACTATAGCGAATAGTCAAGCCGACGTCCTGGCCGCAAGAAGAAATAGGCATACGCCCCCCGAGCCAACTTGGGCACAGCATTTGCTGGGTCCGGGCCGAGACCGAGGTGCAGGACAGCAGCGCCTTGGCGGCAATACACGATGGAGCGGAGGGGTGCTCGTCATCCATGAATGATTCGGGCATGCGGCCGGTGCGGGTCCTGTTGATCGGGCCCTACGATCCGCACTGTGGAGAGTACACATTCCTCGCGCCGCCGCTCGGCGTGTGGCGCCTGGCCGGCGCGCTGGAGTCCTCCGGCGCGCACGTCGAGGTCTTCGACCCGAACTGCTGCGCGATACCACCGCAGCGGGCCCTCGAGCGCGAGATCCGCACCTCGCGCTGGGATGTGATCGGAGTGTCGACGACCGGCATGACGCTGCGGTTCGACCTGGAGTTGGCTTACATCGCGCGGCGCCTCGCACCCGAGGCGCTCATCCTCGCCGGCGGGATGGAGGCGACCTTCAGGCCGGAGCTGATGTTCGAGCTCGGCCCGTTCGATCTGGCGGTGCTGGGTGAAGGCGAGCGGCCGCTGACCGAGCTCGTCCGCCGCCTGCAGACCGGCGCCCCGCTCGACGGCCTCGCCGGAACCGCGATGAAAGTGGACGGCACGATCGTCAGGCGCCCGCAGCGTGCGCTCAGCCGCGAGGAGCTGCGCACGGCGATCTTCAACATTCCGTACGCGAAGATGCCGTACCCGGCCTACTGGAGCCGTCTCGAGCAGGCGTACCGGGTCGGTCATCTGCCCGGCAAGGCCGCCCGTGAGGCGCGCCTCGCCGAGATCCGCTCCGTGCGGCTCATCACCCTCAACTACTGCCCGATGGGCTGTACGTTCTGCTCCGCGACCAACTTCCTGCACGAAGCGCAGGGTCGTGTCGCCGCCATCGCACGCCTGGAAGCGGACGAGTGTCTGACGATGATCCAGCGCATCGTTGCCGCGCACCCCGGCGTGCGCACCATCATCTTCCAGGACGACATCTTCGCCTTCACCCAGGATCGGCGGGTGTTGCCGCTCTGCGAAGGCATCGTCGCCGCCAAGGAGCGCGGCGAGCTGCCGCGCGCGCTGCAGTTCATCAGCACGAACCGCATCGACGCGATGTCGGCCGAACGTCTCGCCGCCATGCGCAGTGCCGGCTTTCGCGTCCTCGGTTTTGGCATCGAGAGCTTCTCGCCGCGCACTCTGGCGGAATTCAACAAGGGCCAGATCCATCGCCACATCGAGCCGTCGCTGGGAGCCGCCCTGAAGCTCGGCATCACGCCGTTCCTGGATCTCATCCTGAGCTCGCCCCGCTCCAGCCTGGAGGATATCGCCGAGACCGTGCGCGAGGCCCACCGGTGGCTGCTGCGGGGCTGTGAGATCGGGATGTATCCCTACGTCATTCCCTTCTCGGGGGCCGGGTTCGCGCGTGACAGCTCTCTCGCCCCCCATACCGTTTATGAGCGCAGGCGAGTCGCCGGCACCGAGGTGGAGTGGGATCAGCCGGCGAAGATCCTGCCGATCGAGCCGCGCGTGCGGGAAGCCGTGTTGCGCATCGAGAGCGGCTTCGAGCGCAGGCTGGCGGCCGTCGAGGACGGAGCGACCCATCTGCCCTCGCGGGTGCGATCGCTGCTGTGGATCCTGAGCTCGCTGTCCGTGCTCGCCGATTACGGTATCTGCGCCGGCGATGAGCGGGCTGTCCAGGCGGAGCTCGAAGCGCGCCTGCCGCGATTGCAGGGAACGACGGAACCGCGTGCCGTGACCGCATGACGACGCGCCGCTTCGTGAGCCTCGCGGCGCCGCTCGCCGTCTGCGGACTGCTCGCGGCCTGGATCGCCCTGTCGGCGGCGAACGCCGAGGCGGCGAGCTTCTCGATGCTGGTGTATGCGCTCGCGAACCTGATCGTCTACACCGACGCACTCGATTTTGCGCTGCGGCTCTACATGAAGCGGCGCCATACCGCGACCGCCCGCGGCACCGGCCGCGAGCGCGCGCTGTCGATCGACCTCGCCAGCGCCTTGCCCGCCGGGGCGCCCCCGGTCGTGCCCGTCGAGCCGTACGCCATCATCGCCTCGGTATTCAATCTCGAGGAGCAGATGGAAGAGTTCCTCGCCGCGTACGCGCCTTACCGTGAGCGGATGTGGCTCATCAGTGACGGCTCCACCGATCACACGCTGTTGCGTCTGCGGCGCGCCGGCTGGCGCTGCTTCGATGACGGTGTCAACCGCCGCAAGCCCGCCGCGCTCAAGCGCCTGCTCGAGACCCTGCCGGAGTACATCGAGACCGTGCTGGTGATCGATCCTGACATCCGGATCCTGCAGCCGGGGGCCGGCAGCGAGATCGATCTCGAGCAGTTCATCAGCGAGTTCCAGCAGTCGGGAGCCGCGGCCGCCTGTCCGCGGGTCATGATCGAGCCCGACGGCTTCCTGGCACGCTTCCAATCGTTCGAGTATGCGCTGGCGTTCCGTGCCGGCCGCCAGAGCCTCGCCGACTTCAGCATCACTTCCGGTGTCTCGCTCTACCGCCGTGACGCGCTCACGCGCGCCCTGAGCGAGCACTCGCTCTCGGTCTACGCCGAGGACTTCGAGAACGCGGTGATCATGCTCGACCGCGGCGAGCGGATCTACTACGACGGCCGCCTGGTGGTGGGCACCGAGGGCCCCGGCGCCTTCACACGCTGGTTCTCGCAGCGGGTCGGCTGGTATCACGGGCTGATCAAGGTCTACATCGAGCGCCTGGATTCCGTCTGGCGCATCGCCAGGCGCACTCCATTCGCGCTCTATCACTATCTCGTCTACGTGGGCGGACTGACGATCTGCCTTCACCTCCTGAAGGCGGTCAGTGCCCTGCTCCTGCTGGGAAGCTTCATCAACGGGGTCGACAACCTCTTCTTCGCGCACTCGCAGACCCAGCTCGACGGCTGGACGAATCCGGCCTATTTCATGGCCGCGATCGGCAGCTACCTGGTCCTCGGCGTCGTGGCGCTCTTCACCGTGGTGCCGAAGAGCGAGCGCGCTTACGCGGCGCCGATCGTGCCGCTCTACCTGTTCTATGCCCTGGTACACATCGCCCCCATGACCGTGGGCTATGCCAACTGGATCGCCCTGCGGCTGATGGGGCGGCGGCTGTATCGCGACCACTACGAGCCGGAGCCGGCCGGGCACGGGGAGCCGCGGGGCGGCCACATTCTGGCAACGAGGAGACTGAGGTGACCGCTCCCGCAACACTCGCGGCGCCGGGCTACCGGCCGGCCGAATACTGGGAGGCGCGGGCGCGGCGCTTCGCCGCCGCGGGCAATGGCCTGGCCGCGGTCTGCTCCTACGGCATGCCAGGGTTCTACAACAGGCTCATCCACATCTGTCAGCGGCGCGCGCTCGAGCCGTGGCTGCAGGTCACTCCCGGCATGCGGGTGCTCGATGTCGGCTGCGGCATCGGCCGCTGGAGCCGATTGCTCGCAGCACGCGGCGCCCGGGTCACCGGCGTCGATCTCAGTCCCACCATGATCGCCGAGGCCGAGCGCAGAGCCCAGGCGGGCGGGCTCGCGGACCGATGCCGGTTCATCGTGCAGGATTCCGCGACGCTCGAGATCGACGGGGCTTTCGATCTGATCGTCTGTGTCACGATGCTGCAACACATTCTGGACGTGGGGAAAATGCGCTCCGCGCTGCATCACATGGCGCTTCACCTGGCGCCGCGGGGCCGTCTCGTCCTGCTCGAGGCCGCACCGGCTCGCATCGCGACCCGCTGCAATTCGCACGCGTTCACGGCGCGCCACCGCTCCGTGTACCTCAGGCTCTTCCGCGCCTGCGGACTTCGGGTTCGAGCGGTCTCCGGCGTCGATCCGGCGCCATTCAAGATGTGGCTGCTGCCGTATCTGCCGCGCCTGCCGCGTGCTCTTGCGCTCGCCGCGCTCGCGCTCGTCACCGCTCTCTCCGCGCCCATCGATGCGCTCTGGGGCCGCCGGCTGCCGGAGCGCTCCTGGCACGCCGTCTTCGTTCTGCAGCGCGACTCCGGAGACTGAGCGTGCGGTTGAGCGGCCGTTCGATTCTCGCAATCGCCGTGTTTCTCGGCGTCGTGGGCCTCATCGTCGGCGGCCGGTCGTACGAGGCACGGCGGGCGGCAAGCGAGTCATTCTCCAACACCACCGCCGTGAGCGTCACGAACGGGGCCGATCGCGGTGCCGGCACGCTGCGTGAGGCGTTGTTCCTGGTGGCCACGGCCCCAGGACCGGCGCACATCACGCTCGAGGTGCCGAAGATCTCGCTGCTGACGGCCCTGCCCCCGATCGTCAACACGCACGGCGTCCGCATCGTTGCGGGCCCCGGGGGTAGCGAGATCGACGCCGGCGCCTTGAGCGGCAGTGGTCCGGTTCTCGACGTCGCGGCGGCGAATGTCGCGCTCGACGGGCTCGCCATAGCGAACTGCGCCAACACCGGCATCCTGGTGCGGGCGGTGCACTTCAGCCTGCAGAATGCAACTCTCCAGGCCTGCGACGTTGGGGTCGATGTGGCCGGGAATGCCGACGATCTGCTCCTCGCAGGGAACCGCTTCGTCAACGACCGCGTCGGCGTACGGTTCGCCGCATCGAGCCCGGGCACCACGGTCGCATCCAACCTCTTCTCGGGAGAGAAGGATGCCGGTGTGTGGGCCGTGCGCGGCCAGCCTGACCTGGGCGTGGCGGCCATCAATATCCATGACAACCGTTTCGATGCCGACCATGCCGGCATCGTCGCCGGCAACCTGAGCGCCCTCATCGAGCAGAATCAGATCACGGGCGCGCAGTCGACGGCCATAGACCTGGTGGGTGCGGGGGTCGTGGTCCGGGGCAATCACGTGAGCGGCGGCTCCGGGATGGGCATCGTGGCCGACGGCGCGCATGCAGCCGTGATCGAGCGCAATGACCTCCACGGACTGGCCGCATACGGCATCATGATCCGCGGCTCGAGCAACGCACTGGTGAGCACCAACCGCCTGTACGACTGCGCCTACGGCCTGGCATTCGTGCTGGGCGACCCCCGCAACCCGAGCACCGCCGTCGACAACACCATCATCGAGCCGCGTTACGACGGCATCGACGTCATCGGGGATGCTCCGATCCTGCGGAACAATCAGGTCATCATGCCCCATGCCTTCGCACTGCGCGTCGCCGACTTCACACGCCCCGACGGCTCCAAGGTGGTGAGCCAACCATTCCTCGATCACAACTCCTTCCCACCGCCGGCGAAAAACGCCGTCGCCGCCCTCCGCGGCCGCTCATTGCGCCAGTGACAGCGGCATGAAGAGCGCCGACAGCACCCAGCTCCTGCCGCTGCCCACGTGGAACGACCCGCGGATCCACCTGCTCGATGACCTGTGGCTGCTCGAGATCTTCGCCGTCCTGTTCGCCGCCGGCGTCCCCTGGCTCGTCAGCTCGCTCGACCTCCAGCTGGGCCCCGCGCTCCTCGGCCTGCTCGCACTGGCGGCGATTCATGTCGGATTCACGCTGCTTACCGCGCCGGCGTCCACGCCTGGCATCAACAGCGGTCGCAAGCTCGCGCTCTCGCTCCTGCACGCGGTGGGCGTCGCCATCATCGCCCTCATGTGGCACTACGTCGGCGGCATTCATGATCCCGCGTTCCTGCTGGTGTTCGTCCTGCCGGTCATCGGCGCGATCTTCCTCTCCCGCTGGCAGCCCTATGTCGTCGCGATTCTGGCCATCGCCGCGGTGGCGGCGGTCGCCCTGACCGAGTCGCCGGAGCTGCGCTGGTACGCGAGCGGGCTCGTGCCGCAGGCCGCGCGGTTGAGTCCCCTGTTCGGTTCCGACGGCGGGGCAGCCTCGCCCTTCCCCGGATTCTATGCGCCTCCCGGGTACTTCCTCGTCATGCTGGAGGTCTTCGCGGTCCTGCTGATCGCGTGCGCATTCGCCGCCGAATACCTCGGTACAGTGTACGACCGCCTGCACACGGACCTTACCGCAGCGCGATCGGAGATCGGGCGCGGGCGCGAGCTGTGGGCAAGCCTCATCGAGGAGTTGCCGCTGCCGGCCATCCTCATCGATTGCCGCACGCTGCAGGTCGTGTCGGAGAACACAGACCTCATCGCTGTCACCACCGACGGTGCGCCGGCGAGCGGCCGCAGGCTGACCGAGGCGATTCACTTCAGCTATCCGGAGATCGTCGAGGAGTTGGTGAATGGCATGGGCGGCACGGCCCAGCACGTCGTGATCCACCGCGGCAGTGATCTCACCCTGATGCGCGTCCGGATCCGACACATCCCCTACAAAGGGCGGCGGCTGGCCCTGGGACTGTTCGAAGAGGTGACCGAGGCGTTTGCCGTCAGGTCCGCGCTCGAAGTCGCGGAGCAGGCCGTCGTGGTCGTCGACGCCCGCGACCGCGTGCTCGCTTTCAACAGGCCGGCGCTGGCGCTCTTTTCCGCGACACGCGTCGGTGCGGATGCTTCGACATTGCTGTCGCAGCCTGACGTGCCGGCGAGATGGTGGGAGCCCGGATTGACCGGCCGCCGCAAGATGCATCTGCGAATCTCGCCGCGTGTCTTCCAGGTGACCAGCACCGCCGTGGCGCTGCCCGGAGAGCAGGAAAAGCTCTGCGTGGTCGCCTTCCTGCCGATCGCACGGGCGGAGACGCTCGATGCGCCCATCCTGGGTGCCCGGCCTGCGGGCGTCTCATTGCCGAGGACACGATGAGACCGTTGCGATACTCACCCCTCGTCGCTCTCGCAGCGGCCTCTCTCTGGCAGCCCGGCTGGGCCGTCGAGACCGCTCCAATCCCTCCGCCCCCGGCATCCGCGCCGTCGGCCAACAGCCTCATGTTCAGCGCCAACGGCTCGACCCTGACGGGCGCAAGCGGCGGCGGTGGCGGCTCGATCGGCTGGCTGCACGATTTCAGCGACGGCGTTCTGGGACTCGCGGGCGAATACCAGACGCTCGCGGACGCGCATTGGGCGTTCGGCTCCCTTACCGGCGCGGTTAGCACCGGCAGCGCCAACGCCAAGTGGACGTTTTCCGCGGACGCGCACCTCGGGAGCGGTGACATCGCCGTCTCGCAGGGGTTGCACCGCTTCAACTACGACGTGGAGGGCGCCGACGTAGCCGGGACCTTCGGAAGCAAGCTGACTTTGCAGCTCGACGCGCAGCAGTATGACGTCGACACTACGCATGGAACCTTGCCAAAAGTCGGCCTGGCATATCTCTGGAGTCCGCACTGGCAGACGACCGTCTCGTATGCGCGGTCGGTCGACGGAAATCTCGGGACACAGCTGGAGACGGCGCGCCTCGATCACTACGGGAGCACCGTGAACTGGCTGCTGGGCGGCGCAAGCGGACACGTGGCGCCGGCGGTCGTCAACCTGTACACGGGAATCTATCAGCCGGCACCGCAGCTGCGTGAAGGTTATGTCGGGATCTCGAAATCCTTCGGCGGCAGCGATTGGTCCATTCTGGGTGACTACATGAAAGTGGCCGCCGAGAAACGCATCACGCTCACCATAGTCTGCACGCTCCACGTGGGGAGGTCGGCTACTTGAGGCAGAGCCTCCGCCAGGCCTTCGGACGTCACACGAGCTGGATTCCGGCGCTGCTCGTATTTGCGACGGTCGCGGCGGCCGGCTCGCGACTGGTCTTCCTGAGCGTGCAGCAGCACGCCGAGCAGGCCCGCCACGCGGCACAGGCAACGGCGGCGCGCTCCGCGCGTGCGATCGAGCGGCAGCTCGACGCGCTCGCGTTGCGCGCGACGTCCGGCCACGCTACCCGGCCCGATTTCAACGTGTTCGAATGGGCGGGCGATGGCAGCGTGCGGATCCTGAGCCGATCCGATCCCACCGTGGCCAAGGCCGTGGTCAGCGAATGGCAGGCCGCCGCCTCTCCAGGCCGGGCGCCGGCGGCGGCGTTGCTCGGACCGGTGCGCGAGGGCAGCGAGTGGCTCATCGCGGCGCGGGTGCCGCTCGATCACCCGGCGACTCAGGACGCAGGTCCCGGTGGCGGCTGGAGGGTCGCCTACGAGACTCTCGACCGACTGCTGGCACGCGCGCGCCTGGTTCGCGCGGTGGGCACGGCCAATGACTTCGCGCTGGTGCGGACCGAGCCCGCGGGCGGCTACTCGCAGGCATTCATCGCCTCGGACAGCGGCGGACCGCTGCAGGACCCGGTGGTCAGTCCGATTCATGCGCCGGCGGGCTTCGTATTCATTTCCCCCGGCGCGCTGCAGCTGGAGATTCGCCCCCACGAGGGCTGGTATCCGACGCGCATGCTCGCGACCGACATCGGCCTTCTCGCCCTGGTGGCGTGGCTGCTGACATTCATGGCTCACGACGTGACTCACCGGACGAGTCGGCTGCGCATCTCGCTCGCGACGACACGCCGGCAGCTCCATACCGCCCAACAGAAGCTCATACGCGAGATCGAAGAGCGCGAAAGCCTGCAACAGAGCGTCGATCGCGCGCGCTTTCACGATGCCTTCACGGGTCTGCCGAATCGCTACTACTTCATGGAGCAGCTCGATCGCGTGCTGCGCGCGCGCCGCGACCGGCGATTGTGCGTCTTCCTGATCGCCATCGACCGCTTCCAGCTCATCAATGAGACGCTCGGCCACACCGCCGGCGACGAGCTGATGGTGCAGGCCGGCCGCCGGTTCCAACGGGCGGTTTCCGCCGCTTCCACTGTGCTGGCCCGCTGGGGCGGCGATCAGTTCGCACTGCTGGTGCGGGATCTGCGCTCGGCGGATGACGCGCCGCGCCTGGCGGGCGAGCTGCAGGCGGTGTTGCAGGAGCCGTTCGACCTGCGGCGGCATCGTCTCGGGATCACCGCCCGTATCGGCATGAGCTTTCTCGAGAGCTCGCCGCAGCGGGCGGAGCAGCTCATGCAGGAGGCGGACGTCGCGTTGTCCTTCGCCAGGCGGCAGGAGGAAATCGCCTCGGTCGTGTACTCCCCCGCGATGGGCGGAGACGCGGCGAGCCTGGTCAGCCTGGAAGCGGACCTGCACGTCGCGCTCGAGCGCCGCCAGCTCAAGCTCCTCTTCCAACCGATCGTCGCCCTGCGCGGCCGCCACGTGGTGGGCGCGGAGGCGTTGCTGCGCTGGGCGCATCCCATCGAAGGGTTGCTCGCGCCCGACCGGTTCCTGCCGATCGCGGAGGAAACCGGAGTCATCGTGCCGATCACCCGCTGGACGATCCGCGCGGTCTGCGTGCTCGCGAGCGAGTGGCGGCGGCGGCTGCCGGCGGGAGCCGACTTCTATCTGACCGTCAACCTGTCGGCGGCGGTGCTGCGCGATCCGGAGCTGAGCGACTACGTCGCCGGCCAGCTCGACGAGATGGGCGTACCACCGCAGACACTCAAATTCGAGCTCACCGAGGGCGGACTCATCAGCAACGTGGTGGCGGCGCGGGAGACCCTCGAGCGGCTGCACCACACCGGGGTGGAGCTCATGCTCGATGACTTCGGCACGGGCTACTCCTCGCTCAATCACCTGCAGCTCTTCCCCTTCGACTACGTCAAGATCGACCGCCCGTGGGTCGGCGCGGGTAACTCGCAACACGGCGGCACCAGTCTCGCTTCGGCGATGGTGCAGCTCGCCTCCAGCCTGGGACTCACGCCCATAGCGGAAGTGATCGAGACGCAGGCCACGGCCGATGCCCTGGAGGAGATGGGCTGTCACTTCGGTCAGGGAAACTTCTTCTGCGCCCCGGTCGAGGCGGAGGATGCCCTGCAGTGCCTCGCCGCCGACCACGGTGGTGTGCTGCCCCCGGGAGAGTACGAGGAGGACGACTCGCCGACGCTGATCCTGCCGGCGGGAATGATCACCGAAGAGGATACGGCGGGGTCCGGCTGAGCCTACCCGAGCACGACGCGCGGAAAGTAGAAGGAAACCGTCCAGTTGGGCACATCGACGATCTCGCTGATGCGCAGGTCGCCGCAAACACTGCACAGCTGGTAGGCGTCCATCGCCGGCATGCCGTAGTCGCGCGTGAGCCAGTCGATCGTCGAACGCACCGCATCCCGGGCGGCCGCCATCAGATCCGGACCGATGCCGGTCGTCACCCGGTAACCGCGCTCGTCCAGGTGCCGGGTGACCGGCCCGGGAGTGATCAGTCGCGGCGAGGCGAGCGGACTCTGCTTCACCAGATCGAACCGCAGCGCCACGCTCATGGGACTCTCCAACGCCGTGCCGCACACCTCGCCGTCTCCCTGCGCCGCGTGCGTGTCGCCCACGGAGAAGAGCGCTCCTGCAACTTCGACAGGCAGATGCAGCTCGCTGCCGGCGGCGATGTCCCGCAGATCCATGTTGCCGCCCACCCGGCGCGGCGGGACGATGCTGTGGCATCCGGGCTCGGCAGGGGCGACTCCCATCGTGCCCGCAAACGGCTTCAACGGCACCCGCGCCCATGAGCCGAAAGCGGACGGCGCCAACGTCTGGCCGTCGTAGCGCCACACGTGGAGCGCGGGCTCCGTGAATTCCTCGGCCAGCAGTCCGAAGCCCGGGATGTTTGCCGTCCAGCCCCATCCCGAGGGAGCGAACGACAGCACGCTTACCTTGAGAATGTCGCCGGGCTCGGCGCCATCGACGTACACCGGACCGGATACGGGATTGATCCGGGCGAAATCCAGCCGACCGACGTCGTCCACGGTCGACGCCGGTGACAGCTGTCCGCCCGCGGCATCCACCACCTCGAATTCGAGCGACTCCCCGGGGGCGATGCGCACGGCCGGCCGGAAACTGTTGTCCCAACCGTAGTGATGCGCATGGATCGTGCGTTTGGGTGCCATGAGAAGACTTTACCACGGCCCATGGCAGGCACAGGGAGGTGCCCCGCCGCCACGCCGGGCCGGGCAGGATGCCCGGATCCGGCGTTTCATACTAGACTCATAACCATGTC
>Ga0335072_10007302_pt1 | contig 16105 bp, 10 predicted proteins | sample Lox_Sample_21_FD_206725 | JGI IMG/M metagenome (GOLD analysis project Ga0335072, IMG submission 206725) | Soil microbial communities from Loxahatchee National Wildlife Refuge, Florida, United States - Lox_Sample_2.1 | ecosystem: Environmental > Terrestrial > Soil > Wetlands | place: USA...
GAACACTTTTGACCGCCACGATTCGCTATTCCGTATCTCAGTATCAGCGTAGGTCTTTTGATCATGCTGTACCTAGGCTGCGGCTGGCGAGGCGTAGTATTTTGCTGGTTCTCCTATGCCGGCGTACTGGATGGGTCTACGGATAAGGGATCCTAGTCTATTGCTGCCCTTCTACAGCGCCCCTAACGCTGCAGGAATCTGGCAGCACGAATAGGACGCTTGGAAGGACCCTGGATTTTATGGCGCTACACACGGGTACTGCAAGTAAGAAAGGAAAGCCCTAGGGGTTAACCCTGAGGGTGGTTGAGCGTAACTAGTACTAGGGCCCGAGCAATTCAAGAGTGCGATGTTGGTATTGCTTGCCTTAGGATCGAGCGATCAGATGGCATTACCACTTGGGGTGATCTGTAGCCAGTCGTTTGCCGTATTTCCTATTTTTGGTGCCCGTAGAGGTGAGGACGCCTACGGTTCTATCGTCGCACGTGGTCGCTTCATGCGAGAGGAATCGATCATGCATTCAGTAGAACCGAAGGAAGCTGTCATCTACCATAGCTTTTGAAATTCATGAGCTATGAAGCCACCGAGAGGAGGTTACCATGTGAGAGACGATCTGAGTGAAAAACATTGCATGGTCTACGGTCAGCCGCTCAATAGGGGCTGAAAATAAACGTTAGGCAGTAGTTTCACCTCGGCGCTCTGGGCGCACCAGGGATCACCCCCGGCGCACCTCGGGCTCCGGGGTGAGCGTCGCCGCCCTTTCCTCACCCACCAGAAATAGGAAGGGCAATGTCCAGCGACGGTGTGCCGATTTCTGCCTCCCCACTTAACTACGCTATTAGCTAAATTTCGCGCCAAAAAAACAATGGTCGCCATCTACGTCGCATACACGCAGCAGATCAACCCAGCAGGCGTGACACCGGTGCTCACGCGCGCACAGATATGGGCCGCTCTGGTGCGCAAGGTGCGCGTACCGCAGGACTTTCTGCCTGTCATTAGCGAGTGCAAGGTGTTGGAGGAGAAGGACAATGTCGTCGTTCGCGAAGTCAAGTTCATCACGGGACGGGATAGTGTACCGGGCCAGGAGGGGAAGACGATCAGGGAGGTTTGTAAGCTGTATGAGCCGACGAAGGTACGTGTGTTCCCATCCCCGACTAGAAGGGAGTTCCGATGGTGGTGGTGGGAACTTGCTTGAGCTAATTTGGTTTTTATGTGGGCTAGGTTGATTTCCAGCAGCCGAATGGGGCGCTCATTACGAACTGCATCTGTGATGGATCTGGGATGACGGACAATGATCTCAACCTGACTTATGTCTTTGAGTGGCTGCACGACGATATCGAAGCGGGGAGTGAGCGGCATAATGAATTGATCGAGGAGCATAGAAAAGGGGGCAAGGTGTCTGTTGATAAGTCGATTCAGGGGATGAGGAAGATGGCCATTGCTGGGGAGCTGTGAAAAAGCCGGCGGAAAATTGAGCCCATAGATCATGAATCGCTAACCCAGGCCTTTTGTGGAAGGGCAGATGTCCAAGGGTGAGGAATATACACCCTCCCAGACTCTCTTAAATATCGTTTAAGAGCCACGGCTTCTGCTTAGATGGCATTTCACATTTCCATGTCCAGACTAACCATCATGCGGGACCCTTTGAAGCTCCGTTGCATCTATCTAACATGTACAAATCCCTCTCCGCAGCCACCTTTGTTGGAATTATGCCCGTTTCTGTTCTCTCACCTTCGCTAATTGTGCTTCTTCCCTATAGGAATGTTTACCCAACTCCCGTGGATAAAGGCTCTCTGACTGCCCTAGCAATTGCAGCTAAAGTCCTGGGCCCTGCCTCTGCCATGGATAAAACATTTTCCTCTAGATCTGTACATATTTAACCTGGCTGAAATACTAGCTGTCGCATAGGTTGAATCTACACGTACTACTCCAACGTGCGATGTCCATCATTTCCGAGCTTCGAGGACAAATACTCTTAACCCTTGAACTGCTTCCCTCCTTTCCACACATGCGTAACATTCTTCACGTCTCTAAAAATTCCAATATCATCAATCGGATTCTTCTGCAACCCGATCAGATCTGCATCATAACCGACCTTGATTTGCCCACTTAGCGGAGCCATCGGCCCTAACGTGGCAGGCCCATTCGCCGTCGCGGCCTCAATCGCTTGCAAGGGTGTCATTCCCGCTTCCACCGCATACAGGAGCTCTACACCAGCAGAACCGTGCGAAAGGCTAGTACCAGGCACGGAAATCCCGAGATCGGTGCCTAGTGCACATTTTACACCCTTCTTAATCGCTAGCTCGTACGCCTTCTTGTGATGCTTCGCCGTCTCCAGCATCTTCTTGTACGATTCAGGCGACAACGAGTCTTTGAGCTTGACGCCTTCTGTAGCAATCAACCTTGTCGCGACAAGCATGACGTCCTTCTCCAGCATCAACTTTACAGCCTCCTCGTCCAAGTACGTCCCATGCTCCAAGGTCTTGCATCCCGCTTTAATCGCGGCCATAATGCCCGCTTTGCCATGCACATGGGCCGCGACGATCCGATTCATCCTCGCCGCTTCTTCAACAATGACTTTAAGCTCCTCGTCGCTAAATTGCTGGAATTTAGGGTCGTCGTCTCGGCTCATTACTCCGCCTGAGGCGAGCACTTTGATCACCTTGGCACCACGCCTGATCATCAATCGTACAGCTTTGCGGCACTCATCAACTCCGTCTGCAATACACAAAAGGCGGCACCCGACATCACCCCCGTTGCCAGTACCATAGCCAACGCCATATCGACTCCAGACAAGACCAATTGGCAGCTCGAAGGTGTCGCCATGTCCCGCCGTCTGGCTGAGTGCAGAACCTGCGGAGTAAATATTGGGGCCTGGGATCGTGCCCTCATCGACCACTTTGGCGATCTCGGGTGCATAGCCACCTAGATCCCGAACAGAAGTGAAGCCGCTCATGAGGATGTCGTGGACAGACCTCGCGAGGCGGGCGCCGGCTGTGGCAGGGCTGGTCAAGGCGAATGACGTGTAGTCGAAACTGTCGGAGCCCTTGAGATGGACGTGGCAGTCCCAGAGGCCGGGCATGAGCACCGGGACGGAGGTAGATGGCGAATCTTGGTATTCAGGTTTCTTGAGGAAATCTACATAGCTCCCTACGTAGACTATCTTGCCAGCGCTTGTCACGACGGTGCTGTTTTTGGTTGGGTCACCTTTTCCAGGGATCAGTAGGTTGGTGTGGATGACGAACGTGTCGTCTTCATCCTTGTCATCGCTGTCTTTGGGGGAGGCCGCAACGGGATCCGGGTTCATGGACTCGAGCCGTGGCTCATACGCCGTGCTCATTTCGGATGCATGCTGAGGCTGGTATTGCGCTTCTGTAGCGGAGGAGACGAGCTCCTTCTCTGACGAAGGTTTTACGTTTAGCGAACCATGAATGGGGAACTGGCTTGCTACTTGATGCTGAGTATCAAACTTGCGACGAGTCATTTTTGCTAGTTGTATAAGCCCTTCGGCTCTTCTTTCCAAAGAGAAGCAAGTAAAAGGCTTGACTGCGCTTCAATTAACGACGGAACATTGCACTAATAACTCGAGTATATTGACATGTTTGACAGAATGACGACGACAACGTAGACTTGCAGAAATTGCTCCTAATCACAGAACTCCAGGTGAGATGACGTACCGTGCTTTGCACCTCAAAGTCGTATAAGATGTCTTTGTGGCAGGTCTGACAAGAAGGATACTTTCGATGGTTTGCGGAGGGTGGGCCTAAAGCTACCTGCCTATTCGAGCGATAGTGGAGGTCGATCATCAACGCGGAATTTCCCGGACCTGGCCGTCAGCATCCTGGATATGTTTCTGGCGCGTGAACTACAGCAGATTGCGGAGCGTCCTCACAGCAAAATATCACTTCAGCATCTGAGATGGACCACCAATCAGAACTGCTGCCAAAGGATAAGCATGACCATGAAGCAATAGAGCGACTGCACAAACTCCCAATCCAAGAGCTAGTGCCGCTCTTGCCGGAGCTCCTGGAATGGGTAGCAGATATAAACTGGCCAATTGCCCGCGATGCTATCGATCTGGTACTGACAGTCCCGGAACATATTGTTGAACCGATCCGCGAGGTTTTCCGGACGACAGACGATGGATGGAAAAATAATTGTCTCGACTATGTGATACCACATTTGCCAGCAGAGCAGCGGCGGCAGCTAAAGCCAGAACTTGAACGGATTGCACGCCAACCAACAGAATATGAGATTGAGGAAGGGATGAGAGACACGGCGCAGGAGTTGTTGGATTCCATCGAGGCAGGTGTTGATGTGCCAAAGAGTTGATGATTGGTCGATTGTGATGTGAGGACGGGACTGGCAATCGACTTTGGCTCGCACCGTGGCTTTGCTCAGTATCGCCGGCAATCTTCGCAGCAGTTGTGATCGCATTTTGGTTTTGGGCGAGAAAGAAAAAGAATGACATTTTGTTGAATTCTTCACTCGCTCGTTGGGAGTTGTCCAGAAGTAAAAGCAGGAACACTCCCGATACAGTATCTAGGGTCATAACGGACCTGTTTCATTGCACGCCAATATGACTCATTGAGATGGCGATAACCAGAATCCCGCAGCACCGGTTCGTCAGTGATCGATCTTAAGGTTTGGTGGTTTGCCGTTGCGGTCTCTACTAACACAGACGGCGCACCTTGCTGGCCAAACCCTCCGCACGCTCAAAATCCACCAAGACTGCTTTTTCTTTCTCCAAAACATCATCCACACTTTTTCTTCGTCTTTGGCTGGAGACAAGTTGCAAACTCGGTGAGCACTTGCTCCACATTTCCGATTCGGTCTCTGTAGAGGACTGCAAGGCTTTGATATTTCCGGTCCTGCAGAGCTCCGGTTTTGCTCAACACGCGCGCTTACTCACTTCTCAGCGAGACAGCATTTCAGCCTCAACTTCTATTAAAACTCCGTCATACTCAACCGTTATTTCTCATTCACATTCGACCTCGAACGAGGGAGCGCTCCAGTGCCCCTCATCCAACTCCACATGGCTCCTCCCGCAGCCATGTCTCACGAGCTAGGTCTCCTGGCAGGTCCTGAATACGGACGGCTTGCCTTTGATCATTTCATCTTGGTAGATTGATCCGTCCCGCTACTTGACTGAAGCTAATTTGTTGTAGGACCGACTGTCTACCTTACCTCAGACTTCGCAACACGATGTTGCGATTGAATACCTCAAACTAGGAAGCAAAGGGCGCCGGGTAAGACTTGCCTCTCGAGGCCGCTAATGGTTCTCTGTCCTTGCCATCTTTCAACCCTATGGTGTCCTACTACACCTCCCTACGCTCTTCGCCTCCACCTCCCACAACCGCGGCGGTTCCTCAGCATCCTCGAGCTCGTGCTTTCGCCTCGGGGAAGCGACAACACAACGTTCTCCCACCCTGCCTCCCCTCCTCTGTCTGCCGCACCATCTTCCTACGGCGCCAACAGTACTGCCTCTATGCACTGTTACTCTCGCGGCTGCTTCACAGCAATTTCTATCCGCGCCCCAAGAGGACGCTCGCCGATGTTCCCTTTGTTTCTTGATTCCCTCTCATATATTCAATGCATGCATGCTAACTATTCATTCTGTGATAGGTCTACCATGTGAGAGCCATTGAACATTGTGTGCCCCTAACGCCAACTCAGATCCACACCCTAAAGACCTTCTTTACTACTGCGGAGCGCAACCTAAGCATCACAGCTGCTGGATATGGGGAGCTCGTCCTTGTTAGAACTTGTTACGAAGAGGGCACCGACGCCGCTTTCGGACAGATCCTCTCCAAATACCGCCAGGTGAAATTTGCCTGTGTTTGTGATGACAAAGATCGCTACGCTTGCAACAAGTTGATGCAACCCGCTATGGGATGTTTGCCTTTCCTTGTCGAAACAACTAGGTTCGTACGGTGCAGCCTGATGCCAAAGGAGCGTCAGGATAAGATCTTGCGTCTCAGTCAAAGTATTGATTGTCTCAGGTATAACAAAGTCGAAGTGGACAGACTGCTTCTCATGGACGATACCCACCCTGCCTTCGGAACGCTAACCGAGCTATCGCTACCTGATCTACAACGTTGGAGCAGCATCGTGGGAGTCATATGCCTCGTTGATCATAAGGCGATGGACTGTGGACTGATCAAGCTTTGCGCTTTTGATGACCAAGGCCAACCCATCTGGTGCTCTCGCATTTCACCAGAAGGTTTGTCAGACTTCGTGGCTGGAATGGAGAGAGGAGAGAGTGTGTGGGAATTACGCCTTGCTCTGAGACAGTACGAGAGCGGTTCCGGCAGGTCGTACTCCGCATATGGGCTTTCTACCAAGGGGATTAAGCCATCGCCGAGCTCTGCGTACGACACTCTGAGAATGATTGCTAATAGGGATCAAGCAGAACAACCAAAGCTGGATCAAGACGGCGAGAAGCAGAACGCCTTAACGGCAACCAGAGCAAGTGACCAGGAAATCCCAGCTGAGGAACTGGATGCCAAGGCCAATGAGAACAGCGATACAGTGGCGAATGAAATGGTCGGAGATGGCGCTGAGGGTGAAAACGAGACTCTCCAAGAGCTCAAACAGAAGCTAGGAAAACTGGTTGCAGATAAAGAGCGTGCTGAGACTGAGAGTGCGGTCATCATGAGAGCCAATGAAGACCTTCATAACAGAGTGAAGATGCTCTTAGAACAGAAACGTATGGCGGAAGAGGCAAGAGACGAAGCGATGCTTGAAAAAGACCAAGCTATGATGGAGAAGGATAAAGCAATCCGTGATGCTGAGCAAGCTGAGGAGCACGCCGAGCTCAAGTACGAGAAACTTGCAGATCAGCAACGCAATGAACTATCCAAAGCCTACATCGCGTTACAGGACACCACCCAAAAGATCAAGTGTTCTCGTTCATTTTACAGGAGATTGATATCTCGGCTGAAGAAGGATCTGGCAGCTGCGCAAAAAGCACAGCAGGGCACCTCGGAAAGGCAAGAGCTTGAAAACACCGCATACGAGGCTGCCATAGATCGATTACACAGAGATTTGGAGGAAGCAGTGGAAGCAATTCATGAGGTTGTTTTCGCGAAAGAGCGCGCAGACGGTGCATGCAAGGATAAAATACCCCGGCTGAATGCAGAGCGGCAGGAGTCCACAATAGCAAAGCAAGCTATTACCGTCAAACATGACAAGGCCGTCAATCGAGAAAAGCAAGCTCTGGGAGAACAGACATGGACTGAAGAAGCCAGGGCCATGGCCTATGTCTCCGAGGAGCCCTCGTACAACGCTAGGCTCATCGCTGAGGCTGGCCTGCAGGTGACCACCCAGACGGCCGAACAGCTGAAGGTAGATTTGGCAGGGAAACTCGAAGAAGACAGAGCCGAATACGCCAAGAAGCTATCAGAATGCGTTGCAGAGAAGGACTTGGCCGTAGAACAGAAAGAAGCAGCCGTCTTGCACAAGCTGAGGTTGGGAGAAGAACTAGCCCGTGAACGAGATCGAGTTGCTGAAATGCACAAGATGCTCGAGGCTAAAAAGCGAGAGATTATTGAAGCTAACGATTTCGAAAATCGCATTACACAAAGACTCCGGGAAGAGATCATGGCCAAAGAGAAAGCCATGAAAGCCGAAGATATGCTGGCATCCCAATGGGGCCAGGTTCTTGCCGATAATGGTCGGGAGATTTCAGACTTGCGAGAGCAGCTCATGACGGAACGTTCGGCTTGCACCAGGGCATCGGAGCAGAATGAACTGCTTACAAGAAAGCTAGCCCAGGAAGTCACTGCGAATGAAGAGCTCAAACGGGAAAATCAAGAGCTAGGAAACGAGTGGCAAGAGACGAAACAGAAACTCTCGGCGGAGGAAGAAGCGTTCAAAGGTGTTGAGATTGCCCTTAGTAGCCTTGAAGAGAAGATCCGCACCGAGGTCAACTCCAAACAGCAGATCATTGATGGATTGAATAATGCCAACCAGGAACTGAAAGCGAAGCAGTGGAACTTTGCAACAAGGCTCTCCAAAGAAATCGCAAACAAGGTTCAGGTCATGCAAGAGAAGGTAGAGCTGCTGGAGCAGTTGCGTGAAAGCAAAAAGAAGATCAATGCATCCCATGAGTATGCTGCGTCTATGGCCGCTCGTGAAGCGAAGACAAGCAAGGAGCTTGAACTCAAGAACCAAACTATCACACATAGTGAGGAATTCATTAGTATGCTAAAAGCAGAAATCGAGTCAGCTAGCGAGACTGGCCTGAGTTACAAAGCACAGCTCGCGGCTGCCGATCGGGAATGTGGTGTAGCAAAGGATGCGAGGATCCAGGTGGAAAAGGATCTTCAAGGCCAGATCATCCGTCACATTGAGGAAATAAAACAAGCCCAGCTCGCAATAGAACAGGCCAGAAAGGCAAAAGAAGAGGCGGTCAAGCAAGCGAAGTCCACAAAAGAAGGTCTGGAAGGAAAGCTTTCTAGAGAGATCAGATGGAAGACCAAGCTTGAGGAGGATCTTAGATTGGTAAGAGCGCAGTTGACTAGCAGCCAGCAGCAATGTGAGGATCTCCGGAAGGAGTACGCGTGTGAGTACTATCGATCCACCCAGCTACGGCGAGCATATGAGCAGCAGAAGCTAGCTGAGGAGAACTCGCAAGCCAGGAACGAAGAAGAGGTTGGTGTTAGATCGCAGCTGGAGCGCCAATGCCAGATACTGACGGAGGAACTTGCTGAGGCGCGGGAGGCAAAGGCGAAATTGGAAGTGGAGAAAAAGGAAGATAGAATACGTATGGCTGGACTCCTGGAGTCTGCGGACATCACCGCACAGGATGAAAGAATGAAATGTGAGCGTGCGGAGGAGGAGCTAAGGGTGTGGAGGGACCAGGATGGCGTTATCGCTTTGGATTGAAAAAGCTCTAGATTTGATCCTTTCCCATAGGGATCTACTGGGAAGGTGATGGTATTTGGGCATAGCGATCTTTTCGCTGGGTCAAGCTACAAAGCGGATACGGTACTTCTTGAAAACGGTATCTGGGGAAGCTTGATTCAAGTATCCTTTGATCAGTTGCGACCCTGTTTTGTCTGAACTCAAACGAGGCAACCATCCGTCTTTCGCGTAGCATATCTAGCTTCTTCCGCACAACAATTTCACCTAATTGTCCTTAAAAGTAGTCCCTAGAATTAACGGCAATAGTCGCCGAAGACACCAGCTTCTTCTCGGGTGGCTTGACGAAGAAGCTTGGTGAACATGCTCGACCAGCCTCTAGAATAGCTTGTCATAGCCTTAAAACGCCACCTTTCAGCAAGGAGATTGTGGAGAGGCCTCCTAGCAGCGAGAAATGCGGAACAACTTCAAAATTGTAAGCGTTGAACATCGGTATGGGAGCTAACATATCCCATATTCACAACCCGGGTGAAAAGGGCCGCCGAAGCCCAGGGTGCAGCAAACAGCCGACCTGTGACCACTCGTACCCAACCGAAACTATTGCCGGAAACTCAGTCCTCCCGAAGCCGTTCTCGTTATTGCGATCGTACCTCGAAGTGCCTCGGCCTGAGAAATGATGGAAAAGTGAAAAAGTTATCCGGATCAACAGATCTCCCGCTTACGGGGACATGCAAGATTCTGCGACACCTCCCTATTTCCGAGCCTAGATCCGTGCTCGGCGGCCCGTTCTGCTGTTTCCGGCCCGTATCACGTGCATCATTCATGGAATCAAGACCCGCATGATCCCGGCTAAAGGAGAATCCTTAGGCTATCATCATCATGGTGAGCAGAATTTAGAGATACATTCCTAGAGCTTGGTCCGAGCTATAGCTATTGGCGCCCCTTAAGCTCAGAGATAAGCACCAGCGTGCCTGGGTTTGCGGAAGCTGAATTTGTGGAACGCTGCAGCCACATATGTAACAAATAATCGCCCGGCGTCATTTTCAGGTTATTCTATGCTTTGCTCTTAGATGTGGCTTGATTGGCGTGCTGAAATGCTATTTACAGTTACTCGCAATTTGGCATCGATTTGTGAGTCAAATGCTAAACAAGCCAGCCGTTGCAAGCCTGTTCCAAGCTTGGCCGCCTATTATCGAACCACAGTGCTCATTGCTTTGTCCTCATGATGAACGGGTGCTTCAGAGCTTCGTTCGGTGTGATCCTTTTCTCAACTCTGAGATCCAAGCACTTGTCCAGCAGGTCCAGAAACAACTCAACCTCTTTTTTCTCTCCCTCATCCAGCTTCTTCCCCTTCGGCATGATTCTTGAGCGCAAATCTCGTACTGGCTTCGCCTTAACCTCCACCGTCTTTGTGACCAACCTTCTCGTATGTTTGTCCTCCTCGATGGCATGGAAGTTTAGCAAGTCATCGAAATACTTGTAAGTCTCGCTTCCTTTTCGGAGCAGCTTGTGTGGAAACTTGCCGCGACATTCCATGATGGACCGCAGCATGCCGTTATTATTACGGCCCGTGAATAGAATCTTGCCTGTGTAGAGCTCGAAGAGTGTGCAGCCAACGGACCAGATGTCGATGCCGTAGTCGTAGGGGATACCAAGTATTAGCTCGGGGGCACGATAGAAGCGTGAGACTAGGTATGGTGCTGTCAAGGCTTCAGTGATGGGAACTGCTGTGCCGAGATCACAGACTTTGAGGATGTTGATATTCTCCTTGGTCATGGTGTTCGGCTTGGGACCAACGAGGATATTGTCAGGTTTGAGATCTGCGTGAAGATATTGGCATTTCTTCATCGAAGATAGCGCAAGGAAGAGTTGCTGTGCGTATGCGCGGATGGCCTTGATGTTTATGCCAATATCACGACCGTACTTCTTCAACAACTCTCTCATGTTGGACGAGAAGTTCTCGAACACCATACACAAGTGGCCTTTGTGCTCGAAGGAGCTCTCAAGTCGGATCACGTGCTTCTTGTCATCCGGGTCATTGGCAGCAAGGTCTTGCAGTATGTGAATCTCCTTCTTGCCAGCTTTGAACATGCTCTCATTATTTCTGATGATTTTGATCGCAACATCATGGGATGTCTTATTGTCATGAGCACGAACAACAGAAGCAAACATGCCCCTACCTAGATTTTGCTGAACATGGTACCGACCTTGGATCAGCTCACCTAGAATTGTGTTGTAGTATCCCTCAGGGTCATCCCAGTTGTCCATCATATTAACATCAAGGGCTTGTGCAACTTTCGTCTCCGTCTTAGCGTCCGTCGTTGGCTTTGCAGGTGCTTCTGCAAACATGTCTAAATCGTCATCTTCATCCTCGGCAAACATGTCAAATGTGTCTTTTGATTTCTTCAGCGGTGGTGAAGTTGTAGGTGGCTCGGCAGATCCGATGACTTGGTGCTCGTCCGGATAATCGCGCGCTGACATGTCCTCATTGAAGAGGTTCTTGTCGTGCCGTGACCTTTCTTCCTGCATGTCAATCGTGGGATCATAGTCAGCAGCAGACGGCTCATCTCTATCCTCTTCCAAATCAGGGTCAGCATCGACCTTGGAGATATCTTCATTCTTGTCCAAGTTGAAGTCTGATGGTGACTGGGGGCCAGATGTGTCTCTTGGTGTTTGCGGAGATGTGGATGTGGGAGAAGCTGTAGAAGTCAGCCTAATGCACCAGCGGCTATTAATAGAGTTGCTACCTGGCGTTCCTGGGTCATCTTGGCTGGTGTTGGCCCCAGACCCCGAAGACCCGGTATCACCATCGAGATGGAGAGCTTGGATTCGCAATGGTGTTGCTTGACCTCGGTATTTGTTCTTGAGTGCTTCACGTCGCTTTCGGCGTTCTTCGATCTGGGCTGCTTCGTCCAAGATGGGTGGCATCACAAGACCAATATCGTCGATCGATGCTTTAGGATCACCGTCCCTGACAAAAGCGCTATTAGGATAACGTCGGTTGAGAGATGTGAGGACGCACTTATCTGCGGATGCTGGGTCAGATGGTTTTGCAGTATCTTCTAGAGCCTGATTTGTGCCATTCTCAGTATGGGTTTTAGATGACTGAGCGACATTCGGAGTAGTGCCCGGTTCGCTCACTGACTGTTCAAGATGAGACTTCCCGCTGGTCTCGCTCGCTCGACCATGATAAATTTCTCTGCTTTTGCTCTCAGTGTGAATATCATGATCGCGTCTGGAGGAAGTCAAGGGACCTGTCTTCTGTGCATTGCGGAAAGGAGACCTGCTCCTGCTTCGGGACCGCGTCCTTGGCCGCTTCGAGTGCCTGCGCCGATCGGAATCGTCATCATAGTAAAGATAGCTGCGCTTGGTGTGGCCTGGATCTAGATCCTCATATGAACCTCGCGGTCGATGACGATCGCTCCCAATATCATCTTCATACCGCACACCAAATCGTCGTGGATCTCCACGGCCTCTCTCTTTTGAGAGATCCTCATCTCTGCGCCGTTTCTCTCCTCGAGGTACCCGATAAGGTGATCGAGATCGGGACCGAGATCGGCGTGATCCGACAGCAGGTGATCGAGGCGCTGAAGCGTAAGGTCTGGTATGACGGTCAATGCTGGTGCCATTACGGGAATGCAGCGATTTTGCCTTCTCTGAGTCTGAGCTGATAATCTCGCCTTCCGAGTGACTTGAAGATCGCGAAGCCATTGTAAGCGCAGGCTTGGGGAATAATCCCTAGCCTTTGTCGAGAAGAACGCGTTAGCAACAAATTCGAGCTTGAATGGAGAAGTGGTTGTTGCAATCCTCACTGCAAATGAGTGACATTCGGACGAAGTAGTCACTGTATAAGTGATTCGTCCGGTATCACAGAGTGTTATCAAATGATTGATGTAAGTGGTCAAAACTCTCTTACAGAGAGGTCGAGGGTCAAGGTGGAATTTAGAAGTCAGGTGCCGTACCAGAGTGGGAGAGGCGACTAGTGCGCCTTAGCGGCAGGGCGCAGCCTGAAAAAATAAGTCAGCGATTCTTTTACATTCCATCCTCCCTTCCTTCACGCCCTCACAACCACTTCACAACCCCAGTACCGCGAGCCGCTTTGTTGCAACATCCTTCCCACGACGAGTTCCAAGAAGTAGAAGACACCAAATCTGATCGCTTGTCTCGCGGGGAGCATCTTAACACGACCATCGTGGCTCAAATCCGCTTTACGCGCCTGACTCACGAGACATTCGCTTGTTCCAACGGTCGCGATAGAGATTCCAAGCAAGCGTCGCTCCATTGTCGAATTTTGCCTTTCACTTCAACCTGCGCATCTGTGTTCGCACAAGCAAGGTACAATCTAGATAGAAAAATACATCACTTGCCTGTTTTGCGGGCACAAAATTTGCAGAAACACAAATCCCGCTCGATTTCACTTCCTCCAGCGTTGTACTATCACCAGATCCTTTGTTAATGGCCTGACTGACATTCTCTGTCTACAGTGGCGAAGCAGCTTCAAGGATCACCGTCCTATAGCTACGATCCACTAGCCACACCGTCCTTTGGCACCACTTGAGACGGAGACTTAAACCGCTCTTTCAACCGTGACCTCATTCCCTAAAGTTTTATTCGCCATCACATACTTAACAGCGGCCCTTGCATCATTTTAGAATTCAAGATCTGCAGATTTCACGCCCTTTGACAACGTTTGCATTGAAGGGCCTCCGGCAGCGTCTATCAACACCGGCAAACTGTATTCGCCATTGTTCTTCAAGGTCTTTGCAAGCAACCACAACCTTCGTACTACTTATAGCGGAGTGAAGAAGCGACACGGGGACCGTAGAATCGGAAAACTCTCTGGTCACGTTGTGAAGGGCTTTGGAAGTGGAGAGGCTTCAAAGAAGACCGCTATGGCCGCTGCGGCAACAGCGCCTTCAGCGAGCTATGGCATCGAAAACAGCCCCCCTGAGGAAACTGCGCCTGTTCCTTGGCGACAGAACCTCAACGATATCATAATCTGCCCCGACTGCAAAGAGTTCCCTCCAAATCTCATTGAAGACAATGCCGACTTGATCTGCGCCACGTGCGGCCTAGTCCAGGCAGATCGTCTTGTCAGCTACGAGTCAGAATGGCGAACATTCAACTCGGATGAGGGTAAGGGCGATGACCCAAATCGTGTCGGCGAGGCTGAAAATGAGCTTCTCAATAACACGGGAAGTTCTACAACTATCGGCGGAGGTGGACCAAATGCATCTAAGGAGACCCGAAAACTTCAACGAGCTCAGGCTGCGCAGACGTCTGACAAGGCTAACAGAGCTCTCATGGTCGCCTACAAACAGATTGATGCCTGGGCTGATGAGGCAGAACTTACGGGCAACGTCAGGCAGGCTGCAAAAATGTACTACAAGCGAGTTGATGATGCAAAGGCTTTCAAGGGCAAAAGTCAAGATGCTATCATGGCGGGTTGCATCTTCATTGCTTGTCGTCAATGCAAGACTCCGCGCACCTTCACGGAAATCTTCGGTCTGACCAGGGTTCCCAAGAAGGAGATCGGCCGCATCTACAAGTCACTTGAAAAGTTCCTCACAGACGTCCATGACGAAAAGATCAGAGCCATCGAGGCTGACGGAGGCATCATCGACAAGGCAGCGAATCAATACAAAGGTACTCTGGCCTCCAAGCCCACCGATCTGTGCGCGCGCTACTGCAGCATGCTTGGTTTGAACTTCAGGATCCAGAGCATTTCACAGGCTCTAGCAGAGAAAATTCCAAGCATAGAGACCCTAGCTGGCCGAAGTCCACTGTCGAATGCGGCCGCATGCATCTACTTTGCTAGCAACCTGCTCGGCCAAAAGACACCAAGCAAGGAGATTAGCCAGGTTGCCAGTGTGAGTGATGCTACAATCAAGCACGCATACAAGCTCTTGTTGGTGGAGAAGGATAGACTGATCGAGCCGAGTTGGTTGGGCCCTCAGCAGGCTGGGGGTGTTAAGATGGATGGGAAAGTTGAGAACTTACCGTTCTCATGAGGCTCTGAAGGCAGCTGGGAGAGTGAACTTGGGAGATATGTGATCTTGCTCGCAAGGATATGTGAAGCTGGAGGTGATGATATGATTTGAAGGGTGATGACGAAAATGTATTATCCCCCAACAAGTTGTTTGCGTATCGGGAATACGCTTAATCCTTTTTCAGACGACACCGTATCAGGATGTCAGAAAGCGAGATATTGCTTTGGACGGTCTCTTCCACTAAATTGAAGGCAAATTTCAGTTGCAATGCGGATTGCGGTTGTGCTCTTGGTGTGAGATGGCTATTAGCATCGTGCAGCTTCGGGTGCGCGAGCCAACACTCTCAGTGCTTGGACTTAGGTTTTCTTCACCTTCGCGCCTCCGAAACTAGTTCCCTTGGGCCTGCCTGGTGCTTTCTTTTTCGATGTCGCCTCCTCCTTTTCTTCCGTTCTTCATGTCCTGGCGGGGCGTTCTCCTCCTCCTCTCCAGCCTTAGTATTCTTTTTGTCCGTCTTCACGCTCTCTTTCTCCATCTTCTGCTTCTTGACGTCCTTGCCCTCTGCATTTTCTGTGATCGTTCCATCTCCTTCTTTCTTCTTGTATTCGTGCTTCTTGCTGCTGGAGCTATCAGAGGCCTTCTCCTCAACGTTGAGCTCGCTTGCCTGCTTTGACAACGTCGTTGCCAGACCGCTCGATATGCACGGCTGGGTTGTCAGGCGCGGCGTTCTTCTTGATTGTGTTGCCGTGCTTCGATTTGATGGCTATGTTGCCGTTGTCTTTGGTATCAGCTACCTTACCGCTTGGTGCGGCGCCACGCTGGTTCCATGAGACGCCATACTTGTATTAGCATTGCGCCGCAATTGTGAGGGCATACGCGACAATAAGCACGCAGGGAGCCGCAACTGTGCGAATTGAAGGGGCATGCCGGTTCAACCAGGCAAATCTCAATCAAACTAGATCCAGTTGCAATGATTCTAAGTCTCTTTGTTTTCCCCTCGCGTGATGACGTCAAGGATGTTTTGGCCTCGAGTCGGGTATTGGAAAGGTTGACGCTTCTCGAGGATGCGTAGTTGGTCGCAATTTTAGGGCGATTAACGCTAAAACTACCTCGAAGCAAATAGAAAAGCTTTCCAATTTTGCAATGGGAATAAACACGGAGGAGGTCTGCAGACGAGCAACTAGTTTGAGAGATCCAAAACAGGGTCTAGGGAGCGGCTGGTTGCGCCAGGGACCATCATTCGAGTTGCCAACAGA
>Ga0335072_10007303_pt1 | contig 16104 bp, 16 predicted proteins | sample Lox_Sample_21_FD_206725 | JGI IMG/M metagenome (GOLD analysis project Ga0335072, IMG submission 206725) | Soil microbial communities from Loxahatchee National Wildlife Refuge, Florida, United States - Lox_Sample_2.1 | ecosystem: Environmental > Terrestrial > Soil > Wetlands | place: USA...
CATGATTGATTCGCATGCACATCTCGACAACGAGCGGTATGATGCGGACCGCGACGCCATGCTGGAGCGGGCGTATGCGGCGGGCGTACGCGCGATTCTGTCGATTGGGATTGGGGACGGGCCGGCGACGATGCAGGGCGCGCTGAACTTGTCTCGCGCGTATGCGGGGCACGAGGGGATTCCGAAGATTTATGCGACGGCGGGGGTTCATCCGCATGAGGCGCGGCTTGCGGACGAGGCAGCGTTGCAGAAATTAGACGGGCTGCTGGCGGAAGAGGGCGTGCTGGCGTGCGGCGAGATCGGGCTGGATTATTTTTACGATCATTCTCCGCGGGACGAGCAGCGGACAGTGTTCGGGCGGCAGATGGAGATTGCGGCGGGCCGCAGGAAGCCGATTGTGATTCATTGCCGGCCTTCCAATGACTCGACTGACGCGTGGGACGACACGCTGGAGATGCTGGACCGCGATTGGAAGGCGACCGGACTGGGCGGGATTCTGCACTGTTTTACGGGCGAGTGGGATCATGCGCGGCGGGCGATGGATATGGGATTCCTGATTTCGTTTGCGGGTAATGCAACATTTCCGAAGGCGGAGGGGATTCGCGATGTGATGGCGCAGGTGCCGCTGGAAAAGATGCTGATTGAGACGGACGCTCCGTTTCTGGCTCCGGCGCCGAACAGAGGAAAGCGGAATGAGCCGGCATGGGTGGCGCGGGTTGCGGCGCTAGTGGGCGAGGTAAAAGGCGTTCAGACGGAAGAGGCTGCTTTGCGCACGGCAGAAAATTTTGAGCGGTTTTTTGGCTTGATGAGCGCGCGGTAAATTATTGAGGAAATGCTGCAACCGGTGTGAAAGCGGATACTCTAAAGGGGAGCAGGGCGAGGAGCAGGATTAAGGTATGGCAGCGGACAATTCATTCGATGTGGTATCAAAGGTGGACCTGCAGGAGGTTCGCAATGCGGTGGACCAGGCGTCGAAGGAGGTCCATGCACGCTTTGACCTGAAGAATTCGCACTCGGAGATCAAGCTGGAGGGCGCGGATACACTGCAGCTGGCGTCGGCCGATGAGTACAAGCTGAAGGCGGTGACGGAGATTCTGCAGCAGAAGCTGGTGAAGCGTGGCGTATCTTTGAAAAACCTGACCTACGGTACGGTGGAGCAGGCGGCGGGGTCGAGCGTGCGGCAGAAGATTACGTTGCAGCAGGGAATTCCGGGCGAGAAGGCGAAGGAAATTGTTCGCCTGATCAAAGATTCAAAAAAGAAGGTGCAGGCGTCGATTCAGGGAGATACGGTGCGCATCAGCGGCAAAGATCGCGATACTCTACAAGAGGCAATTGCTTTGCTCAAGGGCCACGATTTCGGCCTGGAGCTGCAATTTACGAACTACCGCTCGAATTGAGAGAGGCAAGCAGGACGGCGTGAGCACACTGGCCATTGCGACGGCGAAAGAGGTCTTCGACCTGCTGCATGACGATCTGCGCGCGATTGAACGCGAGTTCGGCTCGGGATCGGTTTCGTCGGTTGCGGCGATCACGGAGATCTCCGGCTATCTGCGCGAAGGCGGCGGGAAACGGATTCGTCCCTCGCTGCTGTTGCTTTCGGCCAAGTCGCAGGGCTATGCGGGCGAGGGGATGATTCGGCTGGGCGCGGTGGTGGAGATGGTGCACACAGCGACGCTGGTGCACGACGACATTATTGACGCGGCGGACATGCGGCGCGGACGGCCTTCCGCCAACACGACATGGGGAAACGCAAAGTGCGTGCTGGCAGGCGACTGGCTGTATATGCAGGCGTTTCGCGCAGCGCTGGAAGAGCGGAACTTCCGCATTCTTGATTTGCTGATCGGTCTGACGCAGCAGATGGTCGAGGGCGAGCTGCTGCAGATGGAGAAGCTGGGGCTGGCCATCGGCGAAGACGATTACAATTCGCTGATCTATCGCAAGACGGCGTGCCTGTTTGAGGTTTCGATGCGGCTGGGGTCGGTGCTGGCGCACGCGAACGACACCACCGAGCACCACATGGGCGAGTATGGGCGCACACTGGGCATGGCCTTCCAGATTGTGGACGACGTGCTGGACCTGACAGCGAGCGAAGAGGTTCTGGGCAAGCCGGTGGCGAGCGACCTGCGCGAGGGCAAGGCGACGCTGGCGGTGATTCATGCGCTGGAGAACGGATCGGCGGCGGAGCGGGATGCGATCCAGACGGTTTTGACGGACCAGAATTTCGAACGCGTAACGCATGCGGAGATTCTGGGTATCCTCAACCGGCACGGGTCAGTCGATTATGCGATGAATACGGCCTTTCAGTACGCGGAGTCGGCGCGTACTGCACTGAACGGGCTGGCGGACTCAGAGTTCAAGCGGGCTCTGCTGTGGGTTCCGGACTTTGTGGTCGCTCGCGATAAATAGTGCTCGCCGCACGGGGTATACGTTTCGCGCCATCCTGGAACACATCTTAGCGGTCCGCTCCCGCCGGTCGCGTGACAGAGCGTCCATTCTTTGTATTAAGTCGAGCGCTGCGGGATGTTATCCCGGATGACGTCTTCGAGGAACTGACTGCCGAAGCTGCGGAAGTTTTTTACGCCGCTCAGGCTGAAGGCGGTTGAGCCTTTTGGGATGCGCGTACGGAAGAAGTCGGCGCCATCGACGTCTTCCAGCCAGAAGGCGGGGCGGGCGTCGGGGTACTGCGTGGCGATCTCGACGTTGCTCATCTCAAAGTTGCGCGCGTGGCGCAGAAAGATGCCGGATGCGGGCAGGTCTCCGAACATGGTGGGCTCGGGGTAGACGTCGGCCCTCTCGCGCGGATAAAAAGCACCCATGGCCGGAGGCGCTCCGCCGGTTTGCTCCAGATACAGATCATTGATCTTGATGTCCTCGATGGGATGGCCGGGGATTCCGGCGAGGATGGACGGAAGCTGACCGGCTCCGGAGCTGACGATGTTGGTGAGAATGATGCGGCGCAGCGCGCCTATGGGCACGCCGGCAGGTCCGCGCATGCGCGAGCCGAGGCGCATGAAGAACGGCGCTCCGTGGACGCCGCGCATGGCGACGTTGGAGAAGGTGATGTCTTCGCAGACGGCTCCGTCGACGGTTTCAAGCGCGAAGCCCATGCATTGATCAAAGACGCAGTTGGTGACGGTGATGCCCTTGAAGCCGCCGTTCGATTCCGTGCCGCACTTGATCCGCCCGGTGCCGTATTTCCGGGGGCCGCCGTTGGTCTGCTTCCATGTGCCGTCAAGGACGGAGCCGAGGTCGTAGGCTCCGGTGACGTAACAATCGGCGATGGTGAGATTTTCTGTAGGGCGCGCGTAGCCGAGGGCGTAGGAGCTTTTGAGGCAGATGCCGTCGTCCCACGGGGAGTTGACGGTGCAGTTGGAGATGCGGACGTTGCGACAGCAGTCGATGTCCATGCCGTCGCGGTTGGTGTCGATTTTGAGGTTGTCGATGGTGAGGTTGTCGACGCCGGTGGCGAGGATTCCGAACCAGCCGCCCTGCAGAATGGAGAAGTCGCGGAGAATGACATTGGTGCAGTGCTTGAGGGCGATGGACTTGTTGCCGACGCCGGGCGCTTTGACGTCGGGCAGATCCTTGTCTTTGCTGTCGCCGCGGCTGAGTCCTTTGCCGTGGATGAGCCCGGGGCCGAGGATGGAGATGTTGGTCAGGCCCTCGCCCCAGATTAATGAGTTGTGCCAGTGGTTGTGGCCGTAGTCCTGGTAAGGCTCCCATGCGCCCTGCGGCTCGGCGTCGTCGTAGCCTCCGGTGGCCGTGCCTGCGAGCGGGACGGAGGCGGCGAGAATGGTGGCTCCCTGATCGAGATAGAGGCAGACGTTGCTCTTGAGATGGATGGAATAGCAGGCGTAGGTGCCGGCGGGAACGACGACTGTGCCTCCACCGGATGCGGCTGCGGTGGCGATGGCGCGGTTGATGGCGGGAGTGTCGATGGTGGCGCCGTCACCGGTGGCTCCGAAGTTGCGGACATTGAGATAGCCGCTGCGCCACTGCTGGTTGTGCGCGGGATGAAGGTTGCCGGCGGCAGTAAGGGGAATGGCTCCGATGGCCATGCTGCCCCCAGCTAATTTAAGAAGATCGCGACGATCGATGGTCATGTTTTTATCATCGCACCGGAGTTTGGAGTGGAGGCTGAAACGCAGGTTGTTCGCGGCGTGGTATTCTCAGCAGTTTATGAGTGAACGTTATGAGTGAAAGAACGACTCCGATACGGGTTCTGGTGGCGAAGCCTGGCCTCGATGGCCATGACCGCGGTGCGAAGGTGATTGCGCGGGCGCTGCGCGATGCGGGAATGGAGGTGATTTATACGGGGCTGCGGCAGACTCCGGAGATGATTGTGAACGCCGCCATTCAGGAGGACGTGGACTGCATAGGGCTGAGCATTCTATCCGGCGCGCATAACGTGATTATTCCGCGAATTATGGCTCTGCTGAAGGAGCGCGGCGCGGACGACATTCTGGTGGTGCTGGGCGGGACGATTCCGGAGCAGGACGCGGAGGGATTGAAGGCGCAGGGAGTGGCGGCGATCTTCGGGCCGGGGACGCCGCTGGAGACGACGGTGGAGTTTATCCGGGGGAATGTTAAGGGCAAAGATTAGCAAATAGCAATTAGGGATTAGGGCGCGGATGCAGCCGAGAGGTCACGAGTTCTCTCGACTGCAATTTTATTTCGGGCAGTTAATTACTGGCGCTTTCCACGCCGGGGCTGGGGCGGGCTCCACTGTCGTTGAAGGGTTGCTTGCCGTCGGGTCCGGCGGCGGTTGGAGAGCCAGGCACAGGCGGCAGGCCTTCACCATTGGACGCAAGGGCCGCGTCCGGTTTTCCGGTGGTGGATACATCGGACATGTGATCAGCGGCGGCGTGGCGCTTGTTCACGCGTCCGGTTTCGCAGCCGGTGGTGAGGGTTGCGATGACAGCCGCAGCAAGGACCAGTCCTGAAATTTTTCCGAATGCCCGCACTCCGTGGTTCCTCCAAGAGACTTTTCGTGATTCTTTTTGACCGTGAAAACTTTCGATAGCCACTTTATCAGATGGAGCGGCCGTCAGGAATCAGCTATTTTCACGCGCCGCAGCCAGAGAATCGTTCTGGTTCTGACCGTCGGCGTTCGGGTCAGACTTTCGCGGGCGGAGCGAGTCGATGAGCAGCAGGATGCCGCCGATGACGATGGCGGAGTCGGCGAGGTTGAAGTCGGGCCAGTGGTAGCGGACAATGTGGACCTCGAGAAAGTCGATGACGGTGCCGTAGGCAAAACGGTCCCACACGTTGCCGATGGCTCCGCCGAGAACGAGGGCCATCGAGACGGCGGTGAGAGTGAGGCGACGGCCGATGCGCAGCAGGATGATCAGGACGATGGCCGCCACGATGAGCGAGAAGCCGGTGAGCAGCCAGCGGGTGCGATCGGGGTGAGGCGAATCTGTAAACATGCTGAAGGCCGCGCCGGGGTTCATGACGTGGCTGATGGCGAAGTAGTGCGGGATGACGATGATGACGTCGCCGATGCCGACGTGCTTGCTGACCCAGAGCTTCGTGATGCGATCGAGGACGACGATGAGAGCGGAGAGCGCGAGGAGCCAGCCTCGCCAGTCACGGAGACGGCTCATGCGCGGGCTCCGTTTTCTACTGATTCGCGCAGGTGCTTGTAGCCCATGTGGTCGAGGGCGTTGGCGCAGCGTCCGCAGACGACAGGCCAGGGACCGTAGGGACGGACGTGCAGTGGGCCGTCGTCGGCATAGTAGTTCCAGCAGCGCTCGCACTTGGTGCCGTCGGCGGGTTCAATGGCAATCACTGCAGCACCATCTCCGGCCGAATTGGACGTCGATTCTACAGTCACCTGCGATACATTAAGAAGCTCTTTGAGGCCCGCTCTATATAAGTTGAGAATTTCCAATAGAGTACCGCGCGCTGCAATGACGACTTTTGCCTCAAGAGACTTGCCAATTTTCTTTACTTGTCGCATTTGTTCCAATGCGACAAGAACGGTATCTCTAAAGTTCCGTAGTACAAGCCAACGTTGTAGTAGCGCTTCATCCTCAATACTCTTACCTTCTGCCTTTGGAAACTCTGCGAGATGCACTGCCTTTGGAAACTCTGCGAGATGCACACTGGCCTCGCGGCCTTCGACTGGTGGTAGGTAGCTCCAGACTTCGTCGGCGGTGAAGGTGAGGATAGGAGCCACGAGGCGGACGAGGGTTTCAGTGATCTTCCAGATAACGGTCTGCGCGGAGCGGCGCTCGATGCTACTTGGCGCGAAGGTGTACATGCGGTCTTTGAGTACGTCGAGGTAGAGCGCGCTGAGATCGACGACAGTGAACTCATTGACGGCGTGGTAGACGCGATGGAACTCGAACTGCTCGTACCAGGCGAGAACTTTTTCCGTAAGCTCGCGGGTACGGGCGAGCATGTAGCGGTCGAGGGGCAGCAGGTCGTCGTCGGGGACGGTGTGTTCGGCGGGGTTGAAGCCGTGGAGGTTTCCCAAAAGAAACTTGAAGGTGTTGCGCAGTTTGCGATAGTTCTCGGCGGCGCGCTGCATCAGGTTGTCGCTGGCGGCGACGTCTTCGCGGAAGTCGACGCTGGCGGCCCAGAGACGGACGATCTCCGCGCCAAGCTTGTCGGCAATTTCGACAGGATCGACCCCGTTTCCGAGGGACTTGGAGAAGGCGCGGCCCTGTTCATCGAGCGTCCAGCCGACGGTGGTGACGTTTTTGTAGGGCGCGGCATTTTTGATGGCGACGGAGCAGAGCAGCGAGGAGTGGAACCAGCCGCGATGCTGGTCGGCTCCTTCAATGTAGAGGTCGGCGGGAAAGCGGAGCTGGGGATCGGTTTCGAGAACGGCGTGCCAGCTGATGCCGGAGTCGAACCAGACGTCGAGGATATCCATCTCCTTGCGGAAGGCGGCCAGTGACGCGTCAGTTTGTGTGTTGCCGCAGGATTTGCATGCGGTTCCGGCGGGGAGAAGTTCTTCGGCGGAGTACTTGTGCCAGGCCTCGGCGCCTTCCTGATGAAAAAGAGCAACGATTTTCCTGTTAATCGCCGGATCTTTCAGCGGCTCGTGGCACTGGTTGCAGAGGAAGACAGCGATGGGCACCCCCCACAGGCGCTGGCGCGAGATGCACCAGTCGGGGCGCGTGGCAATCATATTGGAAATGCGCTCTTCGCCCCACGCCGGGTCCCAGTGGACGCGCTTGATTTCGTCGAGCGCGCGCTGGCGGAAGGTGGTGTTGCTGCCGTCGGCGTTCTTCAGAGGAGTATCGATATTGATGAACCACTGCTCGGTTGCGCGGAAGATGACGGGGTTGTGGCAGCGCCAGCAGTGCGGATAGGAGTGGTAGATGTCGCTGCGTCCCATGAGAGCATTGCGGGCTATGAGCAGCTCGATGATGGAGGGGTTGGCTTCAAAGACGGTTTTGCCTTCGTATTCGGGCAGGCCATTGCGGAGGCGGCCTTCGTTGTCGACGTTGCAGGTCTGGTCGAGGCCGTAGCGCGCGCCGGTGTAGAAATCGTCGGCTCCGTGGGCGGGAGCGGTGTGGACGGCTCCGGTGCCGGTGTCGGCGGTGACGTATTCTGCGTTGACGCCGAGGATGCTCCGGTCCAGGAACGGGTGCTGGAAAGTGACGCGGTCAAGCACGCTGCCTTTGAAGCGAGCGATTTCTTTTGCACCTTCGAGCTTGCAGGCCTCGCGGACGGATGCGGTGAGCGCTTCGGCGACGATGTAGACGCTGCCGTCGGTATTCTGGAGCGCCACATAGTCGAAGTCGGGATGAAAGGCGATGGCCAGAGACGCGGGCAGCGTCCAGGGTGTGGTGGTCCAGATGATGGCGTAAACTTTTTTGCCGGCGAGTGCAGGGGCGATGGCCGCGGGGTCGCTGGTGAGCGCGTAGCGCACGTAGACGCTGGGGCTGGTGTGCATTTCGTACTCGACTTCGGCTTCAGCAAGCGCGGTGCGGTCGTGGAGACACCAGTAGACGGGCTTGAGTCCTTTGTAGACGAAGCCGTTCTCGAAGAAGTCGTAGAAGGCCTCGAGAGTGCTGGCCTCGTACTGTTTCGACATGGTGAGGTAGGGATCGTCCCATTGCCCGAAGACGCCGAGGCGGATGAGCTGCGAGCGCTGGAGATCGATGAACTTCTGCGCATACTCGCGGCAGGCGCGCAGCACGGAGAGCGCCGGCATCTCCAGCTTTTTGCGGCCCAGCTTTTCGTCCACCTTGATTTCAATGGGCAGACCGTGGCAGTCCCAGCCGGGGACGAGGGGAGCGTCGTAGCCGGCCATCGTTTTAGACTTGATGATGAAGTCCTTGATGCACTTCTGCAGGGCGTGGCCCAGGTGGATGGGACCGTTGGCGTAGGGAGGGCCGTAGTGCAGAATGTACTTCTCGGAACCCTTGCGGGCGCGGCGAATCTGGCCGTATAAATCGGTCTCTTTCCACTGTTTGAGGCGCGCCGGCTCGTTCTGCGGCAGATTGGCCTTCATGGGGAATTTTGTTTCGGGCAGCGTAAGGGTCGCCTTAAGTTCGGGCGGTGCGGACATCGGTTCTCCCAGATGATTTTCGGAAATGACGCAAAATATTATTGTATCTGCTGAGAAGCAGGCAGATGAGGGGCCGCCGGACTCAAAGCGCAATCCCGAATTAAAATGGAATTAGGTTCAAGCATGGCGTGACTTTAGAGGCGCAGAACCGTCTATCTTGAAAATAGGGTCTGCGGCTGGGGGCGTTTCCCAGTTGCACGGGACGAAAATTCGCGTCCGGCACAGAGATAGAAAAACGGTGCGCGAAGAGGACAGACGAGGGCTCCGTCGTCCATAATGGAGGAATCCCCAGAGGCTTCGGTCTCAGGTAACACAAAATGGGCAATCAGCTTTTGACACCTCCCGAAGAAATCGCCCAGCGGCCAGCGGTAGACGAGCCCGAACTTCTGCATGAAGCCGATGGGTCCATGTGGACCTCGCTGCTGGCGAACCTGCGTGACGCCTTTTCGTCTCCCAAACAACCACCCCTTGAGTTGAGCTCGAGGCCGATCGCGGTGGTTGATCCCACGCGGACAGAGCCGGTGTGGACGACGCTGGCGAACAGCATTCAGGATCTGTTCTTCCCCAAAAAACTGCCGCCGCTGGAGCTTACATCGAAGCCGATTGCGGTGATCGACCCGATGGCCGTGAAGCGCGGGCCGCTTTCGAGCGCAGTTGCAATTCTGCTGCACGTGGCGCTGATCACTATCATCATCCTGTTCGCTCTGGCGCAGTGGCGAGCGCGTTTGATCCAGAAAAAAGAGCAGGTGACGGCGGTGGATGTGAAGCCGTTCATCCCGCTGACGGCAAAGATGCAGGAGACGATGGGCGGCGGCGGAGGCGGCGGCACGCATAGTCCGGTTGAGGCTTCCAAGGGACATCTGCCGGACATAGCGAAGCAGCAGATTACGCCCCCGCAGATTCTTCATCTCGATCATCCCAAGCTGCCGGTGCCAGAGACGATTGTGATGCCGCAGCAGGTCAAGCTACCGGACGCGAACATGCCCAATGTCGGGATGCCGACCTCGCCGCAGGTGGCGCTGGCGTCGCAGGGCGGCGGCTCGGGTTCGGGATTTGGTTCGGGCTCGGGGGGGGGTATCGGTTCGGGTTCGGGCGGCGGTGTTGGACCGGGCGAAGGCGGCGGCTACGGCGGCGGAGTGATGCATCCGGGCGGAGGCGTGTCCGCTCCGCAGCTGATCTATTCGGTTGAGCCGGAGTTTTCCGACGAAGCGCGGCGGGCGAAGTATCAGGGCATCTGCGTGGTGTCACTGATCGTGGATCGAAATGGAAACCCGCAGAATATCCAGGTGGTTCGCGCGTTGGGAATGGGGCTGGATGAAAAGGCTGAGGAAGCCGTGCGGCAATATAAGTTCAAGCCCGCGTACTACCACGGGCATCCAGTGCCGGTGCTGATCAATGTCGAGGTAAACTTCCGGATTTACTAAAGCGGTTTTTGCAGAGGAAGGGCTGGCTTTGGCCGGCCCTTTCTTTTTTCGGTGAAATTTCAGGGGGCTGTGACTATTTTCGCTTTATTTTCGCCTATACTGCTTGCATGCCACTTGCCCCCAAAGACGTTCGTCCGTTCGTGGTGCGCTGCAAGCGATGCGACAGAAACTTTCCGGCTCCGGTGGAGACAATGCCTGCGTCGTGGATTGCGGCGAAGTGCCCGATGTGCGGCGAGCACCGGCGCTACCTGCCGACGGAGATCTTCCAGGGACGGGTGTCGTGGGAGCTGCATCCGTGGCCGGTTGGGCTGGCGGGTCGACGATGACGGGTGCGGGCGAGAGCTGCGAAGCGGTCTTTAGACTTTGGAGAGGAGGGGATTTTATGGTGCGCCCAGAGAGATTCGAACTCCCGACCTACTGATTCGTAGTCAGTCGCTCTATCCAACTGAGCTATGGGCGCACGCGTGAGGAAGGCGACTACGAACTTTCTTAAGATACAAGTTTTTGGGCTGCGGCGCAAACACTTTGGCGCGTGAAACGGAGCTGAAAATGGGCTCGGAACGGGTCATGATTTGAGCGCTCGCTCCCAGGGCTGGAGGACTTTCACCGAGGCCATTCCGGCGGCGGTTGCGGCCTCGATGCCCATGATCGTGTCCTCGAAGACGAGGCAGTTTTCGGGCGCCACGCCGAGCCGTTCCGCGGCGAGCAGAAAGCCTTCGGGATGCGGCTTGCTGCGGGTATAGTCTCCGGCGCAGACGAGCGTTTGGAACTTGTCGAGGAGATGCAGCGATTCGAGCGACGCGGTGACGGATTCGCGGGTGCTGCCGGAGACGACGGCAAAGGGAAGGCTGCCGTGGGCGGACTCGATCACATCGAGGACTTCAGGGACGGCGGTGAGCCGGGGCAGGTATTCGTAGTAGAGGTTCTCTTTGCGATGAGCGACGGCTTCGACGTCCATGCTGAGGCCCTGCCGGCGGTTGAGCGTGGAGATGATTTCGTGGACGGGCATTCCGCCCCATGCGTAGAAGACATCTTCGGGAAAATCGCAGCCCTGCTCGGCGAGCGCCTGGCGCCATGCGAGGTAGTGGAGCGGCATGGAGTCGGCGATGGTTCCGTCGCAATCGAAGAGATAAGCCTGAAAGGGTCCGGGCGGTAAGTCTAATTTCATGGATGATTTTTTTATTTTGCTGCTGCCGGCGCGACGGCAACGGCAGGTTCGGCTGGCTGCGGCGGGATAAGCGGCAGCTCCTCGACGAGATCGACGCCTGCGCGGCGCAGGAGCTCGTAGACGATCGCCTTGTTGAGCCGGGTTGCATCGTACTCGACGCGGATGGTCTTCCACTCGGGGTCGAGTTTGATGCGGCGCATGCCATAGACCTCGCGCGCATTGCCGAGGGCGAACATCGCGGCTTCCGAAGGATGGCGTTCGTAGCGGTAGAGGACTTCGAGCTGCGTCATGAGTTGATGATAGCAGCGGTGCGCGCAAACGGTGATAAGCTTGCCCGGAAGCAGCGGGCGCGATATGGGAACAGCGTACAGCACGACGGCATGGTCCACATTCTTTTCGGCGCAACTCAGTGCTTCGGCAGCTTTGACCGGGCTGCTGTTTGTTGCAGTCTCGATCAACCTGTCGAAGATCGTTGCATTGCGCTATCTGCCCCCGCGGGCGGCCAAGGCTTTGACAACGTTGCTGAGCGTCCTGCTGAGTTCGACCCTATGCCTGGTTCCGGCGCAGCGGACGAGCCTGCTGGGATGGGAGCTGACTGCTCTGGGAGCGGCAGTTTGGGCGATGCTCACCTACTGGCAACGGGCATCTTCGGCGGGCAATCCTTATGTGGGACGCGGGCACACAGTCTTCCATTGGATTCTGGCGGAGGCGTCAGGCCTTCCCCTGCTGATTGCCGGGATTTCCCTCATCATCGCGCGAGGCGGCGGACTCTACTGGCTGGTCGCAGGCGCGATGATTTCGTTTGTCGCAGCCATGCTGGATGCGTGGGTCCTGCTGGTTGAAATCCAGCGCTGAAGGCCGGACGAAGGCCGCGAGCGCGCATCGACCCCCGCACACTGATTTTGCTATACTTCGAGTTTGCGGACGAGTGCTTTCGAGCAGCCATGTTCCCGGTATTTCGCCGCATCCATCCAGTCAACAGACTTCAAGAGGTTTTCATGTCCGGCCATTCCAAATGGGCGACGATCAAGCACAAGAAGGGCGCACTCGACGCCAAGCGCGGGAAGATTTTTACCCGGCTGATTAAAGAAATCACCATCGCGGCGCGCGCCGGTGGAGGCGATCCCGATGGGAATCCGCGGCTGCGCAGCGCGGTAGCAGCGGCGAAGGCGGAGAACATGCCCGCGGACAACATCAAGCGCGCGATCCAGCGCGGCACGGGCGAGCTGGAGGGCACGACCTACGAAGAGATTTCGTTCGAGGGCTACGGGCCGGGCGGCGTGGCGATTATCGTCGAGTGCCTTACGGACAACCGCAACCGCGCAGTGAGCGAGATTCGGCATGCGTTCTCGAAGAACGGCGGAAACCTGGGCGAGCCGAACTCGGTGCGGTTCATGTTCTCGAAGAAGGGCATTATTGCCGTTGCGAAGAATGCTGCGACGGAAGAGCAGTTGATGAACATTGTGCTCGAAGCCGGCGGCGAGGACCTGAACGACGAAGGCGAGTCGTGGGAGATTGTGACCGATCCGCAGTCGTATGAGGCGGTGGCGCAGGCGGTGCGCGACGCGAAGATCGAGACGGTGATGTCAGAGATCACGATGATCGCCTCGACCTATACCAGACTGGAGGGCCCGGTGGCGGGACAGATGATTCGGCTGCTGGAAGCGCTGGAAGACCACGACGACGTACAGAACGTCTACTCGAATTTCGATATGGACGCGCAACAGCTGGAAGAAGTCGCGGGCTAGGCTCTATTACTGAGAACGATGGGGCCGCCGGAGAAGGCGGCCTTTCTTTTGCAGAGATTTGGAGACTTGAAGAATCGAATGGGGATGAAAAATTTCCGGCTTTGCATTTTTCTGGGCGCTGCTTGTGTCGCGTCCGGTTTGGGCGCTCCGGCGCAAACGGTAAAGACGGCTGCAGCGGACGATGCTCCGGCGAAGACGATGCTGGCGACCGACCCGTGGGAGCTGGGGGCGTTTTTTCAGGGCGGACTGGGGACCTCCGACCGGGACGATTTTTATTTCACCTCGGCGGGCATGCGGCTGGGCAAGGTGATCACCGACCCGCATCTGCCGGGACTTCTGCGCGGGCAGTTTGAGTATGCGGGCGAGCTGATGCCGTACTGGCAGTCGTTCACGCCTCCTCCGCATGTGGCGGAGACGAGGGTTGAAAACAGCAGCGGCGAGACGGTGGGCTATACGCTGGAGCCCTATGGCGGGGGGACATATACAGGCTTCAGCATTACGCCTATTATTCTGCGTTGGAACTTTGTCCCGGGGCGACGGTTTGCGCCATGGCTGCAGGGCGCGGGCGGTGTGATTTATACGACGCACAAGTATCCGCCCGACGTCCTGGTTCCGCATGGGCAGCCGGGCGGGACGAGCGTGTTCAATTTCACGCCGCAGTTCGGAATTGGCTTTCATTATTTTGTAAAGCCGCGGCGATCCATTGACTTTGCCGCAAATGCGATTCATATTTCGAGTTCCTCGCTGGGCGACCGGAATCCGGGCGTGAATGCGAGCGTGCAGTTCCAGATTGGCTATACCTGGTGGCACTGAGTTGCACTGAAAGGCTTTCTGCTGGATTTTCCAAATGCCCGATCCCTTGATTGAATGCGTGCCGAATTTTTCAGAGGGGCGCGACCCCGCGGTGTTGGAGGCGATTGTTGCCGCCATGGCCGTGGACGGCGTGTCGCTGCTGGATTATTCGCGGGATGCGGACCATAACCGGTCGGTGGTGACAATTGTTGGACCTCCGCTGGCGGTGATGGAGGCGGCGGTGCGCGGAGCCGGACGGGCGGCGGAGCTGATCGACCTGACCAGGCAGCAGGGGGTACATCCGCGGATTGGCGCCGCAGATGTGATTCCTTTTGTTCCGGTGCGCGATATTTCTTTAGAGCAGTGCGTGCTGCTGGCGCGGCAGGCGGGCGCGGAGATATGGAACCGGCACGGCGTTCCCGTGTATTTTTACGAGGCAGCGGCGGCGCGGCCGGATCGTGCTTTGCTGGAAGAGGTGCGCCGCGGTCAGTTTGAGGGGTTGCGCGAGGCGGTGCGCCGCGAGGTGGCGCGGAGACCGGATGTGGGCGGCCCGGACCTGCATCCTACGGCGGGAGCTTCGGCCGTCGGGGCGCGACGGTTTTTGATTGCGTGGAACCTCTACCTGAACACCGGCGATGTGGCCACGGCGAGATCGATTGCGCGGGAGATTCGTGCATCCGGCGGGGGGCTCACGGGCGTTAAGGCTATGGGAGTACTGGCGCACGGCGAGGCGCAGATATCGATGAACATTACGGACTTCCAGAAGACTCCGGTGAGCCAGGTGTATGCGGCGGTCGAAGAGAAGGCGGCGCGGCACGGCGCGAAGGTGGCGCGGGGAGAGCTGATCGGGTTGATTCCGGAGGAAGCGGCTGAGCGCGAGAGCGAGTGGCTGCGTCATTTCCATGAGTTTGACCCGGAGGAGAAGATTCTGGAGCGCAAGCTCAGGCGACCACTGAAGTGGCCTGTAGGACGGGGTTAACCAGGCAGGGACCGGATGCACAACTGAGCTTCGGTTCGCCTAAAATAGAAGAAAGAAGCACGAACTGCGCGCTGGCGCGCAGACAGGAGCGGCGCCTGGAGCGCCTTCCGGAGGCAGGAAACCAAGTGAAGGTTCAAAAGTTGATTGAATGGCTGGCGATTGCGTCAGTTTCTACCGCGTTAACCGGCGGGGCCTATGCCGCGCAGCTTGACACGGACGCACGCACGGCGATTCCGAGCGATGTGCAGCAGATTATTGTGGTGGATTACAGCGCGATGCAGAACTCTCAGGCGGCGATGGACCTGAAGGCGCGCATCCTTCCGCCTGAATTGAAGCAACTGGAGGATGCTCTAAGGGTCTCCGGCTTTGACGAGAACCACGATGTGGAGGAGCTCGCGTTTGCCGCTTTCCGCGTCGGCAGCGACGGCGGCGTGCGGACGGTGGGCATTGCCCAGGGGCAATTTTCACTGCCGGACATCATGGCCAGCTTCAAGAAGAAGAAGATCAAGCCCAAGATGATTCGCGCCAACGCGCTATACCCGATGGGCGCGAGCGGAATGACGGTGGTGTTTCTGAATCCCACAACGATGGTGTTCGGATCGAACGATGCGCTGAAGGTTGCGCTTGATGCGCGCGACGGATTGGCGCCGAACTTCCTGACCAACCAGACCATGCTTGACGAGATGGGTCAGGTCGATTCTGAGCCGCTCTGGAGCATTCTGGACCAGAAGGGAACTCAGTTCATGATGAAGGGCCTGCTGGGGCAGGCGTCGCAGCTCGCGGACTACGATCAGATCAAAAAGCGTTTACTTGGTTCGTATTACACGATGAACTTCCAGAATGGAGTGAAGTTCTCGCTGCAGGTTGCAACGCCGGATACATTCACGGCGGCGACTTTGTCCTCGCTGCTGAATGCGGCAGCCATGTATGAGAAGGTGAGCGGCACGGCAGTGGAGAAACAGGCGATCGACTCGACGACGATCGACTCCAATGCAGGCGATCTCGAGGTGAGCTACGCAAGTTCCGACAGCCAGTTCTCGGCGCTGCTGGAGTCTCCGCTGTTCCAGACGGTGGTGAAGTAGCAGCCGAGAATGCCTCCGGCGACACCTATGCGGCGGGTGGTCCTCGCCGGACGGGGCACATGCAACGAATAAAAGGGAGGACAAAAAGCGTCCTCCTTTTTTATTCTTTGCCCGGATGGTGGACGAACTCATAGACTTGTCAGCTCTCGCAGATTTGAATGATCTCAAGCGGTTTGCGCGGCCTCGCGTCTCGTCTGGGTAAACCTGTAAGTCTATTGATTTTATGGTTGACAAACCCTCGCTCCGGGTTGCAATCTGAAAAGTTTTCCTGAGGGAAGTATGCCTCCCTGTGCCTGGCGGCTGCGTTCAGCCTTTCCGCCGGGCATCTTTTTGCCTTTCCGCGCCGGGATATCCCACCTGTCATCCTAGAGGGAGGAGCCA
>Ga0335072_10007304_pt1 | contig 16100 bp, 13 predicted proteins | sample Lox_Sample_21_FD_206725 | JGI IMG/M metagenome (GOLD analysis project Ga0335072, IMG submission 206725) | Soil microbial communities from Loxahatchee National Wildlife Refuge, Florida, United States - Lox_Sample_2.1 | ecosystem: Environmental > Terrestrial > Soil > Wetlands | place: USA...
GCCTCGGCGGAGCCACCCGGGAGCGATCACTTAGCCAGCTCACCGCGCTCGCCGCCGCTCAGGTACCCGGCTGCGCTGCAGCGAATATCACCGTCTGGCACGACGGCGAGCTGGTCAGCCAGGCGTCCAGCCATCCGGAGGCGTCGCGCCTCGTGGCAATACAGGTCGCTAGCGGACGCGGGCCGCTGATCGACGCCATCACCGACGGAAGTCCGGCGAGCTGCGCGGACACCCTGACCGAGACGCGCTGGCCGGAGTTCGCCCCCGCGGCAGTCCGCATCGGCGTGCGCAGCGCGGTCACGCTAACCCGTAGCGGCGACGTGGTGATCGCGCTCTCGCTGTTCGGCTTGCGGCCGCGGGCCATCGAAAGCGACCAGCTCCAGCTACCGGAGCTGCTGGTGGCCTACGGCGGTGCTCTCGTCGGCGCGGTCTCGGACTACGACGAATCCCGCAGGGTAGCGGCGCAGCTCCAGGACGCGGCGGACTCCCGCGCTGTCGTCGACCAGGCTAAGGGCATCCTGATGCACGCACTGGGCTGCACCGCGGATGAGGCACTCGACCGGATGCGCGAGGTGTCCCAGCGAACCAACCTGCGCGCCACCGAGGTGGCCAGGAGGGTGATAGACGCGCATACCCGGCCGGGCGGTCGAAGTGAGCTTGCACAGCTCGGCGGGCTGACCAGCCGCAAGCGCCAAGCCTCCGGGTGAACTGGACGGCCGGGTACGATGGGGACCCGACCGCGTCGATTGGTGGCAAAATGCCGGGGCCTGAGCGACCAGCGTCCAGCGGCGAAGTTGCCGAGTTCTCCGAGCGGGCAGCCGCGCTGCGACAAGCGGCCAGCCTGCCGCGAGCTGAGCCAGGGACACTGCTCGATGCGGCGCTAGCGGAGCTGGATGGTGCCATCGAGGCGCTCGCCGAGGCGAATGGCGCCACCGCCGGACCCGGCGACAATGGCCGTGCGCTGAGCGGCCTGCATTCCGAGCGGCGGCTGCTGCATGCGCTCTTCAACGCTGCTCCGCTGCCGTTGTACGTGGTTGATAGCGAAGGCACCGTGCTGCGAGCTAACTCGGCCGCCTGCGAGGTACTCGGAGTGGGACCCGGCTATGCCACCGGAAAAGCGCTGACGTCGCTGGTCGAGCCCGCCGCCAGGGCGGCTCTGCGCTCTCAGCTGGCCGCCGTCGGACGTACCGGTAAGCCCGCGAGGCTGACCTGCGGCATGGCTGGAGCCACCGGCGTCGTCCGCAGCGAACTGGCCATCGGGCCGGTCCGTGTCCGCGGCGACGCCGACCGGCTGCTCGTTGCCCTCAGCCCTGACGGTCACGGCAATGTCCCGGCCGGCGACGATGCCGTGGCGAGCGAGGCCGCCGAGCCCGGCGCGGTCGCTACCGCAGCACACCGGCTAGACCTGCTTGCAGCCGCCGCCAGGTTGCTGCTCGAGGGCGCCAGTATCAGCGAATCGGTCTTGCTGCAGCGATGCGCGCGGCTCCTGTCGGCCAGCGTGGCCACCTGGGTCATTGTTGACCTGCACCGTCGAGACCAGCTCCGGCGACATTACGTTGCCGGTCCCGACGATCCCGAGTCATCCGGCTTGGCCCACGCGATGGCGACATCCGATCCCGCGCCTGGCTCCGTGCCCGAGCAGGTGCAGGAATCCGGACAACTGCTGCTGCTCACGCACCTGGCCGACGACCTGGCGCTCGGCGCAAGCGAGGACGGCCCGCCATTCCTGACCCTCCTCGGTGCGACTTCGCTGGTCTGCGTGCCGATAACCGACGGCACTCATCGCCATGGCGTTCTGACATTGGTCCGGCGCGCAGGCGACGGTCAGTTCGGACTAGCCGACGCGGCGCTGGCGGAAGAGGTTGGCGCTCTGCTGGGCCGGGCTGTTTCCGGGCGCCGGATGCTACGACGGCGAACTGAGACGGCCGATGCCCTGCAGGCGAGCTTGCTGCCGCCAGTTCTCAAGCCAGTGCCGGGAGTCGAGATCGCTACGGCGCACCTGTCGCCGACTCGAGGCCGCGAGGTAGGCGGCGACTTCTATGACGCGTATCCGACCCCGGGCGGCTGGGGTGTCGCCATCGGAGACGTATGCGGGAAAGGCGAGGACGCGGCGGCGGCGACCGCGACCGCCCGGCATGCGATCCGGGTACTCGCGCACTGGAACGGCGATCCGGCTGACGTGCTGCGTCGCGCTAACGACATCATGCTCGCTGAAGAGTTCGGCGGACGGTTCGTGACGGCTAGCGCAGCACACCTCAGCTGGCAGCAGGACAGCCTGCACGTTGTGCTTGCCACCGCCGGTCATCCGGCACCGATCCTGGTCAAGCCCGACGGGAGCGTACAGGTACTGCCAGGCGGCGGTGTTCCTCTCGGGATCTTCCCGGATCCAGAGCCGGCCACGCTGAAGCTCGACCTGTCCGCCGGACACGTGCTGTTCTTCTTTACCGATGGCCTCGCTGACGCACGCAGCCCGCAAGCAAGCTATTTCGAGGACAGTCTCGGCGACTGCCTCGCGCAGATGGCAGGTTTGCCGGCGGCAGACATCGTCGCTGACGTCCGTACCGCGGTCCTCGGCTTCTGCGACGGGGTGCTTGTCGATGACCTGACGATGCTGGTACTCAGAATCGGCGGTCCGCCGCCCCCTGCTGACGCTCGCTGAGCGCTCAGCCGACCCGGCTAAGCCGGTCGCGCGACCGGCCCGTCACGATAGCGCGCCGCTCGTCCTCGCTGGTGCCGCCCCAAACGCCGTGGCCCTGCCCGGTGTCCAGTGCGTATTCCAGACAGCGCCGCCGGATAGCGCAGGACATGCAGACGCCCTTCGCTGTGGCTATCTCCGAAAGACCGGCGCTGCCGGCAACTGCCGGGAAGAAGAGCTCGGGATCGGCGTCTTGGCATGCCGCTTGCTCCCACCAACTACTGGTAGCGATCATCGTTGCGTTCGCCATCGCTTTCTTCGCAGATGCCGCCAACTGCCCGCAGCGTGCCGGTTTACGCGCGACAGTGCCGGGCAAGTTATCGGCGCCCGGACCCGATGGTGAGGCAGATGCAGGCTGACACGGCGCCGCCGGCTAGCCGCACGGCGATCGTGCTCGGTGGCGGCGGAGTACTAGGTGCTACCCAGGTCGGGATGCTGCGCGCGCTGCTGGAAGCCGGAGTTCAACCAGGCTTGGTCGTCGGAACGAGCGTCGGCGCGATCAACGGCGCGGCGATCGCGGCCAACCCGACCGCTACGGGCGTCGCGACTCTCGCCGACTTGTGGGGGTCCCTCACCGAGGCCGGCATGTTCACAGACAACGTGCTTGCCAGAGCCGGGACCCTCGCCAAGTACCGGACCCATCTGTACTCGCCCGCGCCGCTGCGCAAGCTGGTGGCAGCTCATCTGCCAGCCACGTTCGCCGAACTCGCGGTCGAGTTCCAGTGCGTTGCCGCCAGCATTGAGAAGGCGGGCGCGCACTGGTTTAGCCAGGGCAACCTTGTCGACGCGGTGATGGCGTCGGCTGCGGTACCAGGCCTGCTGCCCCCGGCTGTCGTCGACGGGGAACATTTCCTGGACGGCGGGCTGGTCCACTCCATTCCGGTCGGGCGGGCACTCACCCTGGGCGCGACCGAGATTTACGTGCTCCATGTCGGCCGCATCGAGCAGCCGCTCACGCCGCCTCGCTCGCTCTGGGACGTCTGCCTGACCTCCTTCGAACTAGCCAGGCGGCACCGGTTCGTCGAGGAGATGGCAGAGCTGCCCGCCGACGTCCGAGTGCACGTGCTGCCAAGCGGCGAGGAGAAGCTGCCGCTGATGTCCATGCGCTACCGGCACTCCAAAGCTGTAGCCAGCCGCATCGAGCGCGGTTATTCGGCTGCCTCGGAGTACCTGTCCAGCCCGCCGGAAATCGCGTGAGACCGCCGCCGACGGCGCTCCGGCGGACTGCGATCGATCCGGTCTGGCCGTTGCTGGGAATGGCAGCAGCCGTGCTGCTGCTGGCGACGGCTGCCGTTGCCGGGCTCGCGGCCCCGCTGACCCGCCGCCGCAGGCTCCTGCGCCTGGCCTTGTTCGGCGCGCTCTATCTGGTCATCGACGTCTTCCTGGTGATCGGCTGCGCAGGACTTTGGCTGCGACACCCGATTGTGAAGCGGCGAGACGGGGTCCGATGGTCGCGGTCGCACCAGCAGCTGCTGAGCCGCGCCCTGTCGGTGCTGGTCGGCGCGGCGAGACCACTGCTCGGGTTTACCGTGCAGGTACAGGAGCCACCTGGCCAGGAGCTCATCGCCGGGTCGCCGCTGCTTGTTCTGGCCAGGCATGGCGGCCCCGGCGACTCGTTCGCGCTCGTCCACTTGCTGATGTCGCGCTATCAGCGGCGCCCGGCCATCGTCCTGCGGGAGGAGCTCCGGTGGGATCCGGGACTCGACGTGATACTCAGCCGGCTGCCGTGCTGCTTCATCCGGCAAGGTGACGGTGCCAGGATGGCCAGTCGCCTGACCGAGCTTGCCCGCGGCCTAGATTCCGACGACGCGATCCTGCTATTTCCCGAAGGCGGCAACTGGACGCCCGGCAGGCACCGGCGGGCCGTCGTAAGGCTCATCCGGGCCGGCCGGCGGCAGGCAGCAGCTGACGCGCAGAGCAACCCGAACGTGTTGCCGCCGCGGCCGTCCGGCGTCCTTGCCTGCCTGGCCGGGCGGCCGGACCTGGGTGTTGCGATCGTCGCCCACACCGGCCTGGAAGACCTGGTAAGCCCGGCCACGGTGTGGCGGGCCCTGCCGGTGGCTGGCCGGCCGATGACTATCCGGTGGTGGTACGAGCCCGCCGGGACGGTGCCTGACGCGGATGAAGACAGACGGGAATGGCTGCGTCTGCACTGGGCCATCGTGGACTCCTGGATAGACGCAAAGAAGGCCGCCAGGAGCGGCCATCTGGCCGAGATCGGCCCCAGTTCCGAGTAGGCCCTGAGCACAATCGAAATCAGCGACGGGGGTGGCCGATGAGCGATGAGGGCTCCGGAGCCGGCACTGACTCCCGGCAGGCCGGCCAGCGCCTCAGGGACAGCCTCGTCGTACTGCTCGCCGTCGAAGCCGGAGTAGTCAACGTCACGTCGTTCCTGGTACTCGGGAAGGTCTTTAGCAGCGTGATCACCGGCAACCTGGTGGTGCTCGGCATGGCGGCGGCCACGGTGCAGCCTGGCCTTGCGCTGCGCAGCGGGCTTGCTCTGGCCGGTTACTCGGCCGGGGTTCTCATCGGCGTCCCCATCGCCGCGCGGGGCCGCCGCCAGCTCTGGCCGCCGGCGGTGACTGCAGCACTGTGTGCCGAGCTTTGCCCGCTGCTCGGGTTCACAGTCTGCTGGGAGGCAAGCGGCCGGCGAGGAAGCTGGCAAATTGCGCTGCTGATCCTGCTCGCCGTAGCGATGGGCGTGCAGAGCGCGGCAGTAAGCCGGCTGGGCCGCATGTCGGCCACGTACCTGACCGGGACACTGACCGGGACACTGACCGCGCTGATCACCAGAAGCAGGCCGGCCGGACTATGGCGCGATGTGGGCGTAGTCGTCGCCGTCGCGGTCGGAGCCGGCGCCGGAGCCGTCCTCATCCGCCTCGCGCCAAGCTGGTTGCCGGCGCTAGTACTGCTACCGCTCAGTGCGGTAATCGCCGCCGCCGGCGTTTTCCGCCGGAGCACCGCCACCTCCGGCAACTGACGAGCGCACCGCAGAGGCGCTCGCCGCACGGGATTTGTCGCACGGGGTTTGCAGCCCGGGGTTTACATCACGGGGTTTACAGCACGGGGTTTGTCGCACAGGTCGCGGGGCAGTTCGGGCCACGCCAGCCACGGCCGTTCAGGTCGGGTCTTGCACTGATACGGAGGTCACGATGGTTGCACGGTCGGCGCGCAGAAGGCCGGTCCGCGCTCGCTCCGCGGGCCGGCAGGCTGCCAATAGCCGTGCGATGTCCCTGCTCGCCAGGGCGGGTCTCGCGGCCCGTGGCGTTATGTACGGGCTCATCGGCGTCATCGCAGTTCAGATCGCGCTGGGCAGTACCCGCAGACAAGCCGACCGGAGTGGTGCGCTGCGGCTTGTCGCAGCAACGCCATTCGGCTCCGTAATTCTCTGGCTGCTGGTGTTCGGGTTCGCCGGGCTCACGCTATGGCGGCTGTCCGAAGCCGCGTGGGGCGCACCGGGAGCCGACGGGCACAAGGCATCGCAGCGCTTCATTAACCTGTGCAAGGCCGTGATCTATGGCTTCATCACGTGGGGCATCCTCAAGTTCGCGCTCGGACTCGGGGCACCCGCGTCGACCAACAAGCAGTCGCGCGACCTCACCGCGACGGCGTTCAAGTACTCGGGCGGCCGGTACGCGGTCGCCATCGCCGGCATCGTCATTGCCGGCATCGGTCTCTACCTGGCGTACCAGGCCTGCCGTGCCAAGTTCCTGCGCGACTTGCGCATGGGTTCGGCCTCCCGGCGGACCCGCGAGGTCGTCACCTGGCTCGGCAAGGCCGGGGGCATCGCCCGTGGCGTGGTGTTCGTCACCGTCGGAATCTTCCTGCTCGTCGCCGCCATCGACGCCAAACCGGGCCAGGCGAAGGGCATCGATTCGGCACTCGTGACGCTGGACCACACCCCTCTCGGCCCATGGCTGCTCACAGTGGTGGCGCTCGGCCTGGTGCTGTTCGGCGTTTACTCGTGTTGCGAGGCACGCTGGCGCCAGGTCTGAGGAAGCCTCACGAGCCGGACAGATGGCCTGCGTTCAGGCACGAGTCCGGGTCGGTGGCTCGGTCAGGAGCCCCTGATCAGCTTCTCCAGCCGATCCAGGCGGTCAGCCAAGTCGGCGGTAGTGACCACGTCGGCCAGCGCCAGCCGTACCGACGCCAGCTCGCGGGCCAGGTACTCGGTGTCGTCCTGAATGCGCCCGGCCACTTGCCGGTCGCGCTCAACGCTGGCGCGGTCCCTATCGTCTTGCCGGTTCTGCGCAAGCAGGATCAACGGCGCCGCGTATGCAGCCTGCAGCGAGAACGCGAGATTCAGCAGGATAAACGGGTAGGGGTCCCAGGCGCGCGCCAGGGCCACGGTGTTGAGGATGATCCAGCCCACCACAACCAATGTCTGGCCGGCCAGGAACCGGCCCGTACCAAGGAACCTCGCGATCGCCTCGGAGATGCGCCCGAATGCATCCGCGTCGTAGCGCGATCCGATCCGCGGAGCTGTGCCGCGCGGAACCTCGAGCTCGCCTCGCTCGATAAGGCGCCGGGTCGGGTTCATCTCACGCTCCTCGCTTCCGCCAGCCCGCCGGCAGCAGGCGGTCAATCACATCGTCGATGGTGACGGCACCGACAAGCCGGCCGGCGTCGTCGCAGACCGCGACGCCGACCATGTTGTAGGCGGCCATCTTCCTCGCGACCTCGCGCTCCGCCAGGTCGGGCCGCACGAAGCTTCGGTCCTCGATGCACTGGCCGACCAGCGCGGACGGAGGCTCCCGCAGCAGCCGCTGGAAACCGACGGTGCCGAGATAACGGCCGGTCGGCGTGACAGCTGGAGGCTCGCAGACGTAGACCTGCGCGGCGGCGGTAGCACCGTTTGCTGGCTGGCGGATGCGTGCCAGCACCTCGGCCACTGGTGCCTCCGGCGTCACGATCAGTGGTCTGGACGTCATCAGGCCGCCCGCCGTGGTCGCGCCGTAGCTGAGTAGCCGACGCAGGTCGTCGGCACGCTGTCGGGGCATGGCCGCAAGCAGCTCAGCGCGCTCTTCGCCCGGCATCTCTGCGAGCAAGTCGACAGCGTCATCTGGCTCCATCGCCTCGATAACGTCAGCGATGCGCTCAGTGCCGAGGCCGGCGAGGAATCGGATCTGCTCGTGCTCAGGCATCTCCTGCAGCACGTCGGCTAGTTCCTCGTCCTGCAATGCATCGGCCACCTGACGCCGGCCGGCGGCAGGCAGGGTGTCCACCACGCTGGCCAGATCGGTCGGGTGCAGGTCGCGGAGCCCGGCCAGTTGCTCGCCGGCGCCGCCCGAGTCGAATAGATCCGGGTACTTGTCCCACGGGACGATGGCGCCGGAATGACGCAGGAGCGCGTGGCGGCGTCCGACAGCCAGGACGCTGACTTCCCAGCCGCGCCCGGTCCCGGACTCAGCGATACCCACGTCGAGCACTACGCCGTCGCCAGCCGGCTTGTCGTAAAGCTGAGAGGCCAGGATTTCCCCGGCTCGCCGGCTGAATCCGCCGAGATCGACGTTGCTGCCATCCAGGGTGACGCCGTCGACCGTAATCTCGGCGACCCGGCCAAGACTGATGAAGATGGTCCGCCGCCGCACTGTCACGACCAGGCCGAGCGCCCGGGGTGGCTCGCCTGGCACTGCCTGGAGGATCACCACATCGCGGACCCGGCCGATAGACAGGCCGTCGCTGCCGAGCAGCCGGCGGCCGGCGAGCCGAGAGGCAAAGACAAGACCCTCTGTCACCGCGGGTCTCCCATGACGATCACGGCTCCGTCCAGCTCGTGTCCGGTCTGACGTGCTCTGGACCGCGCTATCAGGCGAGCCGCCGAGCCTGCGTCCCGTTTACCACAAGATGTCGCTCTACCCAAACACCGGATAGCAAACACGCAGGTCAGCGGCTTGCTCGGCAAAAGTGGTGCATAGCGTCGGCTTAACTGGGCAATACGCGGGGTCATAGCTCGGGCACGTCCGGTTAGGCGCCGCCGACGCCCAGGCAGCCCGCAGAACCCGGGTGGGTTCGGAACAACGGAGAGGACGCAGTGCTCGCTGCGCTAGTTCTGGCCGGAATCGTTGCCGCTCCGATCGGCACGGCCGGATTGCTCGTTCAGGCCCGCCGCCGGGTTCGCACGTCCGGCGCCTGGCCAGCCGTCCGGCGTTTCAGCTTTGCTATCGGCGGCACCGTCGTTCTCGCTGCGGTGGTCGTTGGTGCACTTCGCCTGCTGGGCGACTCCGAGCACCTCGCCATTGACGGTGCCGCCGGGCTGGTCGTGTCAAGCCTGGTCTGGCTGCCTGTCACCAGGCGGTGGAACGCACGCGGTCATTTGTGCTGGTCATCGACAATCTTCCTGTTCGTTGTGTACCTGGCATTCGTGCTGGAGTGGACATTCGATAGCCATCTCGGTGCCTTCAGCACGGCCGGCGGGTTGCTGCTCTGGCTGTTCGAATTGTTCGCCGCGTTCCTGGCCTGTGCGTACCTGTGGGAGATCTGCGACGCGCTGGGCTCAGAACACTGGCGCAGACGGCTGGTCAGGGCCGAGCCGGGCAAAGTTCGCGACAGCGACCTGCCGTTCGTCAGCCTGCACGTGCCTGCCCACAATGAGCCACCTGACATGGTGCTGGACACACTCCGCGCGCTGTTGCGTCTTGATTACCCGAACTTCGAAGTGATCGTGATCGACGACAACACCGACGAGGAGGCGCTCTGGCGGCCGCTGGAGGCGTGGTGCGCACGGCACAGCGCGAAGTTCAAGCACCTGGAAAACTGGCCCGGTTACAAGTCCGGGGCGCTGAACTACGCGCTCCGCGAGATGACCGACCCGCGCGCCGAGATCATCGGGGTGATCGATTCCGATTACCAGCTTGAACCCGGCTTCCTGCGCCGGTGCGCGCCGCTGTTCGCCGATCCGTGGGTCGGCTTTACCCAGGCCCCGCAGGACTACCGGGGCTGGCAGCGAGCGCGCTACTACCGCCGGCTCTATTACTCCTACAGTTACTTTTTCGCCGTCTCACAGCCGTCACGGAACGAGCGGGACGGGGCGATCTTCGCCGGCACCATGGGTCTGATCCGCCGGGTCGCGCTGGAGCAACTTGGCGGCTGGGACGAGTGGTGCATCACCGAAGACGCGGAGCTGTCGCTTCGGCTGGCGCGCGCAGGCTGGTCCGGGCTGCACGTGGACGAATCCTGGGGCAAGGGGATTATGCCCCTCACCTTCGAGGCGCTGAAGGGCCAGCGGTACCGCTGGTGCTTCGGCGGCATCCAGATCCTGCGTATGCACTGGCGCTCGCTACTACTAGGCCGGGAAACGCGCGCGAACCGAATGAGCATCGGCCAGCGCTGGTCTTACCTTTCTGGCGGCTTGCAATGGTATGGCGACCTGCTCGGACTGCTGTTCCTGGTGTTTCTGCTGGCGGGGGCGGCGAACCTGGCCCTAGGCGGCGGTGAGCTTTTCAGAAAGCTCACCGCGTTCCTGGTAGCGACCGTCCCGGTGCTGGTCTTGCTCGGGCTGATCCGGGCAGTCGCCTTGCTGCGTCGCGGCACGGGGGCCTCCTGGCGCGACGCGCTCGGGGCGTTCTTCATCTGGCAGTCCACCTCCCTGGTGGTAGCACGCGCTTCGGTGCTGGCGCTGTTCGCCCGCAAGGCCGCGTTCCTGCGTACTCCGAAGACGAGTGAGAAGCAGAAGTGGTGGGAGGCGCTGCGGGCGAACTGGGCCGAATCTGTGCTCGCCCTGCTCGGGCTGCTTGGCATCGGCTTCGCGCTGAGCCGGGCGACCGAGCTCGCCGGCATACTGCTGGCCGGGCTGCTGCTTTTCCCGACGCTCGGCATGGCGGCCGCGCCGTTCAACAGCTGGGCAGCCCAGCGCGCCGCACTGCCAGCCGACCTGAACGCATGGCGGACGATGGAATGGAAGCGGTCCAGGCACCGGCGCGCTGTCATGCGCGGGGCGGCCCTTGGCGGCCTGGTCACGGTCGGTGCCGTCGCCGCTGCAGCGGTCGCGCTGCTGTACACGCCCGGAACTCATTCGGTGCAACCGCCGCAGCTAGTGACTGCGCCCAAGCACTCCAGCCCGGCTAATCACTCCTCGCCCAGCCCCTCGCCTAGTTCCAGCTCGCCGTCCCCCACTACGTCGCCGACCCATAGCCCGGCACCCGCGACCAGCAGCCCCGCACCGGCCAGCAGCAGCCCCGCACCCGCGACCAGCAGCCCGGCACCGGCGACCAGCAGCGCGGCACCGGCGACCAGCAGCCCCGCACCGGCCAGCGGCAACTCGGCAGCAAAGGCCTCCTCGGCGCCGAATGTCTCTTCGACCAAGTCGCCTGCGACACCCTGACCCCGGCGGTCTGACCGGTAGCTGTGCACGGTCCTGGTGCCGTCGGGCCATGTTTCGACCGAAGGCCGGGGGATATTGAGACCTAGGATCAATACCCGGCCTGACGGTGCGCACCAGCGATCACAGCGAACGGGCTGGTAGCAAGCACAGGCGACTGACAGCACGGGCAACTGGAAAGTACCGGCAACTGGAAAGCACGGGCAACTAGGCGGCGAACGGCTCCTATGCGGACGACACAGCCTTCCCGGCGCAATCAGGCTGAGCCCAGCAGGGGCCAGCACGCGAGTTCACGACGTGCGGGTCAGCAGGCCAGCGGGCCGACGCGCGTGCGGCAGGCATCGGTGACCTCCGCCTCGCTGACGGCGGCCGAGCGGGCTAGCCCTGACGCACTGCGGCCAGCGAACCGTGCCTCGGCCCGGCTACGGGTAACCCCGCCGCAAGCTGCACGGCCGCGCGCCGCACCATCACGGGCCGCACCATCACGGGCCGCACCATCACGGGCCGCACCATCACGGGCCGCACGGGAGAGCCGGACTAGCGCGGGGCCGCCCGCCCTGCGCCGCACGACCGGCATCGTGCTCACCTCAGGCGGAGCGATCTTGTGGCTTGCTGTGCACGTGACAGTAGCCTTCGTGGCGGTCCAGCGAGCCGGATTTGTCCTGCTGGCAACTGGCCTGCTGTGGCTCTGGCTTCCGGTAGCCGACAAACGCGACGGTCTCGGGCGGCGCTTTAACCAGCTCATGAATTTCCTGGAATGGGATCCTGCGTCGGCCGAGAGCACCAAATGTTCCCTTGAGGACTTGCTGCAACCGCTCAGCGACTCACCGCCCGACGGTCCGCGCGAGTAAGCCGCGCTGCTTGCGATTGGTGACTCTGAGCTTGGCTGCGCTACGCGCGCCGGTAGCGCGGCGGCGTAGCAGTGCGGGAGACAAGCCGCCGATACCTCGCCCGTCGCAGCGGCTCCCGCTACGGTCAGCCGTCTGACGAGAACTGGCGCCGCTGAATACGTCCCGCGACCAGATCGGCGGCAATGTCCTTTAGCTTCCTGTTGGTGTTCTGCGACATCACGCTGAGCCGCTTGAACGCTACGTCAGGTGGATAGCCATACTCGGCGACGAGAATCCCTTTCGCTTGCTCGATTACCGCTCGCGACTCAAGTGCTATGTGCAGGTTCTGCACCAGGCGGCGGCAGTTCCGGTACAGGGCGGCGTTGCGCATCGCGAGACCGCCCTGCGCCGCGAACAGCAGTGCGACGTCATGCCCGGCTCCGCTGAAACAGCCAGGATCTGTGCCGTAGATGGCGAGGGCACCACCGGGCTCCCGGTCCGTTCGCAGCGGCAAGATCAGGCAGCTTCGCAGCCCCTCAGCCGTCATCGCCGAGCAGACCGCCGGCCAGCGGTCGTCCTCTGCTGTGTCGTCGATCCGCCGCGCCTCGCCGAACCGCAGCGCCTCTGGTACGGGCCCGGCTCCCGAGTCCAGCTGCATCTGGTGCAGGTCAGCGATGCTCGCGTCGGAGGTTGCGTAGGTCCAGGCATGTGCCCCTGCCGCGACCACCCCGGCGGCGGCGCTACCGGGGATGAGCTCGAGTGAAAGCTCGGCCAGCTGGCCGAGGGGAGCGCCTGCGTCATCCTCCTCTGTCAGCAGCAGCTCAGCAATCGCGGCTATGCGTTCCGCGAACTCTCGCGTGACAGTGACCACGCCGTACCTCGTTCCCGATCCGATTGTCTTGCCCGGCCGGCGCCTGGGCCGGCCGGCGCAGGAAAGGCAGCTACCCGGGATCGTGCGCATTTCACATCGTCAGGTAGCTTTGCTTCCGGACCGAGCGGACCGGCCTGGAAACTCCGGGGCCGGACCCAGTGGCATCACCGCCGCGGGCCATTGACCTCGATCGGCTCTGTTAACCCATCCCGGAGCCGGTGCTTGGAGTGACGGCTTTGCGAGGGGTGTTCGTTACCCGCCGCGGACGGGCCTCCGCCGCGGAGAGGCGAGGTGCGTGCTGGCCCGCAGGCCGAATCAGTCGGGGTACCCAGCCGACGTTGAGTACTTTTGAAGTGGGCGGCCAGCACAACGCTGATCAGCCCTATGCTGACTCACACTCGATCATTTCCCCACTCAGCGCGAAGGCTAGCGAGCAGGTCTAGATGGTGGCACAGGACATCAGCCCTGGCGGGGCTGCGGGTGCGATGCTGCCCGACCGAATGAGCGTTCTCCTTATTGAGGACGACGACGGTGACGCCCTGCTGGTCGAGGAAATCCTGCTCGATGCCGGCGTGCCGTTCGTCCTTAGCCGTGCCCGGTCACTCGCTGACGCTCGTAGTTCACTAGCTGAGGCGGCGTGCGTGCTCCTGGACCTGGAACTACCGGACTCGCGCGGGCTTCAGGGCGTCCGGTGGCTCCGGGAGACCGCGCCCGACCTGGCCGTGGTGGTGCTCACCGGCCTTGCCGACGAGCACATGGGCGAGGAAGCCGTCGGCGCGGGGGCACAGGACTACCTCGTCAAAGGCCAGGTTGACGGCTTCTTGCTGCAGCGTGTCGTTCGCTACGCTGTCGAGCGGCAGCGGGCTGAAGAGACGCAGCGCCAGCTGCACGAAGCCAGGCTCTACGCGGCGGAGAACGCGCGGCTGGAGCGCGGCCTGCTCCCGTCGCCGCTGCTGACCGACCGTCGGCTGTCGGTGGCCGCGCGGTACCGGTCCGGGGGCCAGCAGATGCTGCTGGGCGGCGACTTCTATGACGTCGTGGAGGCCCCGGACGGCTGGGTCTACGCCATGGTCGGCGACGTCTGCGGGCGTGGTCCGGACGAGGCCGCGCTGGGTGTCTGCCTCCGGGTAGCCTGGCGAACAATGATCTTGGCCGGCCGGCCGGTGGACGAGACGTTGTCCGCCGTACAGCAGGTACTCGAGCACGAGCGACATCACGACCGGCTGTTCGCGACCATCTGCATGCTGTCGGTAGCACCCGACAGGGCGTCCGGCCGCCTGCACCTGGCGGGGCATCCGCAGCCGCTGCTCATCACCGCCGACTCGGCCCGTGAGCTGCAAGCGCCGGTCAGCCTGCCGCCGGGAATCAGCCCGGCCGCCGAATGGCCGAGCGCGCCAGTGGAGCTCGGGCCGAGCTGGTCAGTGCTGATGTACACGGACGGGCTCATCGAGGGCAAGATCGGTTCCGGACCCGAGCGGCTCGGCAGTGACGGCTTGATGCGGCTGATCGAGAAAGAGCGTGCCCAGAGCGCCGCCGCGGAAGTACCCGACCAGCAATCAAACGAGCAGCTGATCGACGCGGTCATCACCAGGGCGCGCGAGCTCAACGGCGGTGACCTAGACGACGACCTCGCGGTCCTGGTGCTCAGCTGCGCGGCCCCGGCAACTTCATGACCACCGGGCGCGCTGCACCCGACGGCCGCGCGATCCCTGGCCGCCGCGCGATCCCCGGCCGCCGCTCGAACCCCAGCCGCCGCGCGAACCCCAGCGGTCCGCAGCCGCCGCGAACCGACAAGAATCGCCGGATTCCTGCCATTGCCGAGGACGCCGCCAGCCGCTGGCCGCTCGGCCGCATCGTGGCAGCCGGCATGCTAGCGCTCGGCGCCGTTCTGATTGCCGCGATCGTCGTAGGCTCGCTGGCGTTGAACACCCTCACAAGCGACCGTAACCGCGTCGTCAGCACACTGGATCCGGCCGCACTCGATGGTGCGCAGCTGTATGCGGCGCTGCTCAACCAGGAGACCGGCCTGCGCGGCTACCTGCTCAGCGGCAAGCAGCCGTTCCTCGGCCCTTACAACTTGGGGCTGGCGACGCAGCAGCGCGAGGTCAAGTCGCTCGGCCCGCTGCTGGCCGGGCTGCCGGTCGCGCGTACCCAGCTTGACTCCGCGCTGCGCAGCATCGCGCGCTGGCGGTCGGGTTACGCGAAGCCAGCCATCAAGCAGGTGGCTGCGACGGGAATGCCCATGCCCGGCGGCAATATCGCCGCGGGCAGGGCGGAGTTCGACAGCATCCGCTTGCCGATGGCGAAATTCCAGAGCTATCTGTCCGCGCAGCGCAAGCAGGCCGTGGCCAAGCTGCGCACCTCAGCAACCGTCCTCGATGTCGTCGGCATCGCCAGCGCGGTCATGCTGCTGCTGGTCGTTGCCGCGCTCGGAGTGGCTATCCGAGCAGCTGCCATCAGGCCGATCACCAGGCTGGCAGCCGACGCCCGGCAGGTGGCGACCGGCGATTTCGACCACGAGGTAGACCCAGCCGGACCGCGCGAGGTGCACACGCTGGCCGTGGACGTCAACCGGATGCGCGAGCGCATCCTGAGCGAGCTGTCGGCGGTCCGCGCTGCCAACGCGACACTAGAGGCCAGGGCACTTGACCTGGAACGGTCCAACGCGGAACTTGAGCAGTTCGCCTATGTGGCCTCACACGACCTGCAGGAACCGCTGCGCAAGGTCGCCAGCTTCTGCCAGCTCCTGCAGCGCCGTTACATCGGCCAGCTCGACGCCAGGGCTGACCAGTACATCGAATTCGCGGTCGACGGTGCCAAGCGAATGCAGGCGCTGATCGACGACCTGCTTGCGTTCAGCCGGGTGGGCCGGGTCGAGCGCGAGGCCGTGCTTGTCTCCGCCGCCAGCGCGCTCTCCCAGGCGCGAGTCAACCTCACGACGGAGATCAGGAAGTCGGGCGCGGTCATCCAGACCGCAGAGCTGCCGGTGGTCAAAGCGGAGTTCTCGCTGCTGACGTCGCTGTTCCAGAACCTGCTGAGCAATGCGATCAAGTTCCGCGGCGACAAGCCGCCGGTCATCGATATCACCGTCGCCCGGCACGACGGTGGCTGGCTCTTCTCAGTAGCCGACAACGGAATCGGCATCGAGCCGGAGTTCGCGGAGCGCATTTTCATTATCTTCCAGCGACTCCACGACCGGACCGCGTACGCAGGCACCGGCATCGGCCTGGCCATGTGCCGCAAGATCGTCGAGCATTACGGCGGGAGGATCTGGCTGGACACTGACTACCATCCTGGGGCAAAATTCAACTTCACGCTGCCGGTCGCGCCAGCTGACGATGAGGAGACATCTGATGACTGAGCGTGGCGGGCTAGAGCTTGTCG
>Ga0335072_10007306_pt1 | contig 16098 bp, 16 predicted proteins | sample Lox_Sample_21_FD_206725 | JGI IMG/M metagenome (GOLD analysis project Ga0335072, IMG submission 206725) | Soil microbial communities from Loxahatchee National Wildlife Refuge, Florida, United States - Lox_Sample_2.1 | ecosystem: Environmental > Terrestrial > Soil > Wetlands | place: USA...
TCCGTCCACGACCGATCGGGTCACGCTGATAGACAGAACCTAATGTGAGGCGTACCTTGCGCGGCGTGGAGCTGCGCCAGCTGCGTTACTTTGTCGCCGTCGCGGAGGAGTTGCACTTCGCGCGCGGTGCGGAACGGCTCCACATCGCGGCACCCTCACTGTCCCAACAGATCAAGACGCTCGAGGCGAGCGTGGGCGCCCAGCTGTTCGTGCGGGACCGCCGTCACGTCGAGCTGACCCCAGCGGGTCGGCTGCTCCTGAACGACGCCCGGGAGATCCTGTCGCTCGCGAGCGGCGCCCAGCGACGCCTCGCCGGGACGCAAGGGCCGCTCCGGCTCGGCTACGTCAGCTGGCTACCCCAGGAGCTCATCGCCTCGATCCGGTCCGATGTCCGCGTGGACGAGTGGGTGATGCCGAGCCACGTCCAGATCGGCCGCGTACTCGACGCCGGTCTGGATGTGGCGATCGCCTGGGCGGCGGCAGCCGATCCGCGGCTGCATCTTGAACTGCTTTGGCCCGAGCCTTTGCATGCCGTGGCGCCCTCACGGGTGAAGACGAGCGCGATCGTGGCGTCGCGGCTGCGGGTGCTGATCGACGGGGGCCTGTCGTCGTGGGAGGCGTGGGACCAGTTTGCCCGGGCGTTCACCGAGCGGACACGCGCCCGACTTGTCGAGATCGACGATGGAGGGATCACCGGAGAAGGGTTCCACGGGTGGTGCCGCCGGTTGAACGCACCGGTGCTCGAGTCACCCAAGCGCCACCGGGTGCCGTTGCCGGCCGGACTCCGGGTACGGCCCGTCGAGGACCCGAAACCCCTGTGGTGCTGGTCGCTCGTCACCCGAGCCGACGACGATCGCGCGGCCGTGCTCGAGCTGCGAAAGAACGCCGCTCGGATCGCACACGACGCGGGCCTGCTGACGCGTCCTGCCGGCGCGTGGTGGGTACCCCCGCAGGACCCACACGCCGAGGCGATCGGTGCGCTGAGGGCGACGTGAGCCCCGCCAGGTGCGGTCGACCCGTTCAACACGGAACGTGGCCAGCCTTTCGAGCGCCTCGCTGGTGAATCAGGTCATGCTCATAGCCCCCTCCTGACGAACCGGTCGGGCCCCTCAGCACTATCTCCTCAGGGCCGCTCGCCTTCCCAATAATCGAGGTCCGGGCTGCGCCGGACCACATGGTCGAGCGACTCGTCCTGGCGGCCCCACACGCCCATCTTGTCGCTGTCGGGATATTCGATGATCCCGAACTCGTGCTTGTTGGAGAAAAGGGCGACGCGGACGACACTCTCACCAGCGTTGTGGACCCGGTGCGCTCCCTCCGGACCCACCCGGAAGCAGACGACGTCGCCCGCCTCCAGCGTCTGTTCGCCGCCCGGGTTCCGGACGGTCGGTGTTCCGGAAACCACGACCATCCACTCCTCATCGCCCCAGTGGAAGTGGTACGGGCAAATCGCCTGCCCCGGCGGCAGGTCATACACGGTCATCGCAACGCGAGATGCCCCGAACCTCGGCGCGAGTTGCGCGGATTGCGCGCGGTATCCGGGCGGATCGCTCTCGTCGCCGATCGTCTCGCCGCGAAACAGGTTGAACGTATCCATGACGGAAGTATTGGCGAACTCCCGCCGAGACGGCGCCGACGGCAGAATGCCGGAGGATGACCCCGACGGTCGTGCACGACGCGCACATCGACGTCCAACTGCCCTGGTCGCGTCACCGTCGGCCGGATCGGCCCGGCTTCGTCTGATGCGCTGCGAGTTGCGGGGGCTGCGAGACGAGGATCTGGAGGCGCTGTTCGAGCAGTGGGCCGACCCGGTCGCCGCGCACATGGCCGCCTTCACGGCGCCCGACCACATGGACCGCGGCGCATTCGAGCGGCGCTTGTCTCGGTTGAGAGCGGACGAGACGGTGATTGTCAAGGTGATCGTCGTCGACGGGGAAGTCGCCGGGACGATCGGCTCGTGGGGCGATCCCGACGAGCGCGAGGTCACTTACTGGATCGGTCGCTCGTTCTGGGGTAAGGGGATCGCGACCCGCGCGCTCACCGCGTACCTGGCGGTTGATCCTGCACGCCCACTCCACGCGCGCGTTGCCGCTGACAACCTCGCATCGCGCCGGGTCCTCGAGAAGTGCGGCTTTCGCGTCATCGGGCATGAACGAAGCTTCGCCGAAGCACGTTCCGGCGAGATCGAGGAAGTCGTGCTGCGCCGTGAGGCGTCCCGATGAGCGAGTGGCTAACGACCGGCGAGCGACCCGCCTAAAGCCCGCCGGCGGACTCGATCTCGGCGGCGATCGCCTCCGCGAAGGCATCCGGACGCGAGAGGAACGGGTGGTGCCCGGCGGCGAACTCGACGACACGGGCGCCGGCCCTGACGCGCCGGCGCTGCACCTCGGCGGGGGTCGCGAGGTCCTCCGTGCAGATGAAGTACGTCGCGGTTTTCTCCCGCCAGGCGATCTGGCGAGGCGACTGGGTGAAGGGCGTGAGCGACTGCCGAGTGAGGCGGGCCAGCGCCTGCTCGGTCGTCACCTCGTCGCAGTCCTGCAGGAAGAACTCCCGGATCATCTCCGGGTCGACGCCGACGGTGCCGTCGTCGCCCGGCGCCAGCCACGGCGCCGGCTCGGAGCCGATGAGATCCGCCTGGGACTGTCCGGCGTCGGGCATGACCGAGGTCAGGTACAGCACCTGGGTGACGCGGTCCTCGACCCCGGCTTCGGTGACGATCATGCCGCCGTAGGAGTGGCCGCACAGCACGACCGCTCCGTCGACCTCGGCGATCACGCGGCGGCACGCGTCGACATCGTCGTATAGATCGCCGAGTGTCTCGCCCGCTTCGGCGCAGCTGGGGAGCGGCACGACGGCGGTGGCGATCCCGCGGTCGGCCAGGGGCGTGGTCATCTTGCTCCACCACCACGCTGCGTCCCGAACGCAGGCGCCGTGGACAAAGATCAGTGTTGGCATGACGTCCACCATATCGCAACCGCGCGGTTGCACGAGCCGAGCGCTTGCTTTCGCATCGTGAAAGTCCGCAGCCCCGGGCCGCGCCATCGAGGCGCGATCGTCGTATTTGACACGAACCGCACAAGGTGGTTAGGCTGAGCTCCGGAATCGATTGCGCAACCGATTGCGGCGATGAGGAGAGCCAAACTCAACGATGTGGCGCGCCGGGCGGGCGTGTCTCGCTCAACGGCCTCGCGGGCCCTGAACGGGATCGGGGAGCTGTCGGACGAGACCCGTGACGCGGTCACGCGGGCCGCGGAGGACCTCGACTATCGCCCGTCGCCCCTGGCCCGCACACTGCGCACCCGTCGTTCCCGGACCGTCGGGCTGGTCGTTCCGACGGTCGCACACAGCTTCTACGCGGCGGTGACCAACGGCGCGCAGCGGACGCTCGAGGAGCACGGCTACCGGCTGATCCTGATCGACTCGGGCGAGGACCCCAAGACGCTGACCGCCGCGGTGCAGACGCTGCTCGACCACGAGGTCGACGGCATCCTGATGTCGACCGCCCCGGTCGGCGCCGAGCAGTTCAACGTTCTGCTCGACGGGACGCCCTGCGTGTTCATCGATGAGCTGGCGCCGGGAGCGGGCGTGGGCAATGTGGTGCTGGAGAACGAGCGAGGCATGGCGCTGCTCGTCGACCATGTCGCCGGCCACGGTCACCGCCGGATCGGCTATCTCGGGGGTCCGGCCGACCGGACCAGCGGGTCAGAGCGCCTCCGCGGCTTCCTGGACGCCATGAGCGCCAACAAACTCGAGGTCCTCCCCGATCTGATCGCCGAATGCGAGTGGACGATCGCGAGTGGGTTCACGCATGCGGAGCAGCTGCTCGCCCGGGAGCGCCGGCCGAGCGCCCTGATCACCGCGAGCGGCGAGCTCGGGCTCGGCGCTCTCGTAGCCGCAAGGCGGGCGGATATATCCATACCGGCGGAGCTTGCGCTCGCCTGTTTCGACAACCTCTACTTCGCGCCGTTGCTCGAGCCCTCGCTGACGGCGATCGCGTACGACAGTCCGTCGATCGGCCAAGCGGGCGCCCGCCTGCTGCTCGCCGCGATCCTCGGAGAGCGCGCACCACAGAGTGAAACGAGGATCGACGTCGAACTGGTCCGCCGCCGCTCCTGCGGCTGCGAGCCGGATCCCGGTGCAGCGATGGATGAGGTGCTCGGGTGAGCACATCGGTTCATCGAGGCAGGGCCGCAGACGACCGAACGGTGGACGCGGCGCCAGCGATCACTTTTCGGGCGGTCTCCAAGAAGTATGGCGGGCACACGGCGGTCGAGTCGCTCGACCTTCAGATCAACGAGGGGGAGTTCTTCTGCCTCCTCGGCCCGTCCGGATGCGGCAAGACGACGACGCTGAATCTGATCGGGGGGTTCGCCGAGGCGTCGACCGGCGAGATCCGCATTCGCGGCGAGCTGGTCAACAAGACCCCTCCCCACCGTCGGAAGGTCAATACGGTGTTCCAGTCGTATGCCCTGTTCCCCCATCTGAACGTCAGGGACAACGTCGCGTTCGGTCTGCGGATGGCCAAGGTGCCGCATGCCGAGGCCGATACACGCGTCCTCGAGGCGCTCCAGCTGGTGGCACTCGAGGCCTACACCGACCGGTATCCGTCCCAGCTGTCAGGAGGCCAGCAGCAGCGCGTCGCCGTAGCTCGTGCCCTGGTCAACCGTCCGGCGGTGTTGCTTCTCGACGAGCCGCTGGGGTCGTTGGACCTCAAGCTGAGAAAGCGGCTGCAGGTCGAGCTCTCGCAGATTCAGCGTGAAATCGGGACGACTTTCGTCTTCGTTACCCACGATCAGGGCGAAGCCATGGCGATGGCAGATCGCATCGCGGTCATGAACGAGGGGCGTGTCGAGCAGATAGGCACAGCGAGTGAGATATACAGGCAGCCGGCGTCGCGATTCGTCGCCGATTTCATCGGCGAGTCGAACTTCATTCCGGTTGAGTGGCAGGACGGCGCGGTCGTGACGTCGCGCGAGAGGACCCCGGTGGCGTCGCCGTACACAGCGCATTCGGGAAGCGGAAGCCTGATGGTCCGTCCGGAATCGGTCCACCTGGCTCCGCCCTCCCGTGACGATCCAGGCCTTGTGGGCAAGGTGGTCAAGGTGTCGTTTCTTGGAAGCTTCACCCGAGCCAGCGTGGCCTGCCCGGCTCTCGATGATCCGATCATCGTCGACATGCCGACCGAACTAACCGAGCAGGTACGAGAGGGCGCACTAGTGAAGCTCCGCTGGGAGGCCGAAGCTGCGGTGTTATTTCAGGGCGCAGTGAACGAAGAGGCGAGGACTAAAGATGACTAACAACAACATGATTACCCGACGCGATGCCTTTCGAGCCGGCGCGCTCGGGCTGGGAGCACTCTCGCTCGCAGCGTGCGGGAGCACCAGCTCGGCCAGCTCGAGTGGGACCGCCGCCGCGAACACCGTCGCGAACACGAACACTCCAGTCACGTTGAACATGCTTACGTGGAACGACCACTACGATCCTCAGAACCAGCTCCCCGCGATCAAGAAGGAGACTGGCATCACCGTCGACGTCACGCTCGGATCGGACGACGCCGGCATGTTCATCAAGGCCCAGCAGAGCGGGCAGTTCGACATCGTGTCAGCGGATGCACTGTGGGTTCCCTACTACAACCAGCACGGGCTGACGGAACCGTTTGACATCGAGTCGATCCCCGTGTCTCAGCAGCTGTACTCGGTGTCGCGCGAGTTCTCAATCTGGCAAAGCAGCGCAGGCTATCTGGGGTACCCGCGCGCGTGGTCGGCGCTTCGCATCTATTACAACCCGAAGTACGTTTCGCCCGCTCCCACCTCCTGGGAGGTGCTGCTCGACCCGAAGTATCACGGCAAGTTCGTTCGTGAGAACCAGCCGACGGACATCATGGCCGAGGCGGGTCTGGCGACCGGCGCCAAGGACCCGTACAACATGACCCCGACCGAGCTGAGCCGCGCCACCGAGTTTCTGAAGGCCGCGAAGCCAGCCTTCCTGACGCTCGTCTCCCAGAACACCGGAGTCGTCCAGGCGCTCACCAACGAGTCGGCGTGGTTTACCTCCGAGAATCTCGGCACCGACTTCCGGGTCAAGGAAGCGGGTGGCCCGGAAATCAAAGCCGCGGTGCCCAAGGAGGGCGTCGTCGGATGGCTGGACGCCGAGATGAAGATGAAGTCGTCACACGCCGACCGCTTCAGCCAGTTCATCAACGCCTGGGGCCAGGCGGAATTCATCCCTCCGCTGTTCAAGGAATTCAGGGAGGCGTGGTTCAACGAGAAGGCGTACAAGATGCTGGTCAACCAAGGTCAGGGGGATTTTGCCGACGCACTCCTCTACAACCAGCCCGACCAGGCGCTGAAGGCCCACCTGAAGGGCCCCCAGAAGGACCCGAACGCGTATATCACCGCCTTCAACTCGGTCTTCGGCGCGTAGCCGGGGGCCGCCCGCTCGCGTAACGCCGATGCGCTTTGACCCGACACGAGGGCCGGCCGTTCGATGAGTTCCTCGACCACACCGATCCCGAGCGACTCGACGACGGCCGCCCTCGTGGCGCCCCGCGGGCGACCAAGCCTGCGTCGTGGCGTGTTGGCCTTGTCGCAGTACACGGGCTTCGCCCCCGCGATGGTCCTGTTCGGCCTGTTCTTCGCCGCTCCGATGGCGCTGATCGTCGCGTACAGCTTCTGGACCCAGGACGGGTACGAGGTGGTCGCAAATTGGACGCTCGCGAATTACCGGGAAGTCTTCAGCACGCCGGTCTACGTCAATACGTTCCTGGTAACCCTCTGGATGACGGCCGCAGCCACCGCGCTGACCCTGGCTGTCGCATTCCCGTTTTCATACTGGCTGGCGCGATACGTCAGCCGCCGCTGGCGGCGACCACTCCTGTTTCTCGTGATCCTGCCGTTTTGGGTCAGCTACCTGCTCCGGGTCACGGCGTGGACGATCATCCTGGGCAACAACGGCGCCCTTTCTCGCCTTCTGGGAGTGGTCGGGCTCAGCACGCCTTCGTGGCTCCTGTACGACCGGCCGGCGGTGATATTCGTTCTTGTGTACCTCTATTTCCCCTTCGCTGCCTTGACACTGTACGCAGCCCTCGAGCGGTTCGACTGGAGGCAGTTGCATGCGGCCATGGATCTGGGCGCAACTCAAACGCAAGCCGTTCGCCGCGTGATGCTCCCGCAAATCAAGCCAGGCGTCACCACCGCCGTCATCTTCGTCTTCATTCCGATCCTGGGCGAGTATCTGACGCCGGAGTTGGTCGGAGGTACGAGAGGCGTGATGATCGGGAACCTCATAGATAACTTCTTCCAGGAAGCGCAGTACGCGATAGGCGCGGCAATTGCGATCCTGATCGCGGCGGTCGTGATCGTCCTGCTCGTGATCTTCCGCCGCTCGCTCGAGGTCGGTGAGATGTATGGCCGGTGAGCCGGGAGGACTGGAGATCGTCGCGCGCCGCGGTCGACTGGTGCGACGCGCTCTCGCCGGCTGGGCCTGCCTGATCTACATATTCCTGTTCGGCCCGATCGTTCTGCTCATACTCCTCAGCTTCAACAAGAACCGGTACGGCTCGTTCCCGATCACCGGCTGGACGTTCCACTGGTACTCGAGCATCGCGGACAGCCCGGACCTGCAATCCGCGATCAAGACGTCGCTGCGAGTGGCCCTGGAGGTCACGCTGATCAGCACGGTCGTCGGCACGGCTGCCGCGTTCTCACTGGTCCGGAGCCGTCTACGCTTCCGGTCAGGATTCCGGATCGCGTTCACCTTGCCGATCATGATCCCCGGCGTGCTGATCGGCGTCAGCCTGCTTTCGTTCCTGCGCCAAGGCTTGGGGATCCCGCTGTCGACGGGAACGGTCGTGATTGGGCAATCCGTCTACACCACACCGTTCGTCCTGCTGATTGTCGCCGCGCGCCTCGAGGGCTTCGATCGATCGCTCGAGTTGGCGGCCAGCGACCTCGGCGCGAACGCCGTGCGGCGTTTCCGTTACGTGATCCTGCCCCTCATTGGTTCAGCGGTTTTCGCCGGAGCGCTGTTCGTCTTCACGCTCTCCTTGGATGAATTCGTCATCACGTACTTCATCATCGGCGCGCAGGTGACGCTACCGATCTATATCTATACCCAGATCAAGTTCGGCATCACGCCCGCGATCAACGCGGTGGCGACGCTGCTGATCGTCACCTCCCTCGGGATAACGGCGCTCGGTTTGGTGATCCCGCGCCTGGTCCGGGTGCCGGTCCGCCGCGTGCGCAGCCGGCGCGCCCACAAGATCCAGCGCAGCGCGCCAGGCGCGCGGAGTCCCGCGTGAGGGCCGGCCGATCAGTGATCGCGAAACCTTTCAGAACGAGCGCAAGGGGGAGGTCGTAGACGTGGGACAACGCCTTAGAGTCGGCGTCGTAGGGTGCGGTGTGATCGCCCAGGTGATGCACCTTCCTCACCTCAGAGAACTCGACGACGAATATGAGCTGGCCGCGGTCTGTGACATCTCCACGACGGTAGCCGAGGCATGCATGCGCGAGTTCGGCGCCGCCCGCGCGGTGACCCAGTGGCAGGAGCTGCTCGATATGCGCCTGGACGCCGTGCTTGTACTGACGTCCGGTAGCCATGCGCCGATTGCGATCGGCGCGGCCGAGTCCGGCGCTCACGTATTCGTCGAAAAGCCGATGTGTCTGAGTCCGGATGAGGGTAGTGCCATGATCGAGGCTGCCAGGCGCGCCGGGGTGCATTTGATGGTGGGAACGATGAAGCGCTACGACCCCGCTTACGAGCGCCTGCTCGAGCTGCTACCCGAGGTCGACGATTTGCGGCTGGTGCGCGTAACGACGCTCGAGTCGCCGTTTGAACCGTATGTGCGCCACTACCCGCTGGTCACGCCGAACGGTGTGCCCCCCTCGGTGCTCGACGCGCTGCGGGAGGATGACGAGCGGCGGTTGGATGCCGCGCTGCCGGGGGCGGACGAGGAGACTCGCTACTGCTATCGATGGATGCTGCTCGACAATCTCGTCCATGAGTTCAACGCGCTACGGGGCGCCCTCGGTGAGCCCGACCGCGTGGCCTTCGCCGAGCTCTCCCGCCGTGTGGTGGCTGTCAACATGACGTTTGGCGGCGTGGAATGTCATCTGTCCTGGGTCGACCTTCCCGGGATCGCGCGTTACCGGCAGGAGTTCATGTTCCTGGCCCCCGACCAGCGCCTGACCCTGACGCTGCCCTCGCCGTACCTACGCAACATGCCGAGCGAGCTGACGATCGAGGGAGGTGATCCTCGAGGCCCTCACTCCTGGTCGCGGGTCGAGATCGTCTCGTACGAGGAAGCCTTCAAGCGCGAGCTGGTCGAGTTCCACGCGGCGATCCGGGAGGAGCGCCCTCCACGCACCGACGGAATCGATGGACTCCACGACGTCACACTGTGCCACTCGATCGCCCGGGTTCACATCTCCGGCGAGGCGATGGTCGCTCCGAGCCAGCTCGCGAGCGCGGTGCAGATATGAGCGCCGCTGAGATGACGGTGGCCAACGCTCCGTGCAGCTACGGCGCATTCGAGATCACGGTCGGAGTCGACCCGAACGTACCTCCGCCGTTGACACTCCTGGACGAAGTTTCGGAGGCCGGGTACAGCGGGATCGACCTCGGTCCGCTCGGCTATCTGGGGAGTGTCGACGAGCTGCCCGGCCGTCTGCGCGATCGTGGGCTGGCACTCGCGGGCGGCTACTTCCAGATCGAGTTCGCCGATCCGACGCGCCTTCCCGACGAGCTCGTGCAGCTCGATCGACTGCTCGACGTGTTCGATGCCGCGGCCAACGGAGGACCGCCCGCGCGGCCGACGCTGGCCGATGCCGGATCGGAGAGCCGGCTCGCCCAGCCCGGGCGCGCCCAGTCGGACCATAGCCTGGGGTGGGACGACGCGGGCTGGGCTCGGTTCGCCGACTCGATGGCGCGGGTCCTAGAGCGCTGTCGGGACAGGGGATACGAGCCGACGTTCCACCCGCACACCGCGACATACGTCGAGGCGCCCTGGGAGATCGAACGACTGCTGTCGGTCTCCGACGTCGGCGTGTGCCTCGACACGGGCCACCTGCTGATCGGCGGCGGCGATCCCGTACAGGCGGTCCGTGATTGGGGCGATCGGATCAATCACGTCCACCTCAAGGACGCGAAGCTCGACGTGATCGAGGGGATCGTGGATGATCGGGCTCCGGTGCGCGCGATCTGGGAGCGCCGGGCGTTCTGCCGGCTCGGGACCGGAGACATCCCGCTCGGCGACGTCCTCGAGAGCTTGCGCGCGCAGCGCTACGGCGGCTGGCTGGTCGTCGAGCAGGACATCTTCCCCGACCCCGCCGCCCCTGATCAGCCGGTCGTCGACCAGCAACACAACCGCGAGTACCTGCGGGCGCTCGGCCTGTGAGCAGCCCCGTTCGCATCGCGCTCGTGGGAGCCGGGCGGATGGGTCGCGTCCACCTCGCCGCGCTCAAAGCCTCCGAGCAGGTCTCACTGGCCGGGATCGTCGAGCCCGCCGACGCCGTCCGCGCGAAACTCGAGGGCGAGCGCGTGCCGCTGTTTGCATCGCCCCAAGATCTAATCGACGCCGCTACCGTGGAGGGAGTGTTGATCGCGGCCCCGTCGCCCGCGCACGCCGCGCTGGTGAGCCAGTTTGCGGCGGCCGGCATCCCGGTGCTGTGCGAGAAGCCGGTGGGGGTCTCGATCGACGAGGCCGCCAAAGCCCGCGATGCGGCGTTGCGGGCCGGTGTGGTGCTTCAGGTCGGGTATTGGCGGCGCTTCGTGCCGAAGCTCCGCGAGCTCCGGGCCCGGATCGAAGCCGGTGAGCTCGGAGAGATCTACCAGCTGTCGTGCATGCAGTGGGATCAGGAACCGCCGTCGGCTTCTTTCCGGGCCGGCAGCGGCGGGATCGCGATCGACATGGGCGTACATGAGATCGATCAGATCCGCTGGCTGCTGGGGGAGCAGGTTGAATCGGTGGCGGCGCTTGCCGCCGGCCGGCTCCCCCCCGAGGCGGTATCCGCCGCCGATCCGGATGCAGCGGTAGTGCTCGCGAAGCTCGCCGGCGGTTCGGTCGCGACGATCTCGCTCGGTCGCCGTTTCCCTTACGCGGATTCGTGCTGGCTCGAGCTCTGGGGCTCACGGGGGTACGAGCGAGTGCCGTTCATGTGGGACGCCGACGTGTGGAGCGACGCCGGCGATCAGGTGTTCGTGGGCGCGATGCAGGCGCAGGCGGAGGCGTTCGCCCGCGCGGTCCGGGGTGGTCGGTGCGAGGGAGCGGGCGGCGATGACGCGGTCGCGGCACTGACCGTTGCCGCGCAGGTGGCGGAGTCGCTCGCCGGAGCAAGCGCTCGCGTTCCTTCGCCGGTGGGCGGGTGAAGCCGGCGGCGGAACGTCCACGATTGCCTGCCGCTCGAGGAGACGCGCCAAACTCCCGTCATTCGCCGATTCCTGGACGCGAACCCGTGACCTACGAGCGCGACCGCCCGGCGGAGGCCCGTGCGTTCGGATTCGAGACGCGCCAGCTCCACGCCGGGCAGCGGCCCGACCCGAACACCGGAGCTCGGGCGGTGCCGATCTTCCAGACGACGAGCTACGTGTTCGAGGACCCGGAGTCGGCAGCCGCCTACTTCAACCTGCAGGAGTACGGGAACACGTACTCACGGATCATGAATCCGACCGTCGCCGTGTTCGAAGAGCGCGTGGCGAACCTCGAGGGAGGATGCGGGGCGGTGGCGTTCGCCAGCGGGATCGCGGCTCAGATGGCGGCCTTGTTCACGCTGCTGGAGCCGGGCGACCATATCGTCTCGTCCTCGGCGCTGTACGGCGGGACGGTGAACCAGTTCAAGCATCTGCTGCGAAAGATGAACGTCGAGCTGACGTGGGTCGATCCGGACGATCCCGATGCGTGGCGCAACGCGGTCGGGCCGAACACGAAGGCGTTCTTCGCCGAGACGATCGGCAATCCGGCGGCCAACGTGCTCGACATCGAGTCGGTGGCGTCGGCCGCACACGATCACGACTTGCCGTTGATCGTCGACAACACATTCGCCACGCCGTACCTGTGCCGCCCGATCGAATGGGGCGCCGACATCGTGATCCACTCGGCGACCAAGTTCATCGGCGGCCACGGAACGAGCATCGGCGGCGTGGTGGTCGAGGCCGGCACGTTCAACTGGTCAAACGGACGATTCCCGACGGTCGCGGATCCGTCGCCCGCTTACCACGGCCTGCGGTTTCACGAGACGTTCGGGACCTACGGCTACCTGATGAAGCTCCGCGCCGAGACGTTGCGCGATCTCGGCGCGGCACTCTCGCCGTTCAACGCGTTCCTGTTCCTCCAGGGGTTGGAGACGCTGTCGCTGCGGATGCAACGCCACGTCGACAACGCGCGGGCGGTCGCGGCATTTCTCGAGTCGCACGAGCTGGCCTCGAACGTCGCCTACCCGGGCCTGCCGAGCAGCGCATACCGGCCGCTCGTCGAGAAGTACCTGCCGCGGGGAGCGGGGTCGGTGTTCTCGTTCGACTGCGCCGGCGGGCGAACCGGCGGACAGGAGTTGATCCGCGGCCTGACGCTATGGTCGCACCTGGCCAACGTCGGCGACGCCAAGAGCCTCATCATCCATCCCGCGAGCACGACCCATCGCCAGCTGAACGACGCCGAACTCGAGGCGGCGGGCGTGCGACCCGGGACGGTCAGGCTGTCGGTGGGGACCGAGTCGGTCGACGACCTAATCTGGGACCTGGACCAGGGACTCGCCCGGGTGAGACGGGACCCGGAGCACGGACCCGCCGGCGCGACATGACCGGGCTCGAGCGCTACCAGGACCCGTCGACGATCCAGCGCGTGCTCCACACCGCGAGCACGATCGCGATCGTCGGCCTATCCAGCAACGAGTTGCGGCCGAGCCACTTCGTCGGCTTCTATCTCAAGCGGCACGGCTACCGGGTGCTCCCGGTGAATCCCCGGGAGACCACCGTGCTCGGCGCGGCGAGCTACCCGAGCCTGCCGGACGTGGATGTGCCCGTCGACATCGTCAACGTGTTTCGCGCACCCGATGCGCTGCCGGCGATCGCACGGGACGCCGTCGAAATCGGAGCCGGCGCGATGTGGTGCCAGTTCGGCGTGATCAACGAGGAGGGCGCACGGATCGCCGAGGAGGGTGGGGTCACCGTGATCATGGATCGTTGCCTGAAGGTCGAGCATGCGCGCTACATGGGGCGAATGCACTGGTTCGGCTTCAACACGGAGCAGATCACCTCGGTTCGCACCGGGCTTCAGTAGCTGACAGCCCTCAGCGTCCGCCGCCGCACGCCCACGCCGATCGCGCCGCACGCGGCGATCCCGCCGGCGACGAGCACCGCCGCGTCGTAGGACACCGACGCGACGATCGAGCCGCCGAGCGCCTGGCCCACCGCGATGCCGGCCACGATCCCCGTCACCATCACCGCGTAGGCCTCGGTCACCGTCCCCGACGGGGCGACGTCGTCGAGCAGCGTCGAGCAGATCACCGACGCGGGAGCGAGCGGCATCCCGGCGATCACGAGCAGCACCGCGAGCGGCAGGTAGCCGGTCGGGAGCGCGAGCAATGCGAAACCCGTTCCGAGGCCGAGCATCACGACGGCGAGCCGCGGCGGCAGCGCTCCCGGCCACTTGCGCGAGCCGTACACGATGCCTCCGATCAGGCTCCCAAGCGACAGGCACGCGAGCAGTAGGCCACCCGCGGACGCCGAGCCGCGCTCGAGCGTGAACGCCGGCACCGCGACCTGGACGACGCCGAACGCGGCGCCGAACAGCAGCAGCACCCCGCATACCGTGCGCATGCCGGGGGCGGCGAGTGGGCCGAGCCATCCGGCCTGATGGGTCGTCCCGCGCCATCGACGCGACGCCGACGTCAGCGAGAAGGCGACGGCCGCGCTCGCGCCCAGCGTCGCGGCGGCCAGGACCGCGGCGGTTGGCGATGCGACGGCCACGATCAGCGCGACTATCGCGGGCGCGGTGACGACCGCGATCTCGAACGCGATCGCCACCATCGCGTAGGCCGTCTCGCGCTGCTCGTCGCTCTCGGCGAGCATGCTCCACAGCGACCGCATCGGGGCCGGCAACTGAGGGACCGTCGAGCCGCCGCACACCGCGATAACCGCCAGCAGCCAGCCCGCGGCGTGCTCGTGCGCCGCCAGGACCAGCACGACGAGCGCCGGCACATGACAGGCCGCGACCACGCGCAGCACGACGCCCTGGCCGAGACGGTCCATCAGCCGCCCCTGGGCGACCGATCCGAACGCGTTGGCGAGGCTGAAAGCGCCGAGGATCCGGCTGGCCGCGGCGAGCGAACCGGTCGACTCGCGCGCGAGCAGCAGGACGGCGAGGCCGAACATGCCGATCGGGATCGTGCCGGCAATCGACAGCAACATGGGCGCACGGGCGCCCGGCAAGGCCAGGAGCGCCCGGTACCGATGCATTCACGGCAAACTTACTGGTCGCCCGCGGAGGCGGAGGTTCCGTACGGCCGGTGACCTTCGCTCAGGATCTCCGGGTCTGTTCTCGGCGAGCGATGACCGCTCGTCGGATGTAGCGCGCGTCCCAACCCAGGGTGAGAAGTGCAACCCCACAGGCCGCGGCACCGACAGGCCCGATCCACCTGTCGCCAAACATGGCGCCGGCGAGGCCGAGCAGCCCCACCGCCACAGAGACGGCCCAGTAAACGAGCATTCGCGAATCTTGACTTCCAACATCGTGCTAGTGATACTAGCTTCATATTGGAGGCGAGCCAGCGTTCGTGGGGACCATCGCGGTGGGCGGTGATCAAAGACGCGCGGCGTCGCCAGCGACGCCGCCACCGCCGGATCCTCGCGGCCGCCGTGACGCTGCTGACCGCGGCAGTCGGAGGCTGGGTGATCGCCCGCGACTCTGGGTCAGGTCACGCGCCAGCGCCGCCGCTCGTCACCGTCGAGGCGGTCGAGCAGCTTCATCTGGGCGGCACCGTGCAGGACACGACGACGCTGGCAGGCGGCGTGTGGGTGCTGACCTGCCGCCGGCACTGCTCGCAAGCGTCGTCAGCCGCGCCCGTCGGGGAGCTGATCGAGCTCACCGCCACCGGCCGACCGATCCTGCGCCGCCCCGTCACCGATGCGACCATCCTCACGTCCGGCGCCGGCGTGATCTGGGTGGCGCACTTCCACACCGGCGCGGTCTCGCGCGTCGACCCTCGAACCGGGCGGACGACCGCGACGACCCACCTTCGGTTCGCGAGACCGATCACCACGAGCGGTCGGCCGGGGTTCGAGCCTTCGGGAATCAGCTTCGGAGCCGGCCGACTGTGGGTCTCCAGCCCATTCGGCTACGTCGCCGAGATCAACCCGCTCACCACCCGGCTAGAACGAATCGTGTTCACCTCGAGCGAGGTCACCAGCGCGACCACCGCCGGCGGCCTGACCTGGATTGCGGACGAGCTTGCGGGGGTCGGCACGTTCGCACCTGGGAGCAACCGCGTCGCGGTCCACCCGATCTCTTGGGCCGGCGAACCGGTCGACGTCCAGACCATCGCGTACGGCGCGGGACTGGTCTGGGCGCTCGGTGCCGAGACCGACTCCCTGACCAGCATGACCGACCCGACGACCGTCGGCGTCCTCACGACCCTCGACCCCCGGACCGGCAGGATCATCGATCAATGGCAACTCTCGCCGGCGGCCGCCGCCATGGTGGTCGGGCACGGCGGCGCGTACGTCGGCGACGGCAGCCATGGGCACCTGGTTCGTCTCACCCCCCAGCACGGCTCGCAACTCCTGCCCGGGCCAAAGGCAGTCATGCCGAGCGCCCTGACCCCCGGCGCAGTCTGGGCGATCAACCGAGACGGACAGCTGCTGCGCATCAGCGTCGCGGACGGTTGACCGGACACTCCGAGCGCGATGCGGGTGTCGGGTGGAGGTATTGAGCGAGGGCGAACCGCGCGCCGGATTCCGCTTGCGCGAGTGGACCAAGGTCCCGGGACGCAAGGAGTTCGAGCAAGCGGCGCCTGCAAACTGAGCTCGAGCGGCGCGGACGGATGTTCCCGGCCACGGCCCGACGTCGAGCCAGGCCGCGGCGCGGGAGCATCGGGTCTGGCGATGATC
>Ga0335072_10007307_pt1 | contig 16098 bp, 14 predicted proteins | sample Lox_Sample_21_FD_206725 | JGI IMG/M metagenome (GOLD analysis project Ga0335072, IMG submission 206725) | Soil microbial communities from Loxahatchee National Wildlife Refuge, Florida, United States - Lox_Sample_2.1 | ecosystem: Environmental > Terrestrial > Soil > Wetlands | place: USA...
TCCCGTCGCCGCCTGCAACTGCTGCAACCCTTCCAGGAGGTTCGCCTCTGCCGTAGCAGCATCGGCCTTCATGCGTTTGATGGTGCCGGTACGCGCGCGCGCCAATTCGCGTCTCTCGTCGCCCAGGACAAAGGTCGTTTTCGTGCCGCCGGCATCCACGCCGAGAAAGTACCGCATCGATCAGTGTCTCCGGTTCGGATCAGAAGTGGGGCTGAGAAAAAAATCCACGCAAGGCCTTACTGCCGCTTCGGCAAAATCGTCCAGATGGCCGGATCCTCCGTGCCCAGCACCCACGAGCAGAAACCCTCCAGCCCATCCTGTTGCATCAGCTCGTACCGATCCCGAAACGTCCGCAGGTCCGTGTAGAACACCCACTCCCGCATCTGGTCCCGATAAAAGTAGAACCACGCGCTGTGGTCCACATCGTCCCACTCGATCTTTCCGTTCCAGTCGTGCGCCAGCTGCAGAGCATCCTCGGCGCTGATGTAGTCCGCGGTGGGATTCGGCTTCTCGGTCGTCTCTCCGCCCGGCTGCGCAGGAGGCGCGATCGTTGGCGCTCCCGTGTACCAGTGGTACCCGTAGAGCGGAATCCCGAGCGACAGTTTTTCCTTCGGCACAAACTGCAGCGCGTATTTCAGATTGTCGACGGTCCACTGCCATCCTGCCACGGGCCCCGGCGTCGTCCAGCGCGTGTTCTGGTCATACGTCATCAGGCAAACCAGGTCCACCGCTTTTGCAAGACCCGCAAGGTCGTACGCTCCCCGCCAGTCCGTATAGATCCACTTCGCAAAGCCGCCGCTCCCCGGATACCCCGGGGCATTCGGCACCGTCGCGATGCTCAGCCGGAGGCCGGCCTTGTGCAGCGCCTCCGCCGTTTTCGTCACCAGCGCGGTCAGCGCATCGCGGTCCGTCCACTCCACATTTTCAAGATCGAACTGAAAGCCGGTGTATCCGTGCAGTTTGCACTCCCGCACCAGCGCCTCATTCATCGTGTCCTGGGCGGTCGTGCTGGTGGCCAGCAGGTGAAACTTCGTCTTGTTGAAGAGCGCCACAATCGGCATCACCGGCAGCTTTTCCTTCTGCGCTTCGGCCAGAACCGCCGGCTCCGGAGCACCGGTCACCAACCCGTTTTCGTCCACCTGATACCACGCCGGCACCAGCAGATCGATCTGCGAAGAGTGCGCGAAGAAATCCCGAATCCCGTTCGGGTCGCTGGTCAGATAGAACAGCGCCACCGGATGTTGCGCGGCAAATGCGGGAGGCGCGAATACAAGCAGCAGCGAGAAAAACAGGAGTCGGCCAGGTCTCATAAGTGGTCGAGTCATTATCGCCGGAAACAAGCCGCGCGGTGCACCTTCTCTGATCCCAACGGGCACGCTCAGCGGAGGCGCGCCACCCGTTCTTCCTGGACTCGCTCCAGCGCCAGCACCAGCGCCTGCACATCGTCTTCGCGGGTCACCCAGCGCACATACTCACGATCGGCCTCGCCCATCTGCACCGCATCCCGCTGATACTGCACCAGGCTCGGCACGGAACGGCGCAGGCTGGCATGGAATTCGTTCGCGCCAGTAGCACCGGCCACCGGCACAACCGTTCCTGCATTCAACCCGCCGCCGACGATCACGCCGATGCGCTCTCCCGCGGTTTCCATCATCCGTGCAATCGTCGCGCTTCCCTCGGTCGCCTTCGCTGCGCCGCCCGAGGTCAGAACCCGGCGCGCGCCCGTGCGAATCACCGCTTCCACCGCGGCTCGAGGATCGGGTGTCATATCGATGGCGCGATGAAACGTCACCGGCAGTGGCGACGCCAGATCTACGAGCCGACTGGTCCGCGCAATATCCACCTCGGCTCGCTCATCGAGGACGCCCAGCACTACGCCGTCGGCGCCCAGCGCACGCGCATGGCGAATATCTTCTTCCATCAGCGCCAGCTCGTCATCGTCGTAGCAAAAATCGCCGCCTCGTGGCCGGATCATCACGAACAGATCGATCCCAATGCGGCGCCGCACCTGAGCCGTCAGTCCGTGCGAAGGAGTGATCCCGCCTTCCAGCAAATCGCTGCAGAGTTCAACGCGTTGTGCCCCGCCGCGCTCCGCTGCGATCGCCGATTCCACTGAATCTGCGCAAATCTCTAAAAGCATTGTCTCCCCGAGGCCGCACCAGAATCCGGCCCGCCTCATCTTCGCATCCATGGGCCTGGGACTCGGGAAATCCGCTGGGGCAGCTTTCAGCCGGATCATAACAGGCAGCCAGGGGCGGGCGATCCCCAAAAAGAAGCAGCGACGATCGCCTCTGAGCCGCGCGCTCGGCTTCGCTTTAGTCCGAAGGCATTTCCGGACGGCTCGTTCGGAGGGTCCGCTCGGAGCGGGGACTCGTTTCGCCGTGCCGCCGATGAGTACCGGTCCCGGGAAGTACCCGATTCGTCCTCGACGTCTCCGGCGGCACAGGCATGACGCGTCCCAGCAGCAATGCAAATTCCTCCGGCCGTACCGGAGGACTGAACAGATAGCCCTGGTACGCCTCGCATCCCAGCTCCGCGAGACAAACGCGCTGCTCTTCGGTTTCCACGCCCTCCGCCAGCAGCGACAGGCTCATCGCCCGGCTCAGCGAAACAATCGCCTGTGCAATCGCGCTGCTCGCCGCGTCCGCCAGCATATCGCGAACAAAGGCGCGATCGATCTTCAGCTGATCCAGCGGGAGGCGCTTCAGGTAAGCCAGCGAGGAATAGCCGGTCCCGAAGTCGTCCAGGGAGAACTCGACGCCATGCGACTTCAGCTCCGTCATAATTGCGATGGTCTCTTCCAGATTGTCCACCAGCAGGCTCTCGGTGATTTCCAGCTTCAGCCTCCGCGGATCCGCTCCTGTCTGTTCCAGAACCGTCAGCACCTGCGCGACAAAATCGCTCTGCCGGAACTGCCGCGCGCTCACATTCACCGCTACCGAGAGGGAAGCGGTCGCGGCATTCCCGGCCCATGCGGCGATCTGCCGGCACGCTGCCTCCAGCACCTGGCTTCCCAGCGGAAGAATCAGACCGGTCTCCTCGGCCAGGGCAATAAAAGCAGCAGGAGTCAGAATGCCGCGCGTCGGATGATTCCAGCGCAGCAAAGCCTCTGCCCCGATGACCTGCCCGCGCTCCACCTGCGGCTGATACCACAGCACGAACTGGCGGCTGCGAATCCCCTGGCGCAGCTCGTCTTCCAGCAACGCCCGCGCATTGACCGCCGCCTGCAGCTCCGGAGCAAAGAAGCGGATCGAATCGCGCCCCGCCGCCTTTGCCTGGTACATCGCAATATCCGCCTGCTGCAGAATCTCGCTGGTGCCCTCGTTGCGATCGCCGAAGATGGTGATGCCGATGCTGGAGGTGCTCAGGCATTCCCGCCCGGTCAGAGCGTACGGCTCACTCAGCCTGGACTGGATCTTCTCTGCAACGATCTTGGCCCGTGCAGCCGCTTCCTCCGGCAATTCGCACAGGTCGTCGAGGATGACGACAAACTCGTCTCCACCCACGCGCGCCGCCGTATCCACCGAGCGGATGCACGAGGCCAGCCTGTGACCCACTTCTCGCAGCAGAAGATCGCCGATGGGATGGCCCAGGGTGTCGTTCAGAGTCTTGAAATTGTCGAGATCGACGAAGAGGAGAGCCTGTTGCCGCCCGCTGCGCTTGCTCGCCGCCAGCGCCTGCCGCAGGCGCTCCAGCAGCAGCCGCCGGTTGGGCAGCTCCGTCAGCGCATCGTAAAACGCAAGATGCCGGATTTCATCTTCCGCCATCTTGGCATCGGAAATGTCCCGTGTGATGGAGAGGATGCAGGGCTCGCCTTCCAGTTCGATCACCGACGCAGACATCAGCCCCCAGAGCGTTTCCCCGCTCTTCTTCCTGAAGCGGGCCTCGAAGTTGCGGCACACCCCGTGCTCCCGCACCATATTCACCAGCGTTTGCCGGTCTTCCGGATCGTCCCATATGTTCAGATCAATGGAGGTGCGACCAATCACTTCTTCGGGCGCATATCCGGTCGCGTCGAAGAAGGCCTTATTGCAGTCGACATATCGTCCGTCTCTCAGGCTGTTCAGGTTGATCGAATCGAGCGACATCTTGAACGCCAGGCGGTAGCGCTCTTCGCTGATTCGCAGCGCTTCCTGAGCAGCCACCAGCGACTCTTCGGCCTGCTTGCGGGCGTTGATGTCCTGCACCAGCGTCAGAAAGAAGAGCGGATGTCCGTCGTGGTCGTGCTGGATGGAGATCGTCAGCATGACCCAGGTCAGTGTGCCGTCCTTGCGAACGTATCGTTTTTCAAAATTGGCCGTGGCCACCTCGCCCTTTAACAGGCGCATGGCCACGACCTTGCCGGAATCCTGATCCTCGGGAGGCGTGATCGCCTGGAAATCGGAATCCACCAGTTCTTCTGGCGAATAACCGACGATCCGCGCGAAGCACTCGTTGCACCGCAGAATCCGTCCCTGCAGCGACGTGTGCAGAATTCCCACCGCAGCCTGATCGAAGGTGGCCCGATAGCGATCCTCGCTGCTGTGCATTAGCCACGCAGACGCAGGGCCGGCCGCGGGGCCGCCTTTTCTCCCGTCCGCTGCTGCCGAAAAACCCTCTTCCGCGATCGTGCTCACCCGATTGTCCCCGCAACGGGCGACTTCCTGACCCGCTGCCCCAACTCTCGCCATCGGGCGGCAGACCGCGGCAGGGTGTTCCCGCGGAACCCGACTGGAAAGGTCTTGAAAATGGTTTCGGGTCCTCTATCGGCAGAATCGCGATATTTTTGAAGTCTGCCGCCGGGATTTCCCTGACAGCCGCGAGATCAGGCTCGCAACAGCACCTTCAGACCTGCCACCTGAAATCATGACGCACGGCCTGAATCCGGCGACCTGTGGATTCCTGTCAACCTCTTACCAAAGTTTAATTGCTGATTCCAAAAGCCTCCAGGGTCAACAAAGTTGGTAGCACCGGAGACGGAATCGGGTATCCTGAAAATAGAGGGTAAGAAAGACAAGAGGCTGCCTGGGGCAGCCTCTTTCCATTGGAGAAGCGAGAGGCGCGTCCGGCCAGCTGGCAATCGACGGGCTCACAACCCCCAACACGCGAGATATCCTCTCTCGCAAGTCCTTTAATATCATGAGGCTTTAGGTAATGCAGAAAAGGTATGACCCGGAACCGCCGCAAATCGAAATAGATACGCGGGGTTATGCATTCAGGGGGCCCGGCCGGAACGCTATCGGCAGCGGCGCCGCAGATTTCACTCGTAAGCCAGAGCGTCGATCGGATCTTTCCTGGCCGCTTTCCACGCCGGATACAAACCGCCAAGAATCGATCCCAATAGCGCGATGACCGCTCCATAAAACAGCCACGCATCGCTCACAAAAAACGGCAGAGTCGGGAATTTAATCGACATAAACCACCGAAGCACCATGGTGAGCACCATGCCGGTTGCGATCCCGAGAATCGTGACCACCCCCACTTCGCGCAGCACAAGGTTGATGATGTACGCCTTCGACGCTCCCAGCGATTTCAGGATCCCGATCTCGCGCGTCCGCTCCATCACCGCTGTGTACATCGACTGGAAGATGACGAGGAAACCCACAATGACCGCGATCCCGATGACCACCTGCAGAGCAATGTTGAAGCCGGGAAAGTGTTCCGGCGTCATCATCGCCATGTAATCCGACATCGACTGCGTCTCGTAGTTTTCAAGGCCCTTCGTCGAGTGGATCTCCTGGTCAATCGCCGCCTTATTCTGCGGCGAATCCCAGCGCAGATAGAAAAGCGAGGCGTTTTCCGGAGTGCCAAGCAGCGTGCCCAGCGTACGAATCGGCACAAAGATGCGTCCGCCTTTGCCATGGTCCACGATTCCGCAGACCCGGAAAGAATGATGGAGCAGGTCAATCGTCTGGCCGACGACGGCATGATTGCTCTTCGCGTACAGGTCGTCCACGATCACGTCATCCGGCCCGCTGAATGGATGGCCGGCGATGAACGTGAAGGGCCGCAGCGCGTTGTAGGTCGGATAGTCGATGCCCCAGATCGTCTGCAACGCATTGCCCATGCTGAAGTTAGCAATCACCGGCGACGCGACCGCCACATGCGGCAGTTTGGCCAGTACCTGCGCCACTTTTGCCGGAACCGGAGCTCCACCCACAGCGCTCAGGAAGCTGGCATTCGGAGGCCGCACAATGATGTCTGCGCCGACGCCGCCGGTCTGGCTCGCAGCGCCCTGAACCTGGCCGACCATGATCGCCACAATCGAGAGGATCATGATGACCTCAATGGCGACAGCCAGAACGCTGATGGCGGAACGCATCGGTCGATACAGAATGTTGCCGAGAACGAGCTTATTCATCTGATCAGTTGGATGAGCAATGGAGACTTTTGCGCATGAAACACCAGACTAACAAAGCGCTCGGAGTTCAGGAGCGGCGATAACCGAGAGAATATTGGCGATTTCGTAATGGCCCACAGTGTTCACGGAATCACCCGAGTGAGGGATTTGCAGGCCAAGTTACTTCGGTACTATGATTTGCTCAAGCATAATCACGCATTCATTCGAATTCTTCTTTCGACCATTTTTGCTTTGTAGTCTCATTGTTGCAGCGGAAAATCCTGAATCGACTCTGGAAGGAAGCCTGACGTGGGGCACTTCGGCGAGGATTTACGGCGGGAACGCGAGTCTCGAGGGGTCACTCTGGAGACGATCAGCGAAAAGACCAAGGTAATCACGCGTTACCTTTCCGCCCTCGAAAACGACGACTTTGACGCGCTCCCGGGCGGCATTCTCAGCAAAGGGATCGTGCGGGGCTATGTCCGCACTGTCGGTCTGGACGAGAATACCTGGGTTGAGCGCTTCGTTGCCGCGATCGAGAAACCGTGTTCGCCGGACAATGACGAAAATTGGACGGAATTTGTCCAGAATGTCAGCAGGAGCCGGCCGCAGGCTCAGGGAACCCGAGAATTGGGAATGCGCTGGGCAGGCGTCGCCCTTCTGGCGTTACTCCTGGTTGGTTTCGGTTGGGCAGTCTGGCATTACGTAAGCGGACATGTCATGGCCGAGGCTGTTCAGCATCCTGCCATTACCTCGACCGCAACCGCCACTCCGGTCGGGGATGAAAGCCGCTAGACAAGGTACTTCTGTGACCTGTTGAAGGTTGCGATTCCTCCATAGCCTGCAGGTATGACTCCCCCGCAAGCGTCCTGGTGTGTTTTGGCGTTGCTGGTCCTGGCGTCTCCCGGAGGCTCGTTCGCGGCCTCAAAGCCGCACACGATTGCGCTGGGCGCCGTTCGGCGAGAACCCTACTCTTCGGAGGGCGACCCCGCGGGGGCCGGAAAAAATGAAACGGTATTGCCGGTCCGTCCCCTGGTCGTTGACGGCAAGGTGAAGGAGTGGACGACCGGGGACGCGCACGACATAACAGAGCGCAGCTTCGCGGTGCGACGGGCGATGCGCGTCAACGATGCGCTTCCCTCGGAGCACGCCTCGCGTTGGGCGTGGCAGCGCGGGCCATGGTTGCTGGTCGACCGGAGCAGCGGCAAGGTGACAGCTTTGCACCTGGCCGATTTCGATCCCGTGGTCTCCGAGGCAGTCTGGTTTCGGGATTATGCCGCTTATTGCGGCATCAGCACCAGCGGTAAGCAGTTGCTTGCGGTTGTGGCTCAGGTACAGGCGCGCCGCCCGCTGCTGGCCAGGAAGCTGATCGCATGGGATCCGGCCGATCATCCGACGCCCACCTGCGCTCCGGCGATCTGGCAAAGGGAGCCTTTAAAGGTGAGTTTTCAGCCGACGGGAGGAACTCAGGTCAGCTTCGACCTGGTGGGTGCCTCAGCGGTGCTTGTAGAAGAAGATGATGACGGCGACCCATAGGGAGCCAGTAGCCCTCGCGCCGAATCGACCGGGGCAGGGACAGCTCACGTTTACAATTGCGAGGGCGGAAGCAAGATGGTTATCCGTTCAACCAATCGTCAGGAGTGGAACGACGCATGCTGAATCTGGAAGGCCGCGTGGCGGCTGTTTTTGGACTGGCCAATAAGCGGAGCATTGCCTGGGGCATTGCGCAGAAACTCCATGAGGCTGGGGCGAAGCTGGCCATCAGCTATCAAAATGAGCGCATGAAGTCTGAGGCTGAAGGTCTCATTCTGGATCTGCCTGGAGCAGAGCCCTTCCAGTGCGACGTTTCGAACGATGTGGAGATCGACCAGGTCTTTACAACGATGAAGGAGAAGTACGGGAAGCTGGATGTGCTGGTGCACTGCATCGCGTTTGCACCGTCGGAGGATCTGAAGAACGACTTCCTGATGACTACCCGCGAAGGATTCCGCATAGCGCACGACGTCAGCGTTTATTCGCTGATCGCACTCAGCCGCGGGGCGGCGCCCCTGATGACCGGAGGCGGATCCATCATGACGCTGTCGTATTACGGAGCGGAGAAGGTTGTGCCGCACTACAAGGTGATGGGCGTGGCCAAGGCCTCTCTGGAAGCGACCGTGCGCTATCTCGCCTGGGACCTTGGCAAGCAGAACATCCGGGTGAATGCGATTTCGGCGGGGCCGATCAAGACACTGGCCGCGCGCGGAATCGGCTCGCTGGGCGACATGCTGAAATATCACTCCGACCGCGCGCCGCTGCACCGTAATACCGAACAGGAAGAAGTCGGGAAGACTGCGGTCTATCTGGCTTCCGACCTGGCCAGCGGTGTCACCGGCGAAACGATTTACGTCGACAGCGGATACAACATCATGGGCTTCTGAGGCTGTATGCAACGAGAGGCCGAGAAGTCCTCCCCCCGAATCGAGGTCGTTCCGGCTGCGCGGGAGCAGGAACCCGTGATCGAGAATCTGCTCGATCTGTATGCCCATGACTTCAGCGAATTCCACGCCATTGAGTTGCGGCCGGATGGTCGGTTCGGCTACAAGAACCTTTCTTTGTACTGGCGAGATCCGCACCGTCACCCCTTTCTGGTAAGGGCCGGTGGGCGGCTTGCAGGGTTCGTGCTGATGAAGGAAGCCCTCGTAGTTTCCGGAAAAGAACCTATCCGGGACATGACGGAGTTCTTTATTGCCAGAGGATTTCGGCGGCAGGGCGTCGGCACTGCCGTTGCGCGCAAGCTCTGGGAGCGCTTTCCCGGGCGATGGGAGATACGGGTGATGGAAGCGAATACCAGTGCCCATCTCTTCTGGCAGAGGTCCATCGCCGAATTTACCGGCTTCGAGATCGAGTCGGTGCGGACTGAAAAGGCGCGTCAGGCCTGGCGTCTGTTCTCGTTCGATACCAGACGGAAATCCTGAGATTCGGGAGGCATCGCGCTGCCTGGATTTCGCCTGGTGGGACAGCTGGTCAGGAAAACGGCGACAGGGGCTGCATGGCTTTGCTTTCATAAAAGCGCCGCTTGAGGAAGAATCGATGAGAATTCGGGAAAAATGTACGTTCGTGCCTGCCTTCGCAACTGCAGCGTGGCTGTGTGCCGCCGCGATGATGTTCCTCACCCTCGCCGGGACGGCACAGGCGCAGCAGACCCCTGCGTCGAAAAAGATGGCTCAGTCGACGATGCGCCGCTGGCCGGAAGGGCGCTTCGCGCCAGCCGGCGCACCGTGGCGCTGGAACTACGAGTTGGGTACGCTGCTGATGGGCATGGATGCAGAGTGGTACAACTCCGCAGACGGGCAGTATTTTCGTTATCTGAAGGAGTCGGTGGACCAGTTTGTCAGGCCGGACGGATCGATCGCGACCTACGATCCGAACGAAGATCAGCTGGACAGCATTCTTGCTGGTCGGCAACTACTGCTTCTCTATGAAGTGACGCAGGACAAGCGCTATTACAAGGCAGCCACGCAATTGCGTCAGCAATTGGCTCAACAGCCGAAGAATGCCGAAGGCGGCTTCTGGCACAAAAAGATTTATCCGAATCAGATGTGGCTGGACGGTCTTTACATGGCCGAGCCGTTCTTCGCGCAGTATGCAGTGGATTTTCAGGAGCCGCAGGACTTCTCCGAGATCACACGGCAGTTCGCGTTGATTGAGCAGCACGCACGCGATCCGAAGACTGGTTTGCTCTATCATGCCTGGGACGCGGCGAAGCAGCAGCCGTGGGCGAACCCGGCGACGGGCGACTCGCCTAATTTCTGGGCGCGCGGCATGGGCTGGTACATGATGGCGCTCGTCGACACCATCCCGCTGTATCCGAAAAACGATCCGGGTCGTGCGCAGCTATTGTCCATCCTGCAGCGCACCGCAGATGCGGTGCTTCGCGTCCAGGACGCGAAGACGGGCCTCTGGTACGAGGTGCTCAACAAGCCCGAGGGCAAGGGCAATTACTTCGAATCGTCGGCCGCCTGCATGTTCACGTACGCGCTGGCCAAGGGAGTTCGCCTGGGCTACCTCCCGCGCCACGACGAGGCCGCCGCGGTGCGCGCCTGGCAGGGCATTCAGGCGCATTTCATTCAGACCGACAGCGATGGAGATGTTACGCTTACCGGCACCGTCAAGGGGGTCGGACTTGGCGGGCCCGAGCATCATGACGGCAGCTACGCCTACTACGTATCGACGCCTGTCATCAACAACGATCCCAAGGGAATCGGCGCGTATCTGCTGGCTGCGACCGAAATGGAAGACGCGCAGAACGCTAGCCGTGGGTTTGGCAAAACCGTCCTTCTGGACGCCTGGTACAACAGCCAGCGACGGACGAATGCGGCCGGCCAAACGGAGTCCTTCCACTATAAGTGGAACGATTATGCGAATTCCGGATTCTCACTGTTCGGGCACATCTTCCGCAGCAACGGCGTGAAGACCGACACGCTGTATAGCGCACCGACGGTGGAGAAGCTGCGAGGCGCGCAGTTTTACCTGATCGTCTCGCCGGATAATCCGGCGAAGAATCCGAAGCCGCATTTTATGAATGAAGCGGACGCGTCGCAGATTGCAGACTGGGTCCAGGCCGGTGGCGTGCTGGTGATTATGGAAAACGATCCGGCTAATGCCGACAGTCTGCACATGGACATACTGGCGGATAAGTTTGGCCTGCACTTTAACAATGTCCTCGTGCATCATGTCGTCGGAGACGACTTCTCCATGGGACGCATCGACCTACCCAATCCGGCGCCGCCCTTCACGCGTTCGCATATCTTCTACATGAAGGACACCTGCTCGCTTACGCTCTCGCAGAAGGCCCAGCCGCTCCTGCGCTATAAAGGCGATTTACTGATGGCCTGGACCCGTTATGGCAAAGGAATGGTTTTTGCGGTCACCGACCCATGGCTCTATAACGAATACACCGATGGACGAAAGCTGCCCCCCGAGTATGACAATTTCGCTGGCGGCCAGGATCTCGTCGCGTGGTTGCTGCAACAGCAGGCGCGCCTCCCGCGCTGACTTCACAAAAGGAAAAGGCGCAGCCGGTGGTACCGCACCGGCTGCGCCACGATGTGGCCGATTTCAACCTGCGTCCGGGTGAAGAACCAGGAAGGTATCTCCCCCATTCGACCACACCAGTACCAGCGCATCCTGGCCTGCAGGCACGCTGGAGAGTTGTTGAGCGACGGCCGCCGCGTCCGGGGTGGGCTTGCGATTCACCGATATGATGATGTCGCCCCGCTGGATCTCAGCGTTATCCGCCGGGCTGCCGGAGCGAACGCTTTCCACCACCGCCCCGTGCACGCTCGCGGGTGCCTGTACCTGCTGGCGGACGTCCGGCGACAGATCTGCCAGTCCAAGACCCCAGCGGCCTTTGCCGTTGCCGTTCTTCGCCACCTCTTCCACCTGGCCGTGGTTGAACGACCCGAGAGTGACGGGCACGTTCATCCTGTCGCCGTTGCGAACGACTTCGAGATGGACCGTGTCGCCGGGCTGCTTTTGGCTGGTTTCCATCTGCAATTGCCCTGCGTCGCTCACCGGTTTGCCGTCGAGTTCGACGATTACGTCACCGGTCTTCAGACCGGCCTTGCTGCCTGGCGAATCCGGAGTGACGTCGGCCACGATCGCTCCTTCAGCCTTCTGCACACCGAAGAACTTTGCGTTGGTGGGAGTGACGTCGTTGATGGAGATGCCAATGTATCCGTGGTCCACCTTACCATTCCTGATCAGCGCCTCGGCGGTCGGTTGAGCGATCTCGGTCGGAATGGCGAAGCCCATCCCGGAGAAACTGCCGGTGGGGGAGACGAGGAACGTATTGATGCCGATCAGCTGACCACGCGCATCGACGAGCGCTCCGCCGGAATTGCCAGGGTTGATGGCGGCGTCGGTCTGAATGAATTCGCCCGGTTTGCGACGGTCTGCCTCAGGATTGGGGCGATTGAGAGCGCTGATGATGCCACGCGTCACGGTGAAGTTTTCGTTGTAGGGGTTTCCAAAGGCGAGAACCAGCTCTCCCGGGTGCAGATTCGACGAATCGCCCCAGGGCAGGCTCGGCAGGTTGTGGCCGTTAATCTTAATCACTGCGATGTCAGTCAACGGATCGGCACCGATCAACTTCGCCGGATAGACGTCGCGGTTGCTCATGGTGACGCTGATGTTGACCGCACCCTGCACCACGTGGTTGTTCGTGACAATGTATCCGTCGGGCGAGATGATCACGCCGCTGCCGATCCCGTGCTCGATCGAAGGCTGCTGCTGCTGCATTGGCCCCTGAAAGAACTGACCGAAGGGCGATCCCGGACCGAAGAACTGCTGCATTTGCTGCTGCTGCTCCTGACCTTGGCCGCCGTCTTCCTCGGAGAGTTCATGAGCGTTCATTTTCGAGGTCACCGCGACGTTGACAACCGCCGGTGTGACGTGCGCGGCGAGTGCCTCCATGGCATGGTCAAAGGACAGAAGCGGCGCGACGCTGCTATCGTCCAGTGGAGCGGCCGGAGGCGCCGGCGTGGGAGCGGCATCGGCTGCAGCGGGACGCGCGAGCGTCCATACCCCGCCTGCAACGAGCGCGCTCGCGGCAACGGCTGGAATCACCATCCGCCGGGTGAGAAGAGTTTTCATTTTCCCGAGATTCATCTTGTTTTCTCCCTTTAATAACTAACGAATTAGTTTTTGAAGCTAAAAATTTTTAAATGGACTGCGGCCGCATCGACTGCTGCGGTACGACCATCAGAAGCTCCACACGGATCACCTGCACGTTCCCTTCGCTATCACGCATGATCAGTTGCATCACCTGCAGCGGAGTCGCAGTCGCCCGGTTCAGCGCCAGGACCGCTGCCGCCGGCCGGCTGACTCCTCGAGAGATCGACATTGTCCTGGCGCTCGCCGCGCTCTCCCCGAAGATCACCAGCGTCGCCGCCGCCGCCGTGCGATTCATCGTCGTTGCAGACGGATACCGTGCCATCACAACGCGGGACGCTGTGGGCCGCCGCGACATGGATCTGCGCAGATCAGTTTTTCGCACCTTCAGAGCGATGCCGCCGGCGGAAGTGTCACGCTTAAATTCGTTCTGCACTCTCGTGGCTGGCTTCTGCGGGTGAAATGCAGCCGGCACGATGTCCGCTTGCGGCGGCCGCAACTCGTGATCCGCGACCGGCCCGATGAACGGAGCCGAAGCAACGGTATGCTCCGGCTCGAATCCGACCAGGTTTGGCACGACGGCTGCAACGCCGGCACAGGCCAGCGAAACCGTGGCTGTGATTCCCAGCGCAAAACGTCCGATGCGTGTGCTCCTCGGCGTTCCGCCGTGCAGGATTCGTGCAATACGCATCGACCCCTCGCGTGCATGGGCCATCAAAGCCTGGGCCATCGTCCAACCGCGGCGAGCGCAGCCGCGTTCCAGCAAATCGATCAGGCACCCCGCGTAGGCGCGTGCATTGCCTGTCGCGGCGAGCACCTCATCGTCACAGGCTAGTTCCCGCTCCACGGAAAGGCGCGCGTCGATCCACCACACTGCCGGATGGAAGAAGAAGATGGAGCGCACGGTTTTTTGCGCGAGGTTCGTCCAGTCATCGTGGCGGCGCAGATGGGCGAGCTCGTGGATCAGAATCGGTTTCAGTTCGGCGGTCGTAAGCTCGGCCAGCGCCCATTCCGGCAGCACAATCGCCGGATGGCGGAAACCCACCGCCGCGGGGACGCGCGCCTGAACGGACACGAGCAGCTGCACAGACCGCCTGGTTCCCCGCAGAATCTGCTGTAATTCCGGATCCAATTCCTCAATTGCGACCAGACGGCAGCCCTGGCGGAGCCGTCGCACCTGCCACACACCAGCCACGAGGCGCGCCAGCACCAGCGATCCAATGACGATCCAGAAAATGAGAAATCCCAGCGCCCAATATGCAGGAACCGTGAACTCGGGATTTCCGTACACGACCGGGGAGTGCGATGCAAAGCTGACGCCGCCCACAATCGGCAGGGCTACAACGCCGGCTAACGCCACCATCCAGACCCCAAACCGCGTACCTGAATTCGGGCGCCGTCCCATGCACCGCAGCAGCAGCCAGGCACCAAAGGCGATCAGGAGTCCTTCAGGCAGTGAGTTCAGCACCCGTCCCGCAATCAGTTGTGCGACTCCGATCATTGCGGCTCGCTCCCGGTGACGCTCTTGCGCGTTGGACCACCGATCATGGAGTCCGCCGTCTGAGAGGGTTCTTCGGCTTGCTCCAGCATCCTGCGCAGCCGTTCGAGCTCCTGGGGCTCGATGCCGCGATCTTCAAGGATGTTGAGCACGAGACTCTCGTGCGAATTGCGGAAAAAACGGCTGACGAGATGCCGGATCTCGGAGCGGCTGGCTTCCTCTTCAGCCACCAGCGTGGTGTAGACATGAGCACGGCCGTCTTTAGCGTGCCCAACGTAGCCTTTGCGCTCCAGAATGCGGATTGTGGTCAGGACGGTGTTGTAGGCAAGAATCGAGTCCCCGGCGAGACCGTCCAGCACCTGCTGGACCGTGCATGCGCCCTTGTGCCAGAGCACCTGCATGATGCGGAGTTCGGCTTCAGTCAGGGTCTGGGATGTCCTGCGCGGCACGGGAAAACGCCCTCCACTTCTTTCGACGCGGCTCCACGGAAAATGTAACTAATTTTTTAGTTTGAGCGCAAGGGTTTGCCCAACCGCATGAGAAATCCGCAGTTTTCGGGCTTATTTCTGGTTGCTGCCTGAATTCCTACAGAGAGGCGACCGCGGTCTTTTCATCCTTGTAGAGCCCGGCATATTTAGCAATTCCGACCATTGTGAAGACCTTCTGGAAATGCGGGGTCAGTCCAAAGGCTGCGACCTTCTGGCCGCTCTTACCCGCCTCCATCAGCATTTGGATGATCAGCGCGATACCGCTGGAGTTGATGTACTCCACCCTGGAGAAATCGAGAAGTACCGGCCCGGAGCCGTTGACCGTTTCCCAGGCGCCGATCACCGAGTCCCGCGAGGTGCTGGAGATGTCGCCCGTGAAGCGGAGCACGCTGACCGTCGTGCCATTGGAGGATGAAGAACGGTCGATGGTCGTTTTGGTCTCGGCCTGCATCTAGTCAATCTCCTTGTCCAGCCGGATGACCAGCCGCACATAACTGTTCTTGCCTTTGCTATCCCGCACCCACTCGGCTTCATCGACGAGCGCCTGGATCAGGAACATTCCCATGCCCCGAGGATCTTCCTCGCCGTGCATTTTGCGGTCGATGTCGGGCTTCGCCGGCTGCTTTTCGATTCCTGTGCCGTTGTCGATAACCTTCACTTCCAGTTCGTCATCGCTGGCGGAAAGAATCACGCCTACCGATAACTTCTGGTTCATGTGATTGCCGTGCTCGATCGCGTTAATGCAGGCCTCGGCAACCGCTGTCTTGAGATCCTCGATGCGTTCGAGCCGAAAGCCCTTCAGCTTCGCCACGCTGGCCGCGACATCCATGGCGACTTTTTCATACCCGAGCTGCGATGGTATCCGAACTTCCACGGTCGTTCCCATCATCGATGGATCCCCCTAAGCGCCCGTTCGCATCAGAGCCAGCGCAGTCATGTCGTCATCCTGGCGCGACTCTTCGCCGGAAAACTGGCGCAGCTCCTGCCACAGCGTATCGAGAATAGCAGTACATTCCGGCGAGTTGCACTGACGAAATGCGTCGAGCAGGCGATCAGAACCAAATTCTTCATCGCCGCGAAAAACTTCGGTGAGGCCATCGGTGTAGAAGAGCAGGCGCGAGCCAGGCAGGAAATCGAGG
>Ga0335072_10007308_pt1 | contig 16095 bp, 29 predicted proteins | sample Lox_Sample_21_FD_206725 | JGI IMG/M metagenome (GOLD analysis project Ga0335072, IMG submission 206725) | Soil microbial communities from Loxahatchee National Wildlife Refuge, Florida, United States - Lox_Sample_2.1 | ecosystem: Environmental > Terrestrial > Soil > Wetlands | place: USA...
CGTCCCGGAATGCTTTGACGAGAAAGACATTGATATGTGCTCTTGCCACAGATACACAATCCATGTTTAGATCTTTCCACGGTGTTCCATTCTGAATCCGTCTTTCCAGATCAAAAATAGCTCGTCTAGATCTCTCCTCCAGGATCTTCATAGGGAGCTCATTCTTTCGATAATCCTCCACTGGATCTACAGGAATAGATCTGTCAGCAGATCGATACAGATACCCTGCACTCCAAGGTAGATAATCAGTCAGAGGCACATGGTGTAGATCCGGAAGTAATGGTCCTGGCTGCGTTCTCTGCGCCTCGCGCATGTACTTCAAACATGCCCTGGCAGTCTGTTGCGATATCACATAATTATCGCCTTAACTCAGCAACGAGTCGTAAAATGGTACCTTCATATGTCTGACTAGGGGCTCCATTTGCCCAAATGTGTCCGATTCCAGAATAAGCACTGTATCCATGTCCTCCACAAGCTTTTCTACATTCCTCAATGCCAGCAAGACAATCCCAAGTTGAACACGCTTTTAATCCACTTGACAAAGCATGTACTTCAGCCAATTTAGTTGACTTGCCTCGAATCTTCAGTTGAGCCATCATTGTCACGTAAAGAGATTTCAACTCCTTTGAGGCGAACAAATATGCAAACGCCATTCCCAACAACGGGAATAGTCGGAACTTTACCGACGAATAGGTAATCACTTGATCTTCTTTTCCAGCTCCTTCCTTTGAGGAAGAGGAGAATTGTCGTCGAATTGTGGTATACCGAATTGCAATTGTCAGGGCTCGTGTGAGATTATAACTTTCTGCATTGACCACAGCAACTCTCAAAGTAATCATACTTCCGTAACTCATTCTTTCTTGTTGGGCATGGACGTAGTTGCCGCCCTTCTCAACTTGCGAATGTCGTTGTAGCATATTTTTCCGTGGAATCCGAACTTGGTTGAAGCGGACAAAGCCATTGTCGATACTTGCAAAACCACCAAATGATTTAGAACCGATATCCCCGATCGAGATGTTAGGGAGAGGTGAAAGGTCAGTTGATGAGCGGACTGGAACAATGAAAACGTGCGGACCGTAGGGTTTCGAGTTGATAGTGAGGTTAGCTTGGACTAAAGCATGAGTAGCCATTACTCCCAAACCCCCAATCCACCATTTAGCAGACTATATCAGCTTCATCTGTAAGCAAAACACACAGTTAATGTCGGAGAATGGATTTCAAATTCGTCAGTTTCGGGAACATATGTTGCAATTGTTTCTAATCCCTGTACATTCGATCCGTGGCCCAATTCTGTCTGTGCATAACATCCTACAATCAGTCTCTCGTCTACGGATCCAAAAACCTAAAACTTCCATCCCTTCCGACTTTGGAATCCATTCTGAAATCTGCTCTTCGGTGCCTTGGGCTTCTATCACTGCTATGAATGCTGTGAAATGTAATGTAAACGGCAGTGGATCGTCTAGGATCATGCTGGCAGTAATTAAAGTGTTTCTGGACCAGCCATGTTGTTGTTGCAATTCTAGTAGTCGGCTTTGCATTCTGAAAGCTCGCTGAAGTAGTTGTCTTCGGTTCAGGAAGTATCTATCGATCAGACTAGTTGTTCGCGAGTTAACTAACTTGTCTTGTTTTCGGAAAAGTGGTTCCTTTTCTAGGATTGAAACTAGACGATTGATGGATTTCCTTGTAACTGGAGGAGTCCAAACAATCTTGGTAAGAGCATCAGCATCGAATGTTCGATTCTTTCGCGCATCAATGAGGTCCTGGGACATGACTCGTCAAACGAAGGGTGAATTTGCGGGGAGTCAGATTCTCGGCTATTCAACCTCAGAACGAGCGACTTTTAAGCGAAGATCTGCTACTTATAGCTACGAGTACATATTATTCGGGAAATGCGGAGTGGTGGACTCCTGAACCCGCCAGCGTCTCTCATCTCAGTTTTCGGATTCCACGACAGCTACTTCCATAATGCTAAACGTACTAAGAGAACACTTTTGGGATTGATAAATTCTATAATTTTTGAACGACGATTGCGCTTCCTCCGCCTCCTCCATTGCAAATAGCTGCACAACCAAATTCACCTGCCTTCAACTGATGCAACAAAGTCACCAAAATACGCGACCCAGAAGATCTATAATCAGCAATCAGTGACAAACGAAAACATACCCTATTGGATGTCCAAGGGCAACGGCACCACCCCACACATTCACTTTAGCAGGATCTAATCCCAAAATCTTGTTATTTGCGAGACTGACAGCAGCAAAAGCTTCGTTAATTTCCCATTTCGCGATATCTTTGATTTCTAAGCCGGCGCGTTTCAGGGCAATGGGGATTGCGAGACTGGGTGCGATGGTGAAGTCGATGGGTTTAGTAGCTGCGTCACCCCATGATAAGATCCGTGCTATTGGTTTTGCGGGGGAAGATTGTGATCGTTCGAGGGTTGTTAGGACTAATGCGGATGCTCCGTCGTTTATAGCGGATGCGTTTGCAGCTGTTACCGTTCCGTCTTTCCTAATTGTTAGTTTTACAACGAGGGAGAAGGACTTGAATGCTGGTTTTAGAGTTGGCACTTTTTCGAGTTTGAGGCCCTTGTATTCTTCGTCCACAGAGACTTCCACGTCGCCTTTCTTGCTCTTGACTGTCACAGGAGCAATTTCCTCTTTGAAGTACCCTGCATCCCAGGCTTCTGCTGCTCTTCGATATCTACCATCAGACAAATCTCAATGGTCGAATACGATTCAATAGCAAAAGCATCCTGATCTTCTCTGGTAAACCCTTCTTTAGCAGCAGTATTCTCAGCACACAATCCCATATGAATATTGTCATATATATCCGTCAATCCATCAAACAAAATCCCATCCTTCACCACTAAATTCCCATAAACATGTCCTCTAGGTAAATACAACGGAACCTGACTCATATTCTCCATTCCACCAACAACCATCGCATCCCTGATTCCCAGTTGTAAACTCTGCGTGGCGAAGATAACTGCTTTCATACCTGAGGCACAGACTTTGTTGACCGTAGTCGCTTCGGTTTCGGGAGGACAGCCGGATCCTAAAGCTACTTGACGAGCTGGTGCTTGGCCTACACCTGCTGAAATAACTTGACCCATGAAGACCTCTTGGATGTCGGACGGTTTGAGTTTGGCTCGCGAAATGGCGGCTTTGACAGCTGTTATGCCTAGGTCTATGGCCGAGACGGAGGCTAGACCGCCATTGAATTTACCTATTGGTGTTCGTGCTGCTGCGAGAATGACTACTTCCTACCACAAAGTTAGACGATATAAGGGTAGAATAGAACATTTAGTGGATTCACGGACGTAGCGTAGTTGCGTCTGAACGTCCTCGCTATATTCCTAACGGCTGTTCGTTGCATCTTGATTTCTCGGCTGTATATATTAGAGGAACGATGGAAAGGGAGAGGTGGTTTATATGGTCTCGGCTAGACTTGGTGGCCGCATTTAGGGCTCGGATTTCCATTTCTATGCTCGGAAGCTCAAATTTTGGCACGTGAGAAAGGAAAATCGGTGAGATTTATCATCATCCTTCGGTCGCCAGCGAAGATTACTATTCAGTAACTCTAGTCAATGGTTAAAGTCCTTGAGTTCATTGAGAGACATATTCCAGCAAGGCAGGTTGCCATGACGTTTGAACACTTCTCTCAGCTCAAAAGCTTAGATACTCCGGCCTCGATCCCCGCCCGTTGTATGTATCTCACGCCAGCTCCCTACTATCGCCGTAACTGCTAGTTTCCTCTAAGCTTGGCTATCTCACCCCACCTGGAGTCTGTTCTGATACTCTCTTGAACTTACAGCCTACTTGAATGGCTGTGAAGAAACAAAAGGAGTTGTACTGGTAAGCGAAGTAATTTTTACGTAAGATACGAACGATGCAAAGCATCGATCTCAAATGGTTACCATCTCTATTGCAGCATTACGAGGACTTTTCAATGTCTCTGCCACACTTACAATCCGATACCAGCGTCCACACAGATATTCTGGGCCGTCAAGGATTCGCATTCTACCATCCATGCAACCGTCATACCAACATCCTCAATATCCGTCATCTTCTTCAAAGCATTTCCTAACACATTAAACAATCTCAAATTAGTAAATACCGGCGATATGAGCTTTAATCTTATCTTCTCCAAATCTGGCAGACCATTCAGTCTTGATCATTGAAGGGGAGATAGTGTTGACACGAATCTTTGGTGCGAGTGCCTTGGCAAGACATTTTGAAGTGTGGATTGCGGCTGCCTTAGTTACCGAATATGCCTACCATAAGTAAATAGACTTTGAATAAGGTGTTAACCATAGAAGAACCACTGGCTCGGGTTCCTGCAACAGATGATGTGATGATTAAATGGCCGCCATTCTCATTTGCGTTGAAGATGGGTTTACTTGCTTGTGCCAACCAAAGCGACTGTTTAACATTGAATGCAAAACACTTATCCCAATCTTCCTCCGTGAAGGCATCTACCAATTAGCCTCGGTGATCCCTTTTGAATAGCGAAATACCAATGTCGTTAAAATTAGTTGGTCTACTATACCCCGCATTTGCAACAATCAGATCCAAACCACCCAATTTTTCATGTGCTTCTTTAACCAATGTGAAGCATTCGTCACGTTTACTGACATCCGCTTGAATAGCAACACATCCAGAGGGCAATTGATTTAAAGCTTCTTGAGCGCGAGCAGCATTGTTGGCATAGTTAATTGCGACGACAAAGTTATGATGCGAGGTTAATCGACGAGCAATAACCAAGCCGAGACCAGCACTACCTGATTATTAGAGAGTTGACATTGAGTGCTTGCATACCTCCAGTGATTAGAGCCTTTCGTTGAGCCATTGAAGTCAGAAGGCGATAATGTTGAGAGGCGGTCACTACCGAAGGTCTTTTAAGCTTTTTGAAAATTCGTGCGGAGCTTCCCCCTTCTCGGCTATCTTGGGCGATCCTGACACCTGATTTCTAGGGCTATAAACCTAAAAGGGCCCCCTTAAAGCGGCCAAGAAGAGCAAGTTTACGTCTTGAAGCCGACCCATAGGCAGATTTGTGCCGTACTCCTTGATCACATCGAGCTCGAATCTCGAAGTTTGAGCGATTTATCAGACGATGAGCGCATAAACGCTTCCATCGCAGCTATTCATTCATGTTAGAGGCTCTACTGGCTCGCTTCTGATCTCATACCTTCCCGAGGGGTGTCAAAGTACTCCTTTGAGGACCCTTCCTCTTCATTCACAGCCGCACGAGTGGACACATTATTTGGACTCCCTGCCACATGAAGCCGGAACCCTCAAAGAAACGGATTCTCATTCTCGGCCAACCTAAATCTGGAAAGCTCTCCCTGGTAAAGGCCTTAACCTCATCCTTTCCGGACGACCTGCATGAAAACTCCACCTCACATGCCGGTCTTACGCACTCCATCACTTTGACAACACGGTATTATTCGTACGATGTTGGCATATGGATAGACGAGATTCCACTAGAGGATTCCAGTAAATGGCTAAACGAATACCTTTCTGAAGAAGCTACTCCCGTCCTTCAAAGCCTGGCTGCAATAATATTCACGATTGACAGTTCAACTGGAAAGCCAGAGGAAATTTTGGATATAGCCAAGAGTTTGAATGAACGTGGAGAAGAGGTGGAATGGGATGGAACATGTGTCATTGTAGAAAAGAAGTCGAGTTCAACTCAAGTTAGTACTAATATACCTGTGTTATGTGAGGAACATATGTGGGAATATATCGATCTCAATCAAACGGGCAAGAATGAATTTGGGGGTATTCAACTTCAGTTCATGCTCTAATTGTAGATAAACTGGGATTGGATCGAGTTATTGAAGTTTTGCATACGTGTAATTGGACTTCTGATTCGCTTGACGATAACGAGTCTTTGGGATCTCTTCAGGACGCTGAATTAGACTTTGAACTTGATGCTTTCAGAGACGAAGATGCTGAAGATGGCGGTTCGGAGCAGGATGTAGAGTATATGGAAAGGATGATGACAATGCTGTTACATGCTAGAGGTACAAAACCTGCCTTAAATGAGGTTAATCCCAGAAATGGGGGAAGGGATGCCGTTGGAAGAACGCAAGCAATGGGCGCAACGGACGATAAACACTTTAGCTAGTAAGCTATCTTAAGAATGCCAATGCATGAACCCTTGGATCTTTGTAACCGTATATTCAGGTCCTATTTTAATGTCCTTCTTCGTGAAGGTAGGACTCGTTGAAAGAGCAGTGGCACTTTTGTCTTCTAACCCCACCTTCCGCCTAGATTGTTTGATGGGAGCAATTCTGACCGCTACTAGGAGCCGCACGCAGATCGCAAATTTTTGGATTGGCAGGCCACCGGATTCGAAGAAAACGCAGGTGACGGCGTCTTTTGGATCTACATCTGACGATCAAAAGTCGACAGGACCGGACGAAAATAGCTGACTTGCTTTAACTGACAACTACAATACCTTTGCTTTGCTATACTTGCTAAGATGGAAGAAGGAACTACCAGTCCCAGTCATGAATCCCAGACTCGAGAAGGAGAAACTACTGGTCCGACTCACGAAACCGACACCAGAGAAGAAGGAATTACTAGCCCGACTCAGGAAGCCGACACCAGAGAAGGAGGCGAAAGTGAACCAACGGGTAACCTGAGTCTGAGCTTTGAAGATCTATATAAGCTTCAAAATCTCTTATGGGAAGACGTCCCTCAATTCATGAAAGACGCAGCGGCAGCACGACTCGCCAACAAAAAGGATTTCACCGAGGATATCAGCCGTGTAGAATTCACTGGACCCGTTTCTCCCGAATTCGCCTGGATCGCAAAAAGGAATGGACAAGGGGAGGTGCGAAGATTTTGGCTTATGCCTCATTTGGACCCAGAGAAGAACACCTGGAAAACTCTCCGCAAATTGTTTCTTCAATACGAGCTGCACGGGCCAGCCACAGCCATGGATCGTGCCCTGGCCTACGACTTAACGGGTGTGCACTACTGGCTTCGATCCCGATTGCTTGCAGATATAGTTCAACACAACTTTGCAACAACAGTCCGTTTTCAAAACCGAGATGAGCTTCGGCTAATCCCAGACGAGACATATCCATGGATACGTCTTACAGAGCTGGCGGCGTATGTCGAGAAGACCTTGCAGCTTGTCCTCACAAGAAAGGATAGGTTAAACCCAATATATCTTAAAATCCCGGCGGCACCGCAAGAGTCTCACAATGTTGACAAAATCAAATTTGTCTTGGATCCTGACGGACTCAATTTTTCGTGGTATACGGCAGTGCGATTTGAAAAAGATTGCATTCTCACTGATCCCTGTCGCTGTCAGAATGAGTTGGTTTTGGTTACATGGCTGTATCGTTATCCGGCCCTGGAGAAGCACAACAGATTCCGTACGCTCTTGGCGAACAAAATACGCTGTTACTTGCATTTCAGCAAGACTGACACAAATGACGCTGACGTATGGAGGTTCGATGCGATTCGTGTTTCGGCAAAGGAGATATTTCAGTACCTTCTCGAGTATCCCAGTGATCAAACGGAACCGCCATGGTAGTATTGCTTCAAAATTGATGGTTACTAGTGTACGAATGTTGACATTAAAGGGCAGCTGGGACTTTTGGTTGTATATTAGCTTTTAACCCTGATTGTACTCGTTCTAATATGAGAATAAAGACTTTGCATAACTCTTGAGATATATATAATTGTCTTCTTCTAAACTCACTTTACGTCCAGGGGCCAGCGGTCTGCAGCAACACATTGGCTGTAATGATCTGCATCTCACGCTGCATTTACTTCTGGACAAAATACTTACCCGGTTTTGCTTCATCTGACAACACCACTCTGCTTTGACCAATATTGTTGCTACAATGGAACAACTTACAGGAGAACCGCTTGAAAGGCATTCCGAGTGGATCGCAAGGGATGGACAAGAGAGAGCGGAACTAGTAACTTGGCTAGTGCCCTGGCAGGTCATCCTAGACTACACAGCTCGATTCCCAGAGTTTCGAACTTTTGAGCAGCGTGGACTCCGCTGGCTGCCTGACTTTGTGAATCGAACCCCAGTTCAACATCGCGACATACAGATGTTCCTTAGAGTCAAACTTTTAGCAGCTATAGCTGACCGCATGTTTATTGCCACCATCAAGTTTGCAGGAATGGAGCAATGTCGCTTAATTCCCTGCCCCTATGTTCATTACGAGGGGCCATTGCTACTGACAACGCTACGGTTAGAACCCCTCGTATGGGGTTTTCCCCTTAACCCGGTGCATTTCGACCATCCAGACAATTCCCCCATTGATACGATTCAGGAAGTGTCGGTTGTGCTCGATTATCGTGGGATCCAGTTGACATGGGAGACAAGGGCAGGAGAGTATGAGCACTTGTTCGGGCGTGACATGGGAGGTCCAGGGATTCACTACCTGACTATATGGCTGTATTATAAGGGACCCGTGGAGGTAGCCGGCTACTTTGCTGCAAGAATTACCGCTAGGCTGAGCTTTAGCAAGAAGGCCGTGCAGAATAGATGGGAGTTTCTGAATTTCAACCTTGAGCTTGAAGACCTTGTTCCTCCCATTCAGAACGACAACGGTAGTCGGCGCTGCTAGACGACGGAGTAGTTTCATTTCAGAGTTGCTGTTTTACAAGTGTTGGACATTGGAAATTGTGTTTTGGACATACATTAGCTTGGCAAGGACAATTCACCTTCTTCAAAGAGGTTTAGGATGCAGGACTTTTGCAATATATCATCAATTGCTCTCTTATCAATTTGCTCTTTTTCCATTCTATTCTTTACTTTTGCCAGATAAAATGATCTCCTCGCATTTCTCATACATATCCAACACATCGCCATATTCCTTCCAAACATTCTCACTCTCGCCAACCTCCAACTTATCCAATTTCCCTTTCGTATTCCATCGTCCCCTCACAAATGTCTGAAACTCTTCATTTTGACCTGCAAACGCCCACGCAGCTTTAATGGCACTTCCCCTAGCACAAGCTCCAGCAGTAACACCTTCCGTCAATCGATACACTCCTTCTTCACTCCCGAGAACAAGTGACATCACACTTACAATGTGATCATTTCTGGAAGCACCTCCTACAAAGTACAAGTGTTTTGGTTTTCCGGAAGATAGAAGGGATGCTGAGTGTAATCTCATCGACAAGGCTTGACTTTCTACTATTGCTCTAGCATCTTGTCCGTTTTCGAATGTGTCGACAGGTTTTGGAATGCCATCTTGTTGGATCTCAAACCGCCATGTCCCGTTTGGGGCATCTGGAATGATCTCTGGTAATGGGAAATAGAAACCTAGTTTCTTTGGAGATGAACATAGAGGGGGAAGCTGGGAGAGGTGGGTATTGAATTGTGTCCAGTCATTCGAGTTCATTGGCGGGTTTAGGGAATCACGAATTTGTTCCCGTGCCAGACTACCGTTTTTGTAACATAGCATGGCGAAATAGAGGTTGGGCTCTGTCGGATGGTTGAAAATGTGGTAAGATGGAGAGGGTTTGTAAGTATTTGTTGTGAGGAGCAGGGTTGTTGACGTGCCTAAGGAGATTATACAGTCCATTGGAGAGAGTGGTAGCGAAGCAATTGTTGCAGGATTGTCTCCCGTGAATGGAGTAATAACACAATCTAACATTAGAAAGAAGCAAAATAAGCGAAACCTTGAGAAAAGCTGTATCGAGATGTAAAGTAAGGATGAATTTTCCCGAGATGAGTTCCTCCTCGCATCTCAACGTTACCAAGTTTCGATTCAAGGTCATTTGCCTTATCACCTACTATCTCGAGCAATTCCCTTGACCACCGTTGTTTCTGGATGTCCCATAAGTTCATACCACACACATCGCTTATATCAATAGGCGCGATTTTCCCGAGAAAAAGGCTTGCGAGGAAACTTGAAGCAAGTGAGATCCGAGAGGTTGCTTGATATTGCTCGGGATATTTCCGTCGAAATCTCAAAATTTGAGGTCCTGTAAAGCGCTGGTCGTCAGTATCTTGGCTACTGAGGGAATTACATGATGTGCTTTGGATCCTGTGATAGTTGCGAGAGCTTCGCTTCCTCCGATCTTTTGTTCAATGAAATTGCATTCAGAAGTCGTTGAATGGTCTTGCCAGTTTGGCGACAAGGGATGTGAAAAAGATTCCGGATATACTTGCTCCTTCAAGGTTCTCTCCGGCTTCAAACTTGAAAGCCTCGCTTCGGCCGCATTTGACCAGAACACCGAAGCGTGTTGCTTCAAATTAGTCCCAGGAACACCAAAGTGTGAGGAGAATTACTTGGCATGCACCGCTAAGTGCTACCACATTATGAAACGGGAAGTTATCCTCTTTCATTTTAGTCAGTATGACATCCAGCGCTTCAATCCACATCTCCACTGGAGAAGAAACTTCATGTTCGGCATCGTTGGTGTACACACCTTTTACGGTTTTGTAATGCGGCACATCCGTCTCGAAGGTTAATGAGCGTTCATAGAAGGTTTCCAGATTCGAAATGTCAATAGCTAGGATCTTCAGCTGTTGAGTCGATAAGTCCAATCCAAGGGCAAGCTGTGAAGAGGCCATTGTCGAGGAGGAAGGAGAAGGTGTTGAGGTTGAGCCAACATTTTGTACATTTTCTGGCGGTGCCTGTCCGGGGAACACCGGCAAATCGTGTGCCACCATTGACGTCGTAGCAATTTCCTTATTTAAGAGCAGCATCTCACTCCGCCCTTGAACGCTATTAATCAACTTTCGTATACGCCATTATAACGATATTTCCATTTGGAGCTAGCCAATTCAAAACCTACAAGTACTTAAACGAAAAGCAACGTCTGCCAACCCAATATCATAATTACTCCTGCTAGCCGCGATAGTGCCTTACTGTTCCTCTTCCTTGTCCTTTCCCTTCTCCTCTCTTCTTCGTCCCTCGCCGATGCCCATCCTCTTCGCAACATATGATTGTGCAACACAAGCAACCGCAAGTCTTAGTCCATCTTCCAACCACTCTGAAATTGCATCGGCAACTTCCTCCTGATCGTCTAGCCATCGTAACCATTCTGCTGGGAAGCCTTGTGAGATAGTACTAAATTCTAGATTATGCACCGGGTCAACTAAATATAGAACATAAGCGAAGATATTTTCAGGCGGAGAGATTGCGGCGGGAGTCGAGGGACGATTGTCGGAAGGGGGAGCAGGTGGTGTAGTTGGTGGGGAAGCGTTGTAGACTGTAGGTTGGATTGACAGGCTGATGTGGGAGATGTGGATTGGGACTGAAGGATCTGGTTTTTCTTCAATTGGAGTTCGAAGCGGTTCTACTACATTCGCCTGCAAAGGTAAGAGCGTTCAACAAGAAAAAGGCCAGGAAAGAGTGCGGTATACCTTTGCGAGTTTGAGAGCTGGTTCAAGACCTTCACAGATGTTTAGGTCTCGTTTTGATTGAGTTTCTGATCCACGACGTTTCCCTTCTCGACCTTTTTGAACGACTAAACTTCCGCCTTCGACTTGCCCCATGACTCTATCAAATACATCATACACAATCTTGTCAATATGAGGATATCCAACCATATCATGATAAATGCCCACTTTCAAAACTATCCATCAGCATTGCAAAACCGGGGAGTCTACCTTCATGTTTCGAGATAGGAGGTGCAATAGTGTTCAATACAGAAGTAAGAGTAGAAGATAACGAAGGCATAGTTCGACTCCGCAAATCGGTCCCCAATTTACCGAGAACACTAACATTCTCACGAACTCTATCTTCCCAAGCTTTCGCCTCTTCAGTTTGTTGCAATTCCCTTACTCTCTGTTCAGCAGTCTTTACTGCAGCACTGCCAATACTCCAAAGTCCACCTAACCATCCCCCTTGTTGTCCCGTTGCGAGCGTTGCGTCTGTAGGAGCCTGCTCCACAGGTTTCTCAACAGCTTTCTTTGCAATGTTATGTGCTACATCGCGATTCGGACGTGGGCCTCCTGCCGGACGAGGTGTTTGAGAGCGGGAAGGTTGTTTAACGAGGTCATCTAGGAATCCAAGCAGTTCTTTCTCATTCTCGCTTGAGGTGGGATGTTCAGCGTCGATTTGGACTGTTTCAGTGTCTGTGGATTCAACAGGAACTGGAGTATCGCCTAGAGAATCGAGGAGAGAAAGAACGTCTTCTTTAGTTCCGGGAGGATTTGCCATTGATGTTGAATAGCCAGTTACTATGATGACTAGAACGAGCGCGTTGACGAGGGGAACGATTGAATCAAGGCACTATTGTGATCGAATTCGAATGGTCGATTTCTGAACGCTGTATTTCAGTCGCTGGACTTTCGCTTGATTAATCAACGTTGGACATCATTATGAACAAACACAATTCTTTCTTGGATCTATAGCTACAGCTTGTGCATCTTACACTCGTCTACCGCATAGTCAACTTCGTCTCACTTGCATCCACCTCCTCCAACTCTTTGCGCAATTTCGCGCCTCGTCCTTGTGTTCTGAATCACAATGGTAAACCCTACTTCATCCACTTCCGTACAACCTCCAAACGGCACTTCAACACCAAACGGCATCTCAAAAGCAGAGTCGCCTGCAACTCCCGCCTCAATGTCTCTTCCATCCAAGCCCGAAAAAGCAGCAAAACCATCCCCGCGTCTCCCCATCGAAACAACAGTGGAACAACTCTCTGCGGCCCTCGGTGAAAAATGGGACGAATACGGACGCGAATTAAACCTCTTCATCATAGGGAAGAGAACTCGTGTCGAGTTGTTGGAGATGCTGGATCAGATTCTGGGATCAGATATGGTCTTGAGAAAGTTACATAACAATTTGTTGATGGGAATTTTGGCAAATGCGAGTAGAGATCCGCCGCCGTTGAATGGGACTTTCTCGGGGTGGAATAGGAATAAGAAGAGGAAGGAACCTATTCCTTCGAGGACGAGAAGTTCTGGAAGACAAAAGAGGCTGAAGACCGAGATTATGGGATTGCCACCTTCAGAAAGGAATAGAATCAAGAATATGAAAGGCGTTTTCGAATTGGATCCTGTATGTTCCCCTTCACTTCTTGTTCTGTGGGATTGAAACTTACGATATAGAATGAGAGGAAAATGTATCCGCCTGTGCCTGGAGCGCTTTTGGAATCAAGAAGAGCTAAATTCCCGCCACGGTTACCGAAGGATAAGAATTTTCAACCTTCGAATGCTGTTCAAGCAGATATTAATAAGGGATTAAGTGTTCCTTTGTCATCTGAGACTCTGGAATTACCTTCCCTCGAAGATATTGCTGATCGAGCACGAGGAATAGCTTACGAATATCAATTACCAAATGCCATAGGACCCCTTGTTCCCGAACTTATCCTTGCAGGATTAGAAGTACTTCTCCCCTCCTAAATCAATACTAACGCACAGAACCATCTCAAAAATCTCCTCACACAGATTATTCTCCGTGTCCGAACGAATCGACCACACTCAGTCAACAAACCACGCTCAGATGGAAAACCCAGTGTCTCCTCCCTAAGACCAGCAGGCCACGTAGATCGCACCTCGATAACCTTGGAAGAATTAGGTTTATCATGGGACTTGAGTCCCTACATGCTAGTGGAAAACATACCTCCGCCCCTCCGACTATGGAATACATTTACACGAGATGAAGGTATGGAAGAAGAAGATTATGAACCTGTTGTTGTTCCGCCCGAACCAGATCGTTTGCAGGAAGATCTTCCTGTTACTGAACAATTGGCTTGGCATCGGATTAGAACGGATTATGAAAGACGTGCATTGGCTAGCATTCTTGATGAAATCTTGGTGTAAATATTCCCATTTGGAGTTCTCTGGTTTAGGGAAGGGGGCGTTAGAAAGCATAAATGATAAGTATTATTATGAACTCTTTCAACTACTTGATGATGTGCACATTATATCTTATTCTTTGATAACTTCGTAAATCAACTTTTCTCCATGGACTTTGCCTTCTTCCATAAACTTGAAGCCTTCTGCAAGTTTATCCCATCCTCCCATGACTCGAATTGGGTTAGGCTTGATCTTCCCTGCGAGATACAAGTCAGATAACACACCACACATCTTCTCATAAAATTCCTTATCCTGTTTTGTAGCAGGGAACTCTCTTCCTCCAAAAGTAAAGGTCTTGCCAGTCATTTTAAAGACTGCGATATTCTTTATCTCCACTTTCTTGTCAAGGGTAGCTGGATCGACAGGGAGAACTGTCGCTACTTTCCCTCCAGAAGGTGCAAGACTTTGAACTGCCTTTGCAGTCGAGCCCGAATAAGAGATACAATCGTAAAGATACTGCAATTGCCCATTTGTGACCCGTTTGATATCTTCGACGACCGTGGGAGAGTTATAATCGAAGACGTGTTTCGCGCCAAGCGATTTCAAGAGGTCAAAGTTTCGGGGCGAAGCGGTGGTGATGACTTCTAAACCGGAAAGCACAGCTAATTGAATACCTATCAGTCCGATAGAAGCTAATATTAGCACATCTCTTTGGGGGAATATACTTGCACCAGACCAAATGAGGATAGGCGTTCCAGATGGAGCGGCAGGTGGTCGTGGAAATTTGAAGATCTCATAAAGAGCCGCCACGGAGGTGATACTAGCGACTCCGATACTAGCAGCTTCATTGAACGAGATAGATTCAGGAAAACGAATTGTTCTGCCTGCGGGGACACGAGTGTACTCTGCAAATCCACCTGTACCATCTTCGAGGAAGGAACCGAATGACACACTTGCAACCTAATCAATCAGGTTAGTCAAAGCTCAAGTAGGTAAGTGGAGACTTACGCGGTCGCCGAGTTTCACGTTGGTTACATTGGAACCTACTGCAGCAATGACTCCTGCAAGATCTGTCCCGGTAATTCTTCCTGGTTGAGTCCTTCCCATCGCAATTCCTTTCGAATCGGTTGGATTTTGACCATTTGCATAGACTTTAATAATGACATCTTCAGGAGACTCAAGTTTTGGTGCGGGTACTCTCTCAACCTTGACGCTCTTGTCAGGTTGAACGACAACGGCAGAAATGGTAGCTGGAATAGAAGTGGCCATTCTTCTAGGGAATTGTTGGATACAAGTGCTGTTTCTCAGATGTGCAAGTCGTGGAATTGCTTGGGTATTTATACGCATTCACAGCAGATTGGCGGAGTCAGGCCGCCAGGGGGGTTTATTTGAAATCGAGGTGTGGGAGGGGACTGCTCTACGCCTATCGCGTGATGGTCCCCCCGCAATTTCTGATTATTCGTTGGCTGTCGTCAGTTTATCGGCGCCAGTTCAGCCGAGTTTATTTCCTGATCGTCCTATCAAAAATTAGTGATCCAACCAATCTGCCTGCTGTATTACCAGCCGCTGCTATGCTTAAATATTTAGAAACTTTGCATTTGTAATAGTCTATCGAGTGTCTACAATACTGCATTCTGGAACGGATCCATCTGACGTTGTTATTTGTGCTATGATTTGATGTTCTCGTTCTCGTCAATTGAGTGATCTTCGGGCAGATCTTGCTGCATGGCAGATCAGATCCAGCCGATCAATTATGTTCGTCAGATTTGATACATAAAATCCATCAACCTGCTTCCCTTTCAGCTGCTTCCAAACCATCAACTAACTCCATCACCAAGTCATCATGTTCGTTCGCGGTCTTACTTTATCTTGCTGGAGTTGTCTCCAAGGCCATCGTGCCACAAACTGCATCCATAATAATCGTCCTCTCTACGCTTTAAAACGAAAAGGACGACCACACAAATCTGACCATCTCCTCCCACTCGACCAAAATACGCCACACATTCCCAACATCTCGGACACTCACGCCTTCGACGCATTCCTTGCACGAATCGAAACCGATCCAACTTTGAAAGATTGGTATTATCATGACCAAGAGCCCATCAGGTCTCCTCCGTCCACTCTCAAGAAGTCGCCCAGGAAGAAACCCGACGAGAAGAAACCTGTCCCAACGAAACCTAAGGATATGTACGCTGGAAGCCTTACGTCTGAACAATTTCAACGTTGGAAGGAACTGTGTGGGCTTGGTGATTTGCCTGATAATGCGATGGTCACTAAAGAGTTCCTTACGGAGCGTATGCATCAACATTTTGCTAAATTTGCTTCGGATAACGCTAAAAATCCTCAAGCTTTAGC
>Ga0335072_10007312_pt1 | contig 16090 bp, 16 predicted proteins | sample Lox_Sample_21_FD_206725 | JGI IMG/M metagenome (GOLD analysis project Ga0335072, IMG submission 206725) | Soil microbial communities from Loxahatchee National Wildlife Refuge, Florida, United States - Lox_Sample_2.1 | ecosystem: Environmental > Terrestrial > Soil > Wetlands | place: USA...
GCGCTGGAAATCGTGCGGCCGGTCGTACTGATGGTGCAGCGAGCGGCGCAACGACTTGCCGGCGTTGCTGACGACGATGTCCAGCGCGCCGTGATCCTCGGTGATCTGCTTCGTCAGCCCGTAGACGGCCGCCTCGTCGGTCAGGTCGGTGGGGTAGGCGATCGCCGTTCCGCCGCCCGCGTTGATCGCCGCCGCGAGGTCTTCGAGCCGTTCCGCCGACCGGGCCACCACCAGCACGGTGGCGCCGGCCGCGGCCAGTTTGCGCGCGGTCGCCTCGCCGATGCCGTACGACGCCCCGGTGACCAGGACGGTCTTGCCTGAAACGGCGCTGCGCAGCTGGTCCGGATCCGATATCTGCGCCGGGTTGGCAACGCGGTCGATGACTGTCTCGAGGGCCTGCGCTATCACATTCATCTTCACTGTCGCATTTCGAATTGCACACCGAGGTCGGCCGCTGCTTGACCCTGCTCCTCGATTCGTAACCTACAGGTAGCAGACCACAGCGCAATCCGAATCCGGACTTTGGCCCACCGGTGACGTCGACCACAATTGACGCGAACGCATATAACAGCAGGCCGTCGGGTTGTAACGGCACGTTTGCGCACCGCTGATTCGCCCAGACCTCACCCCCCTTGCACCGAGCGTGCACTCACGTTCGACGACGTGGCGGTCGCTACCGGTCAGAATTCCGTAACGGCCGGGACCACGATGCGGGCGGATTCGTCAATGTCGACGTCGAGCGCGTTGAGCACCAGCGCCAAACCCGCCCAGCGGTTGATAAGCATCAGCACTTCAATGGTCCCTTCGGAACCGAGGGCTCGGTGCGCTTCATCGAAGAGTGGGGCCGCGACGCCGCGTGTGGTCAGCAGCTCCGTCGTCAGGTGAAGGACCACGCGTTCGAGCTCACCGAAATCGCAAGCGGCGGGGCCCAATTCAGAGAGCACGGCGGCGATCTCACCGTCACTCACACCGATACCGCGGGCCACGGCGGTGTGCTGCGCGATCTCGTAAGGGCAGCCCATCAGGAAGCCGGTCCGCAGGATGACCAGTTCGCGAAGCCTCGCGGGCACAACAGGGCTGGTCAAGGCCGCCCGTCCGGCGACCATCCAGCCGGTGAACACGTTCGCGGCGTTGGCCAGGGCCCGGTACACGTTGAGATTGCCTCGGTCCAGGGTCAACTGGCGGGCTTGGCCAGACATCTGTTCGGGGAGGCGGTACGCGATTCGGGTCATGCGCATTCTCCCGTGCTCAGCTGCAGCCGGGCCACGGCGTCGACCTCGAGTTCGACGGCGTTGAGCACCAATGCCAGACCGTAGTAGCAGCTGATGATCATCAGCAGTTCGGTGACCGCCGCGTCGCCGAGGGCCGTCTGGGCGGCGGCGAAGGTGCCGTAGGCGAGCCGTCGCGTGGTGCACAGTTCGGTGATCAGGTCGAGCACCGTGCGTTCGTGATGGCTGAAGCCGGCCGCGTCGAGGTCGCCGGCATCGGTGAGGGCATCGATCTGTTGCTGGGTGAGCCCGGCGCAGCGGGCGAGCCACTCGTGTTGGACGAGTTCGTAGGGTGAGCCTTGCAGATGGGCCACCCGCAGGATCACGAGTTCCCGCATCCGCACTGTGAAGGTGGGGCTATCGAGCATCTCGTCGACCATCCGCGTCCACCCGGTGAACATGTGGGGGGCGTTGGCGAGCAGGCGGAATAGATTTAGTTCGCCACGCCGTGCCATGAACTGGCGGATCGCTTCGGGGTTCCGGTCAATACTGGTGAGCGGTATTCGCGACATGATCTGGTCTCCTTGGTTACCGGTGGGCGGCGAGGACGAACGTCCAGTCCAGGGTCACGAAGGGCTCCTCGACGGTCGTTCCGTCCGGGGCGATCCCGGGCTCGTGCCGCACAAAATCGGTCTGCAGGGATTCCACGTCCGCGAAGACCGCGTCGCGCCCTATGTACGGATCGTCTCGGTAGAACAGTTGGGTTATCAGCGGCTGGTAGCCCACGGCGTGCAGCCAGAAGTGCACATGCTGGGGCCGCATCACGGAACGGTTTGCACCACGTATGATTTCCCCGCACGGGCCGTCGGTGGGCACCGGGTAGTAGCGCGGCGTAATGGACCGGTACCAGAATCGGCCGTCGTCGTCGGTGGTCAGTAGTGCCCGCATGGCGAACTCGTCGTGCAGCTGCTCCGCCTGCTGAACGTCGTAGAAGCCATTTCCATCGCTGTGCCAGGTATCCACGTGGGCGCCGGCGATCGGGATGCCGTCTACGTCGACAACCCGGCCGGTGACGAACATCGGTGTGCCCGCTACTCCGCTGGAAATATCGGCGCCATTGTCGGCCGTAGGACGGCCCTCGACATAAAACGGTCCAAGCAGAGCCGAGTCGGTGACCGATGACCCGCTCTCCTGGTTGATCGTGTCCACCAGCATGCTGAATCCCAGGATGTCGGATAGCAACATCACCTCCTGACGGGTTGCGCTGGAGACTTTGCCCACCCGCTCAAGGAAATCCATTGCGGTGAACCATTCGTCGCCGGTCAACCGCACCTCACGGGCGAAATCGTGCAGGTGCTGCACGAGGCAGACAAACAGCTGCCGGAAGCGCTCGTCAGCGGAGGTGTCGAAGGTGCGCTGCACAGCCTCGGTGATGGTTTGTTCGGTCAGGTTGATGGACATTGCTTTGCCTGTCTTCGAGATTGGTCGTTGGGGCTACGGGTTGATGACGACGCGGCCGGCTGTCTGGTCAGCGACGGCCTGATATGCCTGAAGTCCTTCGGCGAGTGAATAACTCGCGGTAACGGGCAGTGGCCGGAACTGCCCAGATTCGAAGTAGCGACTCATCTGTGCCAGTCGTCGTGCGGAGTCGACGACGCCGAGTTTCCCGCTGTCCGTGCCGAATATCCGGGTTTCGTTGTGGTACAGATCTCTGAGATCAATCTCCACCGCTCGCGGATGAATTGCACTGATCACCACCAGCCTGCCCCGGTGCGCGAGCGAAGCCAGGGCGGCCGCGGTAGTCACCCCGCCAACGGCGTCATAGACCACCTGTGCTCCGGTGCCGCGGGTCAGGTGCTTGATCTGGGCGCCGATGTCGGCGGCCGGGTCGAAGCCGACGAAGTGGTCTATGACACTCGCAGCCGGGGTGTCTGGGCCGGGTGGCCGACGGTCCACGCCGATTACCGTGGCACCGAGGGCCGCGGCGATCTGGGCAACCGCACCGCCGACCCCGCCAGAAACCCCGAAGATCACCATGGTTTCGCCAGCAGCCAGCTGCGCGGTTTCCACCGCTCCGTACCAACCCACCACAAAGTTGACCCCGACGGCCGATGCTTCGTCGAAGCTGAGTCGTTCGGGTTTGCGCACGAGCGCCGCGACCGGCACCGACATCAGCTGGGCATGCGAACCGTCGCGGGTGAACCCGACGTCTCCGCCGGTGCCCCAGACGGCCACCCCCTCCCATTCGGGTGGGCCGCCGACTACCACACCGGCGAAGTCGCGCCCGGGCGTGCGCGGCAGTACCGTCCAGTCCATCTGCCCGGCGACGTTTTTCACGTCGGAAGGATTCACCGAGGCCGCTTCGACCCGGATCACCGCCCGTTGCGGCGATGGTTCTGGGTCGGGCAAGTCCGTAACCCCAAGCACAGCCGGGCCGCCGAAGCGGTCGAAGCGCAGCGCACGCATCTTGTGTCCTTCCGTAATTCGATGGTCATCGCTTAACACCATCTAGACAACACCCGACCAACTGATCGCGTCCAACGAATAAATCAGATCTAATGCATCGCGTATCGCGATACAATCTGCCGGATGGAGCTGCGACACCTGGAATATTTCGTGGCCGTGGCCGCCGACCTGAACTTCTCCCGTGCGGCCGAGCGGATACATGTCGTGCAGTCGGCGCTGTCGGCGGCGGTCAGCAGGCTGGAAAGAGAACTGGGCGTCGAGCTGTTCGACCGTTCCAAGCGTCAAATCGCGCTCACCGCGCCGGGCGAAGCATTCCTCGAGCATGCCCGGGAAGTGATACGCGCCGCGCAACGGGCACGGTCCTCGGTCGAAGACTTTCGCGATCAGCTCACGGGTACCGTCACGCTCGGCACCCTGATGTCGTGGGGAACGATTAACCTCCCAGCGGCGCTGCAGGAGTTCCGCCTCCGCAACCCGCTGGTGACGGTTCGCCTCCGCCAAAGCCTCACCGGCTCCGCCGGGCATCTGGCCGCAATCGCCGACGGCAAGATGGACCTGGCCCTGGTCTCGATCTCCTCGCCGCCGTCGCCGCTTGTCGAGCTGCGTGAGCTGACGAGTGAACCCATGGTCTTCGTCTGCGACCCCGGCCACCCGCTGTCTGGTCGCGCGCGCGTGCACCTGAAAGACCTTGCCGGACAAGAACTCATTCAGTTCCCGGTCGGGTGGGGGATACGGCAACTCGTCGACGCCGGTTTCGCCGCTGCCGGGGTTGACCCGGTCAGCGCCTACGAGGTCGCCGACTTCGCGATCGCCGCCGACCTGGTCCGGCACCGACTGGCCGCAGCGATCCTGCCAGTCAGCGCTGCCAACCGCTTTATCGACTTACGCGCGATCACCCTGCACCCGACCCTGAACTGGACATTGTTTATCGCCTCTGCCCCGGCTCAACACCGCAGCCGGGCCATCTCCACGCTCGCCGAGATGCTGATGAGTCATGCCGCCCAGCGGAATTGACGCTAGATTGAAGGGTCGCGTACGACGACGGATAACGCCCGGACAACCTTGTTTGTCGCGTTGCGGTAGTGATGCGGCGTCACGGGGTCGAAGGCCAGGGAATCGCCTTCCATCAGCTGCAACGTTTCGAATCCGACGACCGCTTCGAGCTCTCCTTCCAGAAGGTAAAGGTATTCGCGACCGTCGTGACGGACGGCCCGTCCATTCTCTGACGACTGACCGCCGGGTTGGTACACGATCTCGATGAGGTCGACCCTGTTGTCATGGGTCGGCGTGAGACGCTCCCACCGGACACCCGTCGAGAGTTCGATCGTGTTGCGATCGCCGGCCCGCTGCACGATGCCCGCCCCGTCCGCGCCAGTCGCGCGACCCCATGGCGGGTCCACCCGGTACGGCGGCGCTACCCCCGGCAGATGCGGCAGCTCCCCCGGTTCGACGTCGTCGCCGCCGAACAAGGAGTCGATTGAAATGCCCAGCTGGTGTGCCAGCGCGTATACGACGCCGGCCGACGGCGCGGTCACCCCGCGTTCCACCTGGGAGACCAGACTTGCCGAGCATCCCGCCCGACGTGCCAGTTCTCGGACGGAAAAGCCCCGCGCGGTCCGCACTTGGCGGAGCCGCCCTCCTAGGCCACCCGGTACCCCGCCGGCGGCGCGGGACTCTGAAGTGTCCGTCATAGTGCTCTAGTGTACAGGTTAATGTACACGGACTTCAACGTGAAGTGGCACTATGCGGTGAGCCAAACGCGAAACACCACATAAATCTGGATCTTTAGGTGACACTCGCCACTTTCCTTGACTGTCTTACTGCACATGGTGTGCAATATATTGCACATCCCTTAGTCGGTAAACCAGTCGAGAGAGAAACCTGCGATGACCACTTCCACCACCACCATGACCAACCGTCGTCCCGTCAGCGAGCTGCGCATCTTCCAGACACCTGAGAGCTTGCCGCAGAACCTGCAGAAGGTACTTGTTGACCTCGTCGAGTTGCACCTGCAAGGCAAGCAAGCGCATTGGAACCTCGTTGGTACCAACTTCCGCGACCTGCACCTGCAGCTCGACAGCATTGTCGACGTCGCACGCGAAGCCGCTGACACGATCGCCGAACGTATGCGCGCCCTGGACGCCGTTCCTGACGGACGCACCGACACGGTCGCTGCGACAACGTCCGTTCCGGCTGCACCAGCGGGCCTGGTCAACACCACCGACATCGTCGACATCATCGCCGACCGGATTTACGCCACCGTGGTCACGATGCGCGATGTCCACGACGAGGTCGACGCTGCGGATCCGTCGACCGCCGACCTACTGCACGCCATTATCGCCGACTTGGAAAAGCAGGCGTGGATGCTCAAGTCGGAAAACGACAAAGCCTGAGGGCGGCCAGTCCGACTTCGCAGCCTGCTACGAGGTTGCTCGAGTGGCTCACCCGAAATGAACTGAAAAGGAGATCGAGAAAATGACCGAGGCTGGACGGAATGCGCCTGCAGGCGTTGCGATCACAGGTGCGCGTGCGGTGGTGACAGGGGCAAACCGCGGACTGGGAAAGGCGTTCGTGCAAGGACTCCTCGACCGCGGCGCGGACGCCGTGTACGCGGCAGCACGGAACCCCGGGTCCGTCGAAGTCGACGACGACCGGATCATCCCGATCCGGTTGGACATCACCAACCCGGGTGATGTCCGCGCCGCCGCCTCGCGATGTGGCGACGTGGCGCTGGTGATCAACAACGCCGGTGCGATGCTGCGGAGCCCGCTCCTGGCAGCACCCGACCTGGGCGCGGCGCGCAGCGAGATGGAGATCAATTACTTTGGGACGCTGGCGATGTGCCGCGCATTCGCCCCCGTGCTCGCCCACAATGGCGGTGGCGCGCTGGTCAACATGTTGTCGGTGGCCAGCTGGCTGGCGTCGCCGTTCAACGGCTCTTACAGTGCGTCGAAATCCGCCCAGTGGGCTTTGACAAATGCGATTCGCACCGAACTGCGAGCAGCCGGAACACTCGTCGTCGCCGTACACGCGGGTTGGATTGACACCGACATGGCAGCCAATGTGCCCGAGGCCAAGATTTCGACCCATGACGTCGTCGCGCAGACGCTGGATGCAGTGCAGCGCGGGAACGAAGAGGTGCTGACCGACGATTCGACGCGACGGGTGAAGGCATCGCTGCCCTCCGACCTTTCGTCGCTCTATCCCGAGCTCCAGCGGCAGTGGGACGCCGAAGACTGGCCCTGGAAAGGGTAGTCCAAATGGCGGCGACCCGCTGCGCCCGGCTGCGCCGCGCTTGCGATCGCCGCTAATGGCGGCGACGCTCAGTCCCCGACGAAGCCCTTGTTGCGCATCAGGATGTCCGCCAGGAACCCGTCGTGTGGGATCTCCGGCGTGGCAAAGTAAGTCGGATGACGGCCGCGGTACACATTGGCCAGCGTGGGCTCATCGAGCAGGTCGTCGATCAGCTCGTCGTCGCCAGTTATCGCGGTGATCACCAACGAACGCCGCAGCGGCTCCAGGCCCCCCGACGATGAGTCGCGAGACCACGGCGCCACCCACACGCACGGGAACGGCAGCTCGATATTGAGCTTGTCCGGATCGGGCTCGGACAACAGATGCACGGCCGGGCGCAGCGCAGCGTAGCCGTCACCCAAGGCCGCGACCACCTGATCGGCGCCCAATAGTGGAGTCGTTCCCGCGGCCTTGGCGGCCAGATAGTTCGCCAAAGCCGTTGCCTTGTCGACGGGTTGAGTGGGCAGGATCGCTTGCTCGTCGTCGCTCGGCAGCGGCTCAATCGTAGCCAGCCGCTCGGCAATCGCGTGCGCCAGCGGTCCGGGATCGCCTTCGTAGAGCACGGCGGTCGTGTTCACGCATGCCATCCCGCCCAGGTTGGCGATCGAGTCGACGATGACGTCGAGGTAGTCACGCCAATCCCGGTCGGCGGTGATGAGGATTTTCGCGCGTCCCGGTCCGTTCACCACCACCGTGGGATCGTTGGCGTACTTGTCGACCAGGTCCTGGCCTCCGTATACCATGGCGAGATCGACCGACCGGATGGCCTCGTCGGCTCCCTGGTGGTCAGTGGGCAGATATACCGCGTCTTCGGATCGAAAACCGCACTGGCGCAATGCAGTAACCAGCCGATGCGCGGTCAGGGGCTCACGGCGGGACGGGCGCACCGCGACCCGGTAGCCCAACGCGAGCGCCTGCGGCCACAGGCCGTGCACACCCGGGCCATTGCCCGCCGCAAGCACCCCGAACACATCGCCGCGCCGCTTCCACACCGCGCCGCCATTGTGGAGGGATCCTTCACGCCAATCCAGCGCCGCGCCCGCCGGCCGCGCGGGCCGCACCGCGTCGAATGCGGCGGCGACGGCATCGGCCACGCCGCCGGCCCCGGCACGGGTCACCGAGATCGGCAGCCCCGAAATCCGGCTGGCCAACTCGACGTACGTGGCGAAGTCCAGGCCGCCGATGACACCGTTCGCGAAGGCGTCGGCCGCCTTGGCCAGCGCAGCTTCGCGCTGCGCTGGCGGCAACGGCCGAACTTTGCGCTGTGCACCGATGGCGCGCGCCACGTACAGCGGCGGCACCATGCTCAGCTCGGCGACCGGGACACCGGCCGTGCTCAGCACGACTTCGCGGTTGCGCGTCCGGTACCCACCGTCCGGGCCAATCGCATCGATACTCAGCATGATCAGTACACACCTTCGATGACCGCTTCGCCCTCGAAGCTGGCCACCGGCCGCACCGCGCTGACCGAATCGCCGACTTGTCCTGCGGGCCCGGGCATCCGGATCGCCCGATCGCGTTCCAGGTTGTTGGGGATGAACATCCCCTTGCTGATGTGGTTCATCACCACCTGGCCGAGTTGCCCGTACGGGACTTGCTCCCCGGTGTCGGGATCCACCACCCAGAAGACGACGTAGGGCGTTCGCGGATCGAAGACGAACGACCCGTCGGCGGTGCTTCGGGTGACCGCCTGGGAAAGAACCATGGTGCTGCCGAACGCCATCGTGATCGTTGTGGCCGGGAAGATTTCGCGCAGCAGGTCCAGCGTGTCGGCGTCCACGTGCGCGCCGCTGAGCAACAAATAGCGGATCTTGCCGTTGATCAGGTCCACCACGCGGTCGTTGCGGGCGAACGCGTCGAGCAGTGGCGGGGTGGTGTGCAAATTGGCGACATTCTGCGTCTCCAGAATGAACACCGCCTGCTCGACGATGTGCTCGACGTAAGCCGCGACTTCCGCCGATGCATCGCGCGCGGTGAGCTTTTTGACCCAGCGCGGATCCATGTCGATCGTGTGGAATGCCGAACCGAGTCGCTGCGACACCAGGCGCGAGAAGTAGCCCACCCCATGCGGGCCGGCCGGCATCACGCACAGCAAGCCCCGGCCTGGGACGAAACCGCCCCCGGCGAAGTCTTCGGTTTGCCAATTCACCACTTGCGCAACCCAATCCGGCAGCTGGGCGGTCCGTTTGGGAGCCCCGGTGGTGCCGCCCGACTCGAAAACCTGGGGCACCGGCGGCGGGCATCCGTAACCGCGCGGAATGAGATCCTCGACGGGCGTATCGCGCAGCTCGTTGACGAGATTGGGAAACCGCCGCAGATCCGGGAAGGTCTGGATGTCGGTAAGCGGGTTGAAAGTCAGCGTCTTGGCCGTGCGCAACCAGAACACGGAACCGGTGTCTTCGCCGAAGTGCCAGGCGACCGCGGCACGCAGGTAGGCCTCGGGATCCTCGAGCGGCACCGATCGCGGGACGTCCAATAGCGAAAAGTCGACATCGGCCATGCCACCGATCCTGTCGCAGCACGAGACGGCCGGGCAATCGGGTTCAGCGAGAAGACTTCTGGGGTTTGTCCGGTGTTTGTCGACGCGGGCCCGGAGGCCGGCTGTTCTCACCAAGGCAGCGCTGCGACACAATCAGAGCCGTCATGCCGAAAAACCTGGTCAGCCGAGTATGGCTCGCACTGCGGGAAGAGCCGCCGCCTCCCATCGCCGCACCCGACGCGTTCGACGAGGCCGAGGTCGCCGCCATGCTGCGTGAGCTTGGGATGGCGCTGATCGAGGTGGTGCAACCCACCAACCTGGTTCGGACCCGCCTGCTCAACATTGCCCGGCGCTACACCACGAAGGACGTACGCGTGGTCGCGCTGCCGACCGTCTTGCTGGTTCAGGTGGGAACCGTGGGTTACGAGATCGACGTGACCCAACGCGCCACCGCCCAACTGGACCTGGCCGATCGCGTGGCCGATATCGCCCGCCTCGCTGCGGCCGGGGCCATCGCGCCTGCCGATGCGGTCGCGAAACTCGCCGAGGCCCGTGCGATGCCGCTGCGCTTTCACCCCGCATTGGTCGTGCTGGGCTATGTCGTCACCACCATCGGCTTCGGTATGGTCCTCAACCCCACCTGGGCGTCACTGTGGGGACATGCGTTTCTGGGGATGGTCGTCGGCATGATTGTGGTTGCGGCACAACGAGTTCCCTCATTGAACGCCATCGTTCCGACGATGGCTGCGATGGCGGTCACGGTGCTGGCGACCTGGTTCGTCGCCGATGCCGCCAACGACGGCCTGATGCGGGTCATCGCTCCCTCGTTGGTGGCGATCTTGCCCGGCCTGTCCCTTACCGTCGGCGCGATGGAACTAGCCGGCTCGGCGACCATTGCCGGCGCCAGCCGTCTGGTATCGGGCATCGTCCAGTTGATGCTGATGGTGTTCGGGGTAGCCCTCGGCACGGCGCTTGCCGGCAAGGTCGCCCCCCAACAACCGTCTGCCCAGATGGGCCCGTGGGCGTTCTACGTGGCGATCCTGGTCATCGGAGCCGGTCTCTACATCTACTTGTCGGCGCCCCGAGGGTCGCTGATCTGGTTGACGCTGGCGGTCGGAGTCGCGCTGATCGGGCAAAAGGTCGGCACCGCGCTTTTGTCTCCGGCCCACGCCGGCGCGCTCGGGGCGGCGCTGGTCCTTCCGTTCGCGTTGGTCGCCACCCGTCTCAAGGGCGCGCCGACACCTCTGGTGATGGTGCTGGCGGCGTTCTGGGCGCTGGTGCCCGGAGCGATGAGCTTCGAGTCGATGTCGCAAGCCGCCAGCGGCGGCCACGGCGACTTGCCCACGCTGATCACCGCGATCGCCGCGGTCTTCTCGATAGCACTGGGGACGGTGATCAGTTGGAGCCTGATCAGCGCCTTCACGACGCGCCGAGACTCGTAGCGGCGCGGGCGCTACACCCCCGCGTGGTTGTGCAGCCCGCGCGGGTCGACATTCGCCCGGCGCCAGGCCCTGGCCGCCCAGGGCGCGTAGATGAACCACAGCGGCAGCCGGTTGATCAGCGGATTAAACGCGCGCACGACGGCGGCGAAGCGCTGGAATCGCTTCTCCTTCTTCGCATCCCACTGCAGCTCACACACCGTGCGCATCTGCGGCGGCAGGGTTCCGACAAGGACCAGCCGGGTGTAGGCGTTGACCGGCGCCGACAAAATCTTCCACAGCGGCCCGGGCACCCAGCGCGGGCCCGGTATCCCCTTGCGGATGTAGCCGGTGCCGTAGAGCACGGTCTTGTGCGGGACGAACCGCTCGAGCATGGAGTCCCAGTATTCGACGAAGTCGTCGTAGGTCTCGGGCTGGCCGCGGTCGCTGACCCCGTAGAGGCCGTACCAGATCTTGCCCTCTTCGAAGATCCGTTCCTTCTCGGCGTGCGACAGCCGCCGGATGAACATGTCGGTGGTGTAGATGACCTGGTCGACAAACGTGGCGTGCGCCCAGTAGAACAGCTCCGGATTCAGCGCGTGGTAGCGCGAGCCGTCGCTGATGGTGCCCTTGATCGGCTTGTGGAAATCCCGAACTTTGCGGCCCCACTCGTGCGGAGCCTCGGAGTAGACGGTCTTCATCAGCGGCGGCGCGGTGCGCTTGGCCCGGCCCAGCGTGTCGCTGAAAATCACTGAGTGATCGAGCACGCCCTGGGCGAGCTGTTCGATGCAGTTCTCGACGCCGGCGACGCGCTGGAATCCGAAGAACTGGGTGCGGTGATCGCCGTAGAACTTCCAGATCAGCGAATCCGGCCCCAGCCGCGGCGCGGAGTCGGCAATCCCGTCGGCCCCATCGTCCAAGGGGACCGGTACGGCCTCGCGCACGCCGGTGTCGAAGCGGGTTGCGGCGGTTGGCCCGGCCAACCGGTCATTCTGGGCGGTCAAGACGAACTCCCGTTATGAAGCAATGACACAAAATGATATCTTTGTTTCACGGTAGCAACCGGTTCGGGCGTCGGCAAAACGGGGTGAGCGATCATGCAGTCCGACGTGGGTCTTAAAGCCGACATGGGCCATCAAACGATCACCGAGCTCGATCGCACCATCCTGGACACCGCGCGAAAGGTCTTCGAGACCTACGGCGTGCGGCGCGCCAACATCGAGGACGTCGCCGCCCGTGCGGGTGTCAGCCGCAGCACCATCTACCGGCGCTTTCCCACCAAAGACCAGCTGTTCGAGCAGGTCGTGCGCCGCGAGGCCGAGCTCTTCTTCACCACGTTGGACCAGGCCACCACCGGCTGCGATCCGCAACAGGCCGTGATCGAGGCCTTCGCGCTCGGGGTGCGCCTAGTGCAGGACTCGCCGCTGTACTCCCGGATCGCCGAAAGCGAGCCCGAGCTGTTCGGCATGTTCTCCCGGTCCCACGTCTTCCCGATCGGCCGGTTCGCCGACGGAATCGCCCATACCCTGCGGCGATGCGGTGCCGACAGCCCCGAACCGGAGCTGGCCGACGTCGCCGACATCCTGCTGCGTGTCGCGCTGGGCATCATCATGTTTCCCACCGACCGGCTCGACACGTCGGATCCCGCGGCCGTCCGCGAGTACGCCGCCCGCTATCTGGTCCCGATCATCAGCCCAGCGGGCCACTAGTGCGCTGCGACTTGTCGGCATGCTGAATTAACCTGTATCCGTGGCTGCCGCTCCACGAACCCGCTACGCCAGCTGCGGCGAAAGCGACATCGCCTACCAGGTATTCGGCGAAGGCCCGATGGACCTGGTGCTGCTGCCCGGGCCCTCCATCCCGATCGACTGCATCGACCTCGAGCCGTCGATGTACCGCTTTCACCGGCGGCTGGCGTCCTTCGCCCGAGTGATCCGGCTGGACCAGCGCGGGATCGGCCTATCGTCCCGGGTGTCCCACGACATGCTCGGGCCGAAGTTCTGGGCCAAGGACGTCATCGGAGTCATGAACGCCGTCGGATGCGAGCGGGCGACCATCGTGGCGCCGAGCTTCACCTCACTGACCGGGCTCCTCCTCGCCGCCGAATACCCCGACCGAGTCAGCAGCCTGGTGATCATCAACGGCGGGGCCCGCACGTTGTGGGCACCTGACTACCCGATGGGCGCCAAGATCGACGACATCGACCCCTACACGACGGTCGCAATTGACCCCGATGCCGTCGACCAGGGCTTCGACATGCTCGGCATCATCGCGCCCAGCGTCGCGCACGACGACGCGTTTCGCGCGTGGTGGGACATGGCCGGCAACCGCGCCGCCTCGCCGAGCATGGCGCTGGCGATGATCAAGACCATCCGAGGCGCTGACGTGCGTGACAAGCTGGCGCACATCGCCGCGCCGACGCTTATCCTGCATCGCACCGACTCGGACTTCACGCCGCGCGAGCAAGGTGAATATCTCGCCAAGAACATCTGCGGAGCACGACACGTCGAGCTACCCGGCGCGGACACCCTGTACTGGGTCGGCAACACCGCGCCGTTGCTCGACGAGATCGAAGAGTTCATCACCGGCATGCGGGGCTTGTCCGATACCGAGCGCCTGCTCACCACGATCGTGTTCACCGACATCGTCGGCTCCACCGAGCGAGCCGCCCTCCTGGGCGACGACCGGTGGCGCGACCTGCTGGACAACCACGACACCATCGTTCGGCACGAGCTGCAGCGGTTCGGCGGGCGTGAGGTCAACACCGCCGGCGACGGGTTCGTCGCGACGTTCAGCAGCCCCAGTGCGGCGCTGGCCTGCGCCGACGAGATCGTCGACGCGGTTCACGTGCTCGGCATCGAGGTGCGGGTGGGCATTCACGCGGGTGAGGTGGAGGTCCGCGGCGCCGATATCGCCGGGATGGCCGTGCACATCGGCGCGCGGGTTTCAGCGCTGGCCGGCCCCAGCGAGGTGCGCGTGTCCTCGACGATTCGAGACATCGTCACCGGATCACGGCACAGGTTCTCCGACTGCGGCGAGAGCCCGCTCAAGGGCGTGCCGGGCGTGTGGCACATGTATGCCCTGGAGCGCGAGCACGCCGTCGTCCCGCGGTAGGTACCGTCGAAAAAGACGAAAAGGACGACACATGACCGACGTGAATATTTCGGTGCCCCCTGCCCTGCGCCGGGCGCTGGATCTGCTCGTTGATCCGCCCGCGGAGCCGGACGTCAGCAAGGGCTATCTCGATCTGCTGGGATCCGGCGCGGGCGCCGGTGTCGCGAAGAACACCGGCGTGGTCCAGGCGGCGTGGGCATCACCGATCGGATCGATGCTCTACGACAACGCGCAAGCCCTCAGCCGTCGCGTCCTCAGCGCGTGGCAGCACCCGATCGAGTGGCTGAACATCCCGCCGGGCGGGACGGCACTGGACGTCGGATCCGGTCCGGGCAACGTCACCGCGTCGCTTGGACGCGCCGCCGGGGCGGACGGACTGGCGCTGGGGGTCGACATCTCGGAGCCGATGCTGACCCGGGCCGTGCGCGCCGAAGCGGGCCCGCAGGTTGGCTTCCTGCGGGCCGACGCGCAACGACTTCCGTTGCGCGACAACACTGTCGATGCGGTGGTCTCGATCGCCGTGCTGCAGCTGATTCCGGATCCGGCAGCCGCTCTCGCGGAGATGGCTCGGGTGCTGCGACCCGGCGGACGGCTGGCCGTGATGGTCCCCACCGCGGGGCGCGCCGCCCCGTTGTGGCGGATGCTGCCCAGCGCCGGGGCGCACGCGTTCGACGACGACGAGATCGCAGACATCCTGGAGGACAACGGCTTCGTCAGCCTGCGAGTCAAGAGCCTCGGCGTGTTCCAGTGGGTGCGTGGGAAACGCTAGTTGCGCTTGAGAGCCGGGTGGCTGCGGGCCAGGAAGGGCAGCAGCAGTTCGGGTGGCGTTACCCGGGAGATGGATGCGGCGACCCGGTTGACCCGCCCGGGGATCACCACCGCCTTGCCGGCTGCCAGACCGTCGATCCCGGCCTGCGCCACCTTCTCGGCGGGCAGCCACATCACCTGTGGCAGCGCCGATTCGGCTTCCTCCTTGGAAAAACCGGCGGCCTCACCGAATCCGGTGTCCACCGGCCCCGGACACAACGCCGTCGCGCTGACGCCGGTATCACGTAGCTCACCCCGCAGGCTGTGTGTGTAGGACAGCACGAACGCCTTGGCGGCGCCGTAGGCCGCTTGGCCCGGCAAGGGTTGGAACGCGGCCGTCGACGCCACGTTGAGCACCGCGCCGCGACGACGTTCGACCATGCCCGGCAGAAACCTGCTGCACAGGTCGACGACCGCCGCCACATCGACCTCGACCAGGTTGAGTTCTTTCTCTGGAACCGATTTCGCGACGACTCCGGTCGTCGACAGCCCGGCGTTGTTGACCAGGATGTCGGCAACCAGGCCCAGCGCCGCGATACGGTCCGGCAGGGCCGCCCGGTCGGTTCGCTGGGACAGGTCCGCGGGCAGCGGGTGCGCTTGGGGGCCCAACCCCGCGGCGAGCTCCTCGAGGCGCTCGACGCTGCGGGCGACCAGCACGACCTGGTAGCCGCGTTGGGCAAGTATCTTGGCGAGTTCCTCGCCGATTCCTGACGAAGCGCCGGTGACGATGGCGGCGCGGTCGTTTCCTGGTGGTGGGAGAGCCATACGCCGACCGTACTCGCGCGTCAGCCGGGATTGCCGGGCGAACCCAAGGCGCCGAACAACTGCCCGCCGCTGCCGCCGTCGCCCCCGTTGCCAAACCACCCGGCGTTACCGCCGTCGCCACCGAAGCCGCCCCACCGCTCGTTGGTCGACCCGCCACCGGTGCCCCCGGAGCCCCCGCGGCCGAACCACTCCGCGGCGGTGCCGCCGTTGCCACCGGTGCCGCCGGTGCGCGACGTGCCACCCGCCCCCCTCCGTTACCGCCGTTACCGATGATCCCCAGCGCGTTGCCGCCGTCACCGCCGCCGGCGGTGAGGTGATGGCTGTCGAAGTCGTTGTTGTTCCCACCGGCGCCACCGGCCCCGCCGTTACCGAACCACGCACCGCTGTTGCCGCCGGTCCCGCCGCCACCGCCACCCGACCCGCCGCCGCCGATCAGGCGACCGGCGTCGTCGCGTCGGCGCCGTTGCCGATCAACGGGCGATTGAACAGCAGCTGAGTGGGTGCATTCAGCAGGTCGAGCAGACCCTGACCGGCGGCCG
>Ga0335072_10007313_pt1 | contig 16089 bp, 13 predicted proteins | sample Lox_Sample_21_FD_206725 | JGI IMG/M metagenome (GOLD analysis project Ga0335072, IMG submission 206725) | Soil microbial communities from Loxahatchee National Wildlife Refuge, Florida, United States - Lox_Sample_2.1 | ecosystem: Environmental > Terrestrial > Soil > Wetlands | place: USA...
CAGTACCACGTCGCCGCGGCTGGCTGCAGACATGCGGGAGCTGATCGTCGGCCTCGGCTATCGATGCGCGGTCACGCCCGCTCGCGTGCACAGGCTGGCTCGGGGATCGTCTGCTGTCTTCACAGTCACGTTCACGACGACCGACGATGTGTTCCGCCTTTCGCAGAAGCGGGACGCCCATCGGCGGTGCCGGCCAGCCCGGATCGGCGGCAGCGCGACGCAGCGCATGATCGTCGACGTCCGCGCGACAGCAAGCGTCCCGGTCAGGTGCGTCCAGGTGGACGCTGCGGACAGCCTCTATCTGGCCAGCCGGTCGATGATCCCGACGCACAACTCCGCTCTTGCGCTCGACATCGCCAGGGCTGCGTCGGTCAAAACGGGGCTCACCTCGGTGTTGTTCAGCCTGGAGATGAGCCGGAACGAGATCACGATGCGCCTGCTGTCGGCCGAGGCCCGGGTGCCGCTGCACGCAATGCGGACCGGCCAGCTGAGCGAGGATGACTGGACCCGGCTCGCGCGGCGGATGAGCGAGGTCGTCGATGCACCGCTGTACATCGACGACTCGCCGAACATGTCGATGATGGAAATCCGCTCTAAGTGCCGGCGGCTGAAGCAGCGGCACGACCTGAAGCTCGTCATCGTCGACTACCTGCAGTTGATGAGCTCGCCGAAGCGAGTGGAGAACAGGCAGCAGGAAGTCTCGGACTTGTCCCGCTCCCTGAAGCTGCTGGCTAAGGAGCTCAGCGTGCCGGTCGTCGCGCTGGCACAGCTCAACCGCGGCCCGGAACTAAGAACGGACAAACGCCCTCTTCTGGCCGATCTGCGCGAGAGCGGATGCCTGACGGCCGGGACGCGCATAGTACGGGCCGATACGAACGAGCAGGTATCGCTTGGCGATCTGCTATCGAGTGGAACGCAGAACATTCCGGTCTGGGCGCTGGACGAGCGGCTCAAGTACGTCAAGGCAACGATGACCCATGTCTTCCCGACCGGTCGCAAGGAGACGTTCTTGCTGCGCCTGGCCTCGGGCAGGCAGATCGAGGCCACAGGGAATCACAGGTTCCTCACGCTTGACGGGTGGATTCCGCTGGCTGAATTGCGGACTGGCTCCCGGATCGCTGTGCCGAGGTCCGTGCCTGCTCCATTGGAGTCACGGTACTGGGCTGACTCCCAGGTGATCCTGCTAGCGCATCTGCTTGGCGATGGCTCGTTCGTCCGTAACCAGCCGTTGCGCTACGCCAGCGTGGACGAAGCCAACCTCACTGCCGTGGCGACGGCAGCGAGTCACTTCGGGGTAACCGCGGTCCGCGATGACTATCCGGCCGCCAGGGTAGTTACGCTGCGCCTGCCGGCGCCGTTCAAGCTAGCCCGCGGACGCCGCAACCCCATTGTGAGCTGGCTCGATGAGCTAGATCTATATGGCCTGCGTTCGCATGAGAAGTTCGTGCCGCCGGGCGTCTTCGGGTTGCCCGACAACCAGGTAGCGCTGTTCCTTCGCCATCTCTGGGCTACGGACGGGTCGGTGACCGTCAACCGCAACGGTCGCGCTGGCCGTATCTACTACGGTTCGACCAGCCGCCGCCTCATAGATGACGTCGCGAGTCTTCTCCGGCGCTTCTCCATCAGTGCGCGGATTCGCGACGTGACTCCGGGTCCACATCGACCTCAGTACACACTCGACGTCTCGGGTCGGGACGACCAGATGATCTTCCTGGAGAAGATCGGTGCGTATGGTGCCCGCTCAGCGTCATGCGACAAGCTAAAGCAGATTCTCGAGGGCGTCGCTGGGAACACGAATGTAGACACGATCCCAGCTGAGGTGTGGAATCGCGTCCGTCACGCCCTGGCTGATCAGGGAATGACCCATCGGCAATTCTCGGCCGCAATCGGCATGCAGTTCTGCGGCAGCACGCTCTGGAAGCACGCTCCCAGCAGAGGCCGGCTAGCCATCGTCGCCGACCTGCTCCACGACGTCGACCTAGAAATGCTCGCGACGAACGATGTCCTTTGGGATGAGATCGTGGCGGTCGAGCCTCGAGGTATTCAAGACGTCTACGACGCAACGGTTGTTGGGCTGCACAACTTCGTTGCGGACGGCATTGCTGTTCATAACAGCATCGAGCAGGATTCGGACGTAGTAATCCTGCTCCACCGTGAGGACGCGTACGAGCCAGAGTCGCCCCGAGCGGGGGAAGCAGACCTGATCGTGGCCAAGCACAGGAACGGTCCCACTGCGACGGTGACCGTCGCCTTCCAGGGTCACTACAGCCGCTTCGTGGACATGGCGCCGATCTAACTGCGCGCCCTATGGGCTGACGTTGCCGGTGCACTGCGTGCTTGCGTAGACCACCGCTGGTATCAGGACAGCGTTGCCGCCGGGGCTGGTGCCGAGTCGCACGCCGGCATTACCGGGGAGGGCCGATGGGTCGATGACGATGACCGTCTGGTTCGGGGACGGCCGCGGTATCGGCGGGCGGGCGTGAACTTGCCTTGCTAGCCGAGTGGGACTCATGCCCCCGCTTCGTGGTGGGGAGGGAAGCGCGTCGAGTCGCCTATACGGCTCTGGGAAGACTCGCCTCAGCAGGGCTGTGCCCGGGTGCGGGGGAGGCCCTGGTGTTCCTCCGGGGTAGGCGCGGCACGCCCGGTTCGGCTGGCTGGCGAACGTGACACTGACCGGAACACCATCCGCGCGCAGCGTGCTTTGCAGTCCGGCCGGGTCTTTCAGCTCGCGGATCGTCACGGAGATGTTGCCATCGGCCAGCCTGTCCACTGTCCATGCCGTCAGCCGGATGGTCGGCTGACGTGCGGCCGGGTGGCCGGGTTGGTGGCCGCCTGGCACCAGCGCGGTCACGGCGATGGCTGCACCGGCCACACCGGCCAGCGTTCCAGTCACGCCGGGAATCAGGCGGCTGCGCCGGCGAGCGCTGCCGCTCGCCATGATCGCTTCCACATCCGGCGGGCTAGAGATGGGGAGCTTGGACAGGGAGTCCCGCGCGGCGGTCAGTACATCAGCGTCGCTCAGGTCATCGCGAGCGTTCATTGATCAGCCTCCATGGTTGTTCGCGGTAGTGAGTTCGCGCCGGAGCGCCGCAAGGCCACGGGACATGTGCATCCGGACCGTACCGGTCTCGATCCCGAGCTGCCGGGCGATGCTGTCGGTGTCCAGATCAAGGAAGATCCGCAGTGCTATCACCTCGCGCTGCCGGGGTGACAGGCCCCGCAGCGCTGTGAGCAACGAGTCGTCGAGTCCGTTGCCGAAGTGCGCCGGAGCCGTCAGGTCGTGATCAGCCAACGGCAGTTCGCGGTTGCGCTGCCGCCACCACGATGCCCCGGCGTTGAGTGCTGTGCGCACCACCCATGCCTTCGGGGCCGGATGGCGGCGGACCTTGCGCCACGACGCCCAGGCCCTGGCGAACGCCTCCGCGACCTGGTCTTCGGCCAGCTGCCGGCTGTCGACGACAGCCAGCACCGCCCGCAGGCACGGCTCCCAGCTGGCCAGGAAGAAGTCAGCGAACTCGGCCCGCTCGTTACTCACGATCCTTTAACGCGCGAGCTCTCCGACTCGCATACGTCCGGGCCGGATTTGCGGGGAACCCCTCCCCAAGTGGGATGTCCTCCCCATGACAAGGTCGCTCGGCCTGCTGAATATTGCGAGCATGCGCTCACTTAACTTCGCCGCGGTTGCCGCGGCCACCGCAATTGGCACACTTCTCGTCGCTGGTTGCGGTCCTGCTAGCCGACAGGCATCTTTGCCTGCGGCCACGACGCCGGTTCCGATTGTCGCCGGGACCGGCCCAGCGACGGGAACGCCGCAGGTTGTTGCCGCCGCATCAGAGCGGCGAATGCCGATTTCCGTTGAATCCAATAGCCAGATGAAGGCCGAGGGCAATAACGGTCCGTCCTCCTCGATCCTTCGCCCGGCATCGTGCCGGCGGACTGGCTCGACCGTCACGGCTGAGGGCACGTACGCAAACGGCGGGCTCGTTCCGGACGTGTACGACCGCTACGGAGACATCGTCGTGCTGTACGTGTTCGGTGCCCGTTCTGCTGGCTATGCGGAGGGGATTCAGCTTGGCGTGTCGGAGGTGAGCGACTCCCCAGCCGTGGGAGGCGGCTCCCGATGGCGCGTAAGGGCGTCCTTCTCCCCGTCCGTCGGCGTACCCGCCCGATGCGTCGTAGCAGCACAGCCCACTCACGACGAGCAATTCGCTCCAGCGCCGGCCGCATCCGCCTCGGCCTCGCCGACGGTTTCACCCGGCGAGGAACTCCCGATTGCGGTTGAATCCGGCAGCCAGATGAAGGCAGCAGGCAATGATGGCCCGTCCTCTGCGATCCTTCGCCCGGCCTCGTGCTCGCTGACTGGCTCGACCGTCACGGCTGAGGGCACGTACGCAAACGGCGGGTTCGTTCCGAACTTGTATGACCGCTACGGCGACATCATCGTGCTGTACGTACTCGGTCCCCGTTCTTCTGGCTATGCAGAGGGGATGCAGCTGGGCGTGTCAGACGTGAGCGAGTCCCCTGTGCTTGGAGGCCGTGCCCGATGGCAGGTCAGCCTGTCGATCTCATCGTCCGCCAGCGCCCCTGTCCGATGCGTCGTGGCAGCACAGCCCACTCACGACTTCCAGCTCGCCCCCTAGTCACTGGAAATGGCTGGAGGCTGGCTGGAAGCTGGTCACCAGGTGCTGCCAGTCGCTCGCGTACACCGCGGTCCACTGATTGTCCGGCCCGTACAGCTCAATGGCGTAGCTGAGCTGGCCGGGCCGGACGATGAAGCCCTGGTCGATGACGCGGACGCGGACGCCCTGGTAGACGTTGGTGAACTGCCAGTCAGCGGCGTTGTAGCTGCGGTAGTGCACCCGGCGGATCGAGATCTGCTGATAGGACGAATCGGTTGCAGCCTTCGCAGCTGCCTGCTGCTGCCAGTCGGTCAGGGCATCGGCCTGCGGGTGCGTGTTCCACGCGACCACCACGACAAACCCGTGGGGCGACCCAGTGAACTGAACCTCACCGGGCGGCTTGCTGGCGACGGCCCAGCCAGGCGGCAGGGCGATAGCAAAGCCGCTCGGATCGTGGTAGGTGTGCCAGCGAGCCGCCGACGCCGCTCGCCCAGGGTGACCGGGTGCGCGGCGGGGCTGCCCCACAATGAGGAACGTGACGACGGCCACCGCGACGGCGACAGCCGCTGCTGCGGCGATCATCAGGCGCCTACCGCGCCGCCGGCCCTGGGCGACGTGGATCCGGCCCGGCGATTCGATCGAGCGCGGCAACGCAAAGGGCCTGGTGGAGGAAGGTTCTGCGCGAACATTGCCGCGTCGGACGGGGACGAGGGTGGCAGCCTCCCCTTTGGTTCCGCGGCGCGACGTTCCACCCGCGACTGAAGGCTCGGGCCGGCCGGCGCCTGCTGCGCGCTGGAACGCCGCGACGAAGTCGCCGCAGCTGCGGTATCGATCGCTGGGTGACTTTGCCAGTGCCTGGCCGAGGACCGCATCCAGCTCTGCAGGAAGCCCGTCCCGGCGGGCCGACAGCGGCGGCGGGGGCGCAGACAAGTGCGCCGTGAGGACGGCCATGAGCTTCTCGAGAGGGAACGGCGTCTGCCCGGTGAGCATCTCGACGGCGGAGCACGCCAGCGCGTACTGGTCCGCCCGGCCGTCGACGCGCCGCCCACTGATCTGCTCCGGTGCGGCATAGTCGGCCGTTCCCAGGAATCTCCCGGTGCCGGTCAGCGTGACCGCCCCCGCCGTAGCCTTCGTCAGCCCGAAGTCCGCCAGGTAGACGTGATCTGGCCGGCCCTTGCGGACGTCCATCAGCATGTTGCCTGGCTTGACGTCGCGGTGCACCAGTCCCGCGGCGTGCGCCGCGTCGAGCGCGGACGCCACCGATACCAGGATCGCGGCGGCTCGATCAACGCTCAGCGGACCCTCGCGGTCCAGCAGCGACCGGACGTCGCCGCCGGCAACGTACCGCATGGCGATAAACAGCACGCCGGCCGATTCACCGGCCTCGAACACCGGGATGATGTGCGCGTCGTCGACAGCCGCCGCGGCCTTCGACTCGCGGACGAACCGCTCCCGGAACTCCGCGTCCGAGGCGAGAGACGGGGCCATGATCTTCAGTGCCACCAGCCGGCCGAGCTGATCGTCACGTGCCGTGAACACCATGGCCATGCCGCCGTGGCCGATCTGCTGCTCCAGCACGTACTTCCCGATCCGGGAGCCGGGGCCGAAGTGGCCCTCCTCCCATGGCAGGTCGCTGACCATTCCGCCTCCGCTGCGCCGCCGCGCGTGTCCAGACCACGTTACTGTCGCGCATCAAGCGGCCAGGCTGGTCACATTCGCGCTAGCAGCTGCCGCAGCGGCGGCCCGCGTCAGGCGGCGCTTCGGTCACCAGCAGGCCGGCGGCGCAGGCTCGGGCTCAGCAGGGCCGGCGGCAGATAGGCCTGGTCGAGTGGGCCCGCGTCGGTGCCGGGCGGGACGATCTCGTCGATCCGGTCGAGGATCTCGTCGGTGAGCGTGACGTCGGCGCCGGCGAGCAGGTCGTCGAGCTGCTCGATCGTGTGCGGCCCGATAATCGCGCTGGTCACGCCCGGATGGGCGATCGCGAACGCCAGGGCCAGGTGCGTCATGGGCAGGCCGGCCTCGGCCGCGAGCGGGATGAGCTTCTCAACGGCGTCGAGGCGGCTCTCGTCGCTGAAAGCCCTGAAGAGCGAGGCGCGGCGCAGGTCGGTCTCCTGGCCCTTGCGGATGCGGCCGGTGAGCATTCCCTGGGCGAGGGGGCCCCACACGAGAATGCCCATCCCATAGCGCTGGGCGATCGGCAGCACTTCGCGTTCGATGCCGCGGCTGAGGATCGAGTAGGGCGGCTGCTCGGTGCGGAACCGCTCCAGGCCGCGCCGCTCAGCCGCCCACTGGGCCTCGATGATGTCGGAAGCGGGGGTCGTGGATGCCCCCATCGCGCGGACCTTGCCGCTGTGGATCAGGTCAGAGAGCGCGGAGAGCGTTTCCTCGATGTCGGTGGCCGGGTCCGGCCGCTGGATCTGGTACAGGTCGATGTAGTCGGTCTGCAGGCGGCGCAGCGAGTTCTCGACCGCAGTCATGATCCAGCGCCGCGACGCTCCCTGGTGGTTGGGATCGTCGCCGATCGGGCGGCTCACCTTGGTCGCGAGCACGACGCTGTCGCGGCGCCCCTTGAGCGCCTTGCCCACGACCACTTCGGACTCGCCGTAGGAGTCGGCGGTGTCGATGAGGTTGATCCCCGCGTCCAGCGCCTTGTGGATGATGCGGACCGAGTCGTCGTGGTCGGGGTTGCCGATATACGTGCCAAGTGCCAGTGCGCCTAGTGCGTAGGGGCTGACCTTGATGCCGGTCCGTCCGAGAGCGCGGTACTGCATTCGGACTCCTGAGGTTGCGGGCGAGAGGTACGGGCATTCGGTCTTGCCGGACCGTGGCAAACTTAAGCGGAACGCCTTTCCGTAATATAGTGGAAAGCTTCCACGGAACGCAAATCGAGCATGGTAGTGACGGAGAACACGCCGCCAGCCGGACCCGAGCCGGTCGGCCCTGCACCCGCGGGCGCGCCCAGGCGAGCCCCGCGCCGGATGCGCGCCGACGCGCAGCGCAACATCGGCTCTCTGCTTGAGGCGGCGAAGGCCGTCTTCGCCACGTCAGGCGTGGATGCACCGGCGAAGGAGATCGCCGACCTGGCGGGCGTCGGAGTCGGAACCCTGTACCGGCACTTCCCGCAGCGCTCGGACCTGGTTAAAGCCGTGGTTCAGCGGGAGATCGACGCCTGTGCTGATGCGGCCGCGGCACTGGCTGCTTCGCACGAGCCAGGAACGGCGCTCTCGTTGTGGCTGGGCCGGTACACAGAGCTCCTCGCGAGCAAGCGCGGCCTCGCGGCGGCCCTTCACTCCGGCGAGCCGGCGTTTGACGCCCTGCCAGGCTACTTTTTCCAGCGACTCGGGCCCGCCCTCGGGTCGCTCCTTCAGGCCGCGGCAGCCAGCGGCGAGATCCGCGCCGATATCAGCCCCACGCATCTCCTGCATGCCTTCGCCACCCTGTCCGTGCCCTGGGCAGACGGGGGAGCTGCCTACAGCCAGCAGATGGTCGCGCTCCTGGTCGACGGACTGCGGTACGGCGCGGGCACAAGCCAGTCCCGCGCATGAGCGCACCGGGCGCACGCTGGCCAGCAAATGACTGGCCGTCTGATCTTGCATTGTTGCTAGCCAACAAGCTATGACTGATCGTGCATTGTCACTAGGTATGAAGCAGCAGCAAAGCGCGAACCTAGCGAGCGCCAGCCGGATCGCAGGGCAGGAGTCGAGAACGTGGGAAACGTCGGTGCGTCTCTCGAGCTGCGCGGCATCTGCAAGAGCTACGGCGTCGGCAAGGACCGGCTTGCCCATGCCGCCCATGACGTCAGCCTCACTGTCGAAGCCGGCGCCTTCGTCGCGCTCACCGGAGCGTCCGGATCAGGCAAGTCGACCCTGCTGCACCTGATCGGCGCGATCGAACGGCCCGACTCCGGCACGATCGCCAGCGGCGGCCAGGACGTCACGGCGCTGCAGGGCGGTGCCCTGGCCCGGTACCGGCGCACCGTCGGGTTCGTGTTCCAGAGCTATCACCTGCTGCCCGCGCTCACCGTCCTGGACAACGTCATTGCTCCCGTGCTGCCGTACCGGACGACATTTAACAAACGGGAACGAGGCCGCCAACTGCTCGCGGCCGTCGGGCTGGCCGGCCGTGAGCACTCGCTACCGGCAAGGCTGTCCGGCGGCGAGCAGCAGCGCGTCGCCATCGCGCGAGCGCTCGTCAACAACCCGGCCCTGCTGCTCGCGGACGAGCCGACCGGGAACCTCGACTCAGCGAATGCGGCCGAGATCATGCAGCTGCTGGCAGGCCTGCGGACGGAGCACGCGATGACGATCATTCTCGCCACGCACGATCCGCAGGTAGCTGCCCACGCCGAGCGGCTGATCAGGCTCCGCGACGGTGCTGTTGTCGACGACATCGCGCTGACCCACGGCTACCCCGTCGAGGACGTCATCCGCCGCGTTGGCCAACTCGGCTGAAGGTACGCGATGAGACGGCTGGCCTGGTCGCAGTTGAGGTTCCGCACCATCCGGCTCGTCGCGCTGCTCATCGGCTTGCTGCTGGCGACCACCGCATTCACGGTGCTGACTGCCGCATCGCGGACCGCTCAGCTGCGCACGGTGGGCACGGTGTCCGCGCACTTCGTGCCCGCCTACGACATCCTGGTCCGGCCCAAGGGCGCCAGGACAGAACTAGAAGCCCAGAGCAACACCGTGCAGCCCAACTTCTTGTCCGGCATCTACGGCGGCATCACGATGGCCCAGTACCACCAGATCGCGCAGATCCCGGGCGTCCAGGTCGCCGCCCCCATCGCGATGGTCGGCTACAGCCTGCTGGTACCGCAGCTGTCTTTTCCGCTGCCCGCGGCTGACCTCAGCCAGCCAGGCCGGCAGATCTACCGGGTAACCACGACGTGGATCTCGCAGGGCGGCGCGAGTCGCGTTACCCCGCCGCCGTCGTGGGTCTACGTCACTCCCCAACGGCTCGGCCTTGACAACCAGGTCACCGGCTACCTGCAAACCGAACGGCTGCCGAACGGCCGGAGCGTCAGCCTCTGCCCGACAGACGTCGACCTTGCACGTGACGTGAATCCGTTCGGCGTGGCTGCGCAGTCAGACTGCGTCGCCTGGTCGAAAGTCAACAGCTATGGCCCCTCGGGCATTATCACGCCGTACCCGCAGGGATCCCGCAACCCCGGATACACCGTCGAATGGGTCATCCCGGTACTCATCGCGGCCGTGGATCCGGCGGCCGAGGCGAAGCTCGACGGCCTGAACCGCGCGGTGATCTCGGGCCACTACCTGCCCGAGGGCACCCATGGCGCCGGAACCACCGCTGCCTTCCCCGTCCTGGCGTCCTCAGCCAGCGGTATTGACGAGTCCGCCGTCACCCAGGTGGCGAGACTGAGCCCACCGGCGTCCCCGCCGTCGATGACCACCTCCTGGATAACTCAGCACGCCGCCGCGCCGGGTCAGGTGATCTCCACCGTCACGACCACGGCGCACCAGGCTTACGAGCGGCTGCTCGCTGCGCTCGCAGTCAACTGGGGCCACTCAGTCAGCAGCGCGCCCGGCCAGAGCATCACCTACGTCGGCAAGGTGCAGCCGTCGACCGGGCAGCCTGTCAGCATCGAGGCCTACTGGAGCGTCGGCCCAACCTCTTACCGTCACTCAAGCTCCGGCTCGCTCGTTCCGGAGCTGACCCGCAACCCGCCGTCGACCTGGTACTCGGGCGGTGCGCAGGTCGCCAGCATGGATAACGAGGACAACCAGTACCGCAAGGTCACCGTGCACTCTCCGGCCACCGCGATCTTCAGCGGCTTTCCCGCCAGCCCGCAGCTCGCCGGCATCTTCAACCCGGCGAAGATCAATGAATTCGACCCCTTGTCGCGCGTACCACTCGGCGCGTATGAGCCGGTCGTCGCCAGCCCGGCGAACGCGGCAACACAGCGGGCACTGCACGGCGGCGACCTGCTGCCGAACCAGAATCTGGGCGGATACGTCAGCGAGCCCGTCGATCTCGTCACGAGCCTGTCGGCACTGCCGGCGCTGGAGAACGCTGGCTATTACGGCACGCATGCGCCGGTCAGCGATCCGATCAGCGTGGTGCGGGTTCGGGTAGCCGGGGTTACCGGGCCGGATCCGGTGTCGCTGGAACGCATCAGGGAAGTGGCGCAGCAGATCGAGGTACGCACGCACCTGGACGTGGACATCGTCGCGGGATCGTCGCCGTCGCCAACCACGATCGACCTGTCCGCCGGGAAGTTCGGGCAGCCACCGCTCACGGTGTCCGAGAACTGGGTGAAGAAAGGTGTCGCGATCGCGATCCTGACGGCGATCGACAAGGACAGCCTGGTGCTGTTCGCGCTGATTCTCGTCGTGTGCGTGCTGTTCGTCGCTAACTCTGCGTCGGCGGCGGTCCGCGCCCGCCGCCGCGAGCTGGGAGTGCTGGCCTGCCTGGGCTGGACCCGGCCCCGGCTGTTCACCGCGGTTCTGGGCGAGCTTGCCGCGATCGGGCTCGCCGCCGGGCTGCTCGGCGCGGCCGCCGCGCTCCCGCTGTCATCGGCACTCGGCCTGCACGCCTCACCGGGGCGGGCGGCGCTGGCCGTGCCGATCGCAGTCGTAGTCGCGTTGATCGCCGGGCTGATCCCTGCCTGGCTGGCGGCCCGCGCCGAGCCGGTCGCCTCGGTGCGCCCGCCGGTACTCGGTGTGCGCCGGGCTCGCCAGCCCGACGGCATCACTGCCCTGGCGACGGTGAACGTGCTGCGGACCCCTGGCCGGGCGGCTGTCGGCGCGGTCAGCCTGGCCGTCGGCGTCACCGCGCTGACCGTCCTGGCCGCGGTCACCTTCGCGTTCCGGGGCGTGGTCGTCGGCTCCCTGCTCGGCAACGCGGTTGCCGTCCAGGTTCGCGGCGTCGACTACGTCGCGGTTACTGCCACCGTCGCCCTCGGCGTGCTCGCTGTCGCGGACGTTGTGTTCCTCAACGTCCGCGAACGCGCCCCCGAACTCGCCACGATCCGCGCCTTCGGCTGGCGTGAAGCCGCGCTCAGCCGCCTGGTGGTCACCGAAGGCGCCATCATCGGCCTGGCGGGCTCCCTCGCCGGAGCCGCGCTCGGCCTGGCCGCGGCCGCGCAGTTCGCCGGCCAGATCCCGGCCAGCCTTTACCTCATCGCGGCCGGGGCAGTGGGCGGTGGCCTGCTCGTCACCACTGCCGCCGCCCTGCTGCCCGCCCAGGCCTTGCGGCGCCTCCCTGCGGCCCACCTACTGGCCGAAGAATGAAGCGGGTCGGGTCGGACCCGCGACTTCGGTAGGCATTGCAACCTCACGGCGGGCACGGTGAATCTATTCAGCCGAGTGGCTATCGGGGCGGAAGGAGCGTCGCGTGGCGGCTGCGGCCGATGCTGAATTCACCTCGTTCGCGCAGGCGGTCTCCTCCCGGCTGCTAGGAACCGCGAACCTGCTGTGCGGGAACTGGCATACAGCTGAGGACCTGACCCAGACTGCCCTGGCGAAGGTATATGCATCCTGGCCCCGTATCAGCAGCAAGGACGCGGCCCCCGCCTACGCCCGGCGCACGCTGGTCAACAGCTACCTGGCCGACCGGTACCGGAAGCGCTGGCGCGAGGTGCTGACGGGCGAGCTTCCCGAGGTTCCCGCGGCGGCGCCGGACTCGGAGACGAGGCTCGCCTTGATCGATGCCCTCGCCATGCTCCCGCCGAGGGCCCGCGCCATCGTCGTACTGCGGTACTGGGAGGACATGAGCGTCGAGCAGGTAGCGCTGCTGGTCGGATGCTCGGTCGGCAACGTAAAGAGCCAGAGTGCCCGCGGGCTCGACAGGCTGCGGCAACTGCTCGAGCCTGCCCTGGCCGACGCGGACCGCTCCGCCCCTGTCAGTTCCGGGTCGCACGAGTCTGGAGAGGAGCGGTATGGACGAGGCATCGCTCATCGCGCAGTTTGAGCATTCGGTGGCGGACCGCCCGCCGACCCCGCAGCTCGTGCCCGAGTCCATGCGGATCGGCCGGAGGATCCGGCTGCGCCGACGACTGGCGGCTGCTGCCACGTCCGCTCTAGTGGTGGCTCTGATCGCTGCCATCGTGCCGGTCGCGTATGGTGCGCTCAGCCGGCCGGCTCCCGCCGCTCGGGGACACCGAATTCCCGAGACGGTCTACTCCGCTAGCTCTAACGGCCTCGTGACACCCATCCGCGTAGCCACCAATGCGGCGCGGCGCGGAGTCCGGATAGCCAGGATGGTCAACTTGGGCACTCCGCTTGCCGTCGCGCCCGATGGAAGGGTCGTGTACGCCGCCAGCGCCTTCGGTGAGATCACTCCTATCAACCTGGCGACGAACACTGCGAGCCGAGCGATCCGGGTGACGTCGAGCCCACTTGGCACCATCCTCGTCACGCCCGATGGCAGGACCGCCTATGTGCTGGCGGCCGGGGGCGCAGTGATCCCTGTGAATCTTGCTCGCGACCGGCCCGGCAAGCTCATCAGAACGGCTGCGGACCAAATCGTCATGACGCCGGACGGCAAGACCGTCTACGCGTTCAACAACTACTCCCGCTCAGTCCTCCCCATCCGGACAGCGACCGGCACCGCACTGAAGTCGATCTCAGTCGGTGTGCGCCCCTACACCACACAGGACATCGCGGTCAGCCCGGACGACGCGACCGTCTATGTCCTGAGCGGCAGCCCCTCGAGGAACGGCGGCCAGATAACCCCGATCAGCACCGCCACGAACACGCCGGAACAGCCGATCAATCTAACCGGGGGCGTCATGGACATTGCGATCAGCCCGAGCGGCGGGATCGCCTACGTCACCGACTGCACAGGACCAGACCGTTACGTTCTGCTACCCGTCGACCTGGCGAACCGGAAGGTGCTGACGCCGATCAGCCTCCCGGCGCACTTCTGGGACGTCAGCAGCGTCGCGTTCTCTCCCGATGGCAGCATGGCCTATATCGCGATCGGATCGAAAGGCACGCAGAGGGGTACCGAGCTGGTTCCGATCCGGACCGCCACGAATACTGGGCTCGCGCCGGTGCACCTGCCCATCTCCCGCCCGATTCTGATCGGGGTCAGCCCCGATAGCTCCACCGTGTACGTCAGCGGCGAGCTGCTGTCGGACTGGACGAAGTTCGCCGTCTTCCCGGTACGAACCGGCGCGACGAGCCCGAGGCGGCCTGTTGTCGTGCCGGAGGCTCCGGTCGCAATGGTGTTCGCGCCTTGAACCGCAACTATGCGGAAGCCGTCAGGCGTGAGTGCCGAAGACCTCGACTCCGCAGTGGGCAGCTCCAGACCGCTTGATGCGCGCGTCCGCAGTGATCAGAGGGACGCCCAGGGCCTCTGCCAGGGCCACGTATTGCGCATCGTAGGCCGACAGGCTGGCATGGAGGATCTTGAGACGCGGCCACAGCGGGAGTACGTCGTGCCGTTCGATGGGAAACGCCAGGTAGTTCGAGATGGCAGCATCAGCTTGTTGTCTGGTCAGCTTCTGCGCGCGCAACAGGCCAAGAAGCGCCGCGATGACTTCCCCGTCGAGAACAAACGGCGCATGTACGGCCTGCGTGATGGCCAGCCGATCAGCAATGGCCTGGCCGGCGTGCGTCCCCACCGCAAGGAGCTCCACCATCGCCGAGGAGTCGATGACGGTCAACGTCCGGATCTTTCCTCATCGATAGCAGCAATGATGTCCGCCGTGCCGATGTCTGCGGTAGCGGTCCTGCGGGCACGCTGGACAGCCTCTGCCACCGTGGGCTTGGAGGCTTCTCTCTCGATCAGCCCGCGAATGTAGGCCTGCAGAGACTGCCCGTTCTGAGCGGCCCGGAGCTTCATGGTCCGAACGGCGTCGTCGGAGACATCTCGAATCGTGAGCGCAGTCATGAATGTATTTTAGCAGCATTGACTGCATATTGCATTCAAACTGTCTGGGATGCCAGCTTAGCGAGGTGCGTGACCTGGCATCATGTCCCGTGTGCCGTCCGCTCTCACTGACCTGCTTGCGGATGCCGAGCTCGCCGCCTTCGTCGAAGACTCACGGAGTGCATCGCAGCAGTCCCCTCGCGAGCTGGGCGCGGCCGCAACGCGAGCGGGGCAACGCGCCCGTATCGCCGCCAGGCCGCCCGGGCCGGTCATGGCGGACGTCCACGACCTGACCACGCAGGGAGGAGTTCCGGTACGTCTGTACCGGCCTGATACCGGACCGCATCCGTTGCTCGTCTTCCTGCACGGCGGCTTCTGGACGATCGGCGATCTGGAGTCGCACGACCGGGCCTGCCGCAGGCTCGCCCTGGGAGCAGCCGTCTGCGTACTCGCCGTCGATTATCGGCGGGCACCGGAAGATCCGTGGCCAGCAGCCGTAGACGACGTCGTCCATGTCGTCCGCTGGGCTGCCGGGGACCTGCCCGAGCTGCCCGGGGCTAACGGCCCGCTCCTGGTTGCTGGCGACAGTGCTGGCGGGAACCTGGCCGCGCTGGCCTGCTTGCGGCTGCGTGACGAGGGGGGCCCGGTGCCGGATGCCCAGGTGCTGGTGTACCCCAACACCGATCTGACTCTCTCGCAGCCCAGCGTGCGCGAGAAGGGGGCGGGCTGGGGTTTGGCCGCTGACGATGTTGCCTGGGGTGCGGAGCAGTGGGTGCCGGACGCCGTTCGGCGGGCTGATCCCGCAGTCAGCCCGCTGAATGCCGCCGACCTCGCTGGCCTGCCGCCGGCCTTGGTGATCACCGCGGAGCATGATCCGTTGCGCGACGAGGGCGAGGCCTATGCTGCCCGCCTGGCCGCTGCTGGCGTGCCGACCACCCATCGCCGCGAGCCAAAGATGATCCACGGCTTCCTGACCCTGGACACCGTCTCTCCGGCTGCCGCCGCGGCAACCGACAGGCTGTTCGCCGACATCGCCCGGATGATCACCGACCGCACTGCCCCTACAAGCTTGCGAGCCTCCGCAGGCCGCTGCGGGCCAAAGTGCCGTACACTATCCGGGGTTCGTCTGCGCTCGTAGCTCAACGGATAGAGCATCTGACTACGGATCAGAAGGTTGGGGGTTCGAGTCCCTCCGAGCGCGCCATCCGGCCAGGGTCTCGCCACAGGGAGTCGGCGAGGCCCTGATTTGTGCCTGGACGCGGGCTTTCTCGGCGCCCCATCAAGCTTCCGGCGAGAAGCCGGCCCCTGCCTTGCCATAACGATTTTCGTTGGTTACGATTATCGATAATATCGATAGTCGATAAGCGAGGCGCTTCCGATGTCCGCATCTACGCTGCAGCGGCGCAACTGGCTGGACCTACTCGCAACCGTGGTCACCTGGGTGTTCTGGTTTGCCGTACTCGCCGCCGTGCTCCGCGTGATACTCGCGCTGCTTGGCCAGGCGCCGCTCTTCGGCGCACACATCGGCGGCCCCATCAGCTCGCCCAGTGGCCTCTGCCTAAACGCCGCGGAGGGCCTGCTGGAGCACGCCGGCAGCGGGCTCAGCCATCCCGGGCTGTCCCAGGGCGTCCGCGCC
>Ga0335072_10007316_pt1 | contig 16088 bp, 15 predicted proteins | sample Lox_Sample_21_FD_206725 | JGI IMG/M metagenome (GOLD analysis project Ga0335072, IMG submission 206725) | Soil microbial communities from Loxahatchee National Wildlife Refuge, Florida, United States - Lox_Sample_2.1 | ecosystem: Environmental > Terrestrial > Soil > Wetlands | place: USA...
TCTGCCTGGCGCGGTCGAGCTCGGCACGGAACGCAGCGGAGTCGGTGATCGTACTCGCGGTCAGCCTCGGGAGCCCGGCGGCAATGATCCGGTCGACGTCAGCGGGCTCGGAGAACGCCAGAATCGCCTTGCCGACGGCAGTTGCGTGGGCTGGCAGCCGCCGGCCGATCTGCGTCACCAGCCTGACGACTTTCGTGCTGTCGATCCTGGCGATGAACATCACGTCCGTCGCCGACAGGACGGCGAGCTGAACAGTCTCGTTGAACTCGGCGTGCATGGGCTCCGCTACACGGTAGAACTCGCGTACCAGGTCCATCTCGGAGTTCAGCGGCGCCTTCGCGTAATCAAGCAGCCTGGTACCCGACTGGTAGTTCCCGGTGGTCTCGTCTCGCCGGACGACGCCAATCTGGCACATCGTTCCGAGGATGCGCAGAGCCGATGATTTGGGGAGGCCGAGCTCCCTGGCCAGGTCGCTCAGGCGGGCTCCGTTCGGGCGCTCGATCAGCAGATCGAGCAGCCGGAACGCGCTGACGACCGCCGGGGACGACGCACTGACTACCGGCGCGCGAGCGTAACCGTCGACCGGCCGGGGATCAGCGGCGGTCAAGGCCGCTCCCCCATCATCCCGCCTTCCCGGCCCCTGGACGGGCCGCAAGGAGCGGCCTCGCGTCGAAGAAGGGGTTATGACAGCTGTCTCGCTCCGCCAGAACGTCGGCTGCCCGCGGCCCGCCGCTGACAGCCGCGGCTACGGCTTCCCTGGTGGACACGACGTTGTTAGCGAAGACATCCGCCGCGTCCCGCGCCTGCGGGCTCACCCAGACGGCCGCGATCGCCACCAGGTCGTCGGCAAGCTCCGCGAGGATGCTGCTGGAGGCCACCGCATCGATCATCCCGACTGCGACTCCCGCCTGTGCGGGACCCCAGGTGAGATTGCCGTGCTGCGCGCTGGTGATGGTCGCCTTGTTCACGAACAACGTCAGCGGCTTGACCGGCAGGCTGGGCCGCAGCACTGTGACAAACGGGGTATGGCCGTTGCTCGGGCTGGCGAGCGCCAGCGCGAACGTAGCGCCGAGCGCGGCACGGTCACCGATGACAATGTTGACGTGGGCCGCTTCGCCGCCATCACCCGCGAACGCCTCGCCGATCCTGATCCCGAATGCTCCCGTCACGATGATCCCTCTCCAGTTAGGTCGATGACACCGCGGGCGAGTTCGCCGGCCAGCATGTCGCTCACCGCCTCGTTGATGTCCTCAAGGGGGTAGATACGAGTAACGAGGCGATCCAGTGGCAGCCTGCCACTCGCGTACAAGTCGAGTATGGCTGGCATGTCCTGTCGCGGCCGGCACGATCCGTACAGGCTGCCCGTCACGATCTTCTCGTGCCTGACAAGGTCAGGTCCGGGAAGCTGGACCGTCGCGGTCGCGGCGGGAACGCCTACGGCGACGATGGTGCCGCCCCGGCGCGTCGCCTCGAAGGCCTGCCGGACAAGCTCAGTCCGGCCAGCGGCCTCGATCGCAAAGTCCGCGCCCTCGCCGGCGGTCAGCGCGCGGACCTCGGCCACGACCTCAGTGGCAGCCGGATCGAGTACGTGACTGGCGCCAAGCTCGCTCGCCAGCTCGCGCTTACTCGCCAGCGGATCGACGACGATGATCTGCTCGGCGCCTGACAGCTTCGCGGCCATCACTGCGCTCAGGCCAACGCCGCCAGCGCCGGAGATCACGATGGTGGAGCCAGGCGCCACGCGGGCCCGGTTCGTTACCGCGCAGAAGCCGGTCGTGACCGCGCATCCCACCAGGGCCGCGACGGTGAGCGGCACGTCGGCGCGGATCGGGATGCAGCTCGCCTCGTCGACAACGACCGACTCGGCAAACGTCGACAGGAACGAGTAATGGTAGAGAGGCATGTCGCCGAGCCGGAGGCGCCGCTCACCGCTGACCAGCGTGCCGGCCAGCAGCGCCGGTGCAGCGGTGGCGCACAGGTTAGGCCGCCCGCCCTCGCAGTAGCGGCAGCGGCCGCAGGCGGGCACCCAGCTCAGGACTACGTGGTCGCCCGGCGAGACCGAGGTGACGACCTCACCGACAGCGTCGACGATCCCGGCGCCTTCATGACCGAGGACGCACGGGACCGGCGAGGGAATGGCACCCGTCATCGTGTGCCAGTCGCTCGCGCACACGCCTGATGCACTCAGCCGCACCCGCACTTCGCGCGGTCCCGGCGGCGCCAGCTCAACATCCTCTACCTTCAGGTCCTCGCCGAAATTGAACAGGACGGCTGCTTTCACCGCTCGCTCCTTGACGGAGGCGCGCCTACGCCGGCGAGAAGCTCTAGCTCGGGTGCTGACGCCACTGAGACCTCCATATGCCAGAGCCACAGCCGAAATGGCTCCATATTTGGAACGGCGATCCAAATATGGTGTCGTCAGTGAAGCGCACGGCCGTGCATGCGTCAAGGGGCCAGATAGCGAGCAACCTGCCCTCAGTAGCGTTGGCTGCAGAGGGGGAATCGCATGGACACGCTCGCCGCCTACATCACTGCGCTCGGCCCCGCCGACTCCATCGAAGTCGGATACCTGCCCGCTGCCGCACCGGGCCCGACCGACGTGCTGGTACGCACAGAAGCAATGGCTGTCAACAATGTCGACACGTTGGTGAGGTCCGGAGCGTACTCGACGCCGACCCCGTTCCCGTTCATCATCGGCCGCGACCTAGTCGGCACGGTGGTGTCAGCCGGGCCTGGTGCAGCCGGCTTCAGCGAAGGTGACCGGGTTTGGTGCAACAGTCTCGGCCACGGCGGCCGCCAGGGATCCTTCGCGCAGCATGTCGTCGTAGCCGCCGAACGGCTCTACCACCTCCCGGCAGACGTCGATCTGATCCGCGCCGTCGCCGTTCTGCACCCGGCGGGCACGGCCATCCTCGGCTTGTTCCGCGAGGCGCAACTCCGGCCGGGCGACACCATCGTCGTCGGCGGGGGCGCTGGCGCCGTCGGCAGTGCAGTCGTCCAGCTGGCCGCTGCTGGCGGCGCCCATGTCATCGCGACAGCAGCCGGGGGCGATGCCGAGTGGTGCCGGACCTGCGGGGCCTGGCAGGTGATCGACTACCGGGACCAGGATCTCCTCGCGAAACTTCGCGATGCTGCGCCGGGCGGAGCCGACGTTTACTGGGACACCTCGGGCCACCTTGACCTGGCCGCAATCGCCCCGCTGCTCGCGGTCGGCGCCAAGGTCATCATCACGGCCGCACGTGAGCCAGCCGTCAGCCTCCCGGCGCGGGGCTATTACGTCCACGACGCCAGCGTCCGCTGCTTTGCGATCAGCAACGCCTCGGCGAGCGATCTCGCCGCCGCGGCCAGGATCGTCAACTCAAGGCTCGCTGACAACACGCTGCAGCCTCGCATCGCCGCCAGGATGTCGCTGTCGGCCGCGGCTGAGGCCCACCGGCGGGTCGAGACAGAGCACGTGCGCGGTCGCCTTGTCGTCTTGCCCTGAGCAGGGAGAGCGGCGACCTGGGGGCCAGTCACCTGACGCGCTCGATCCCACCTGGTTTCGCGCCAGGCGCGCGGGGCACGGACAGCTACAGGAGACGCCCATGTCTGAGCTACATCGAATCCTGGTGACCGGTGCAGGCGGCGGCACTGGCGGTGTCGGCGGCAGGGTAGTCCGGCAGCTGAGCGCCCAGGGCATTCCGGTTCGTGCTCTCGTGCATCGTGACGATGAGCGGGCCAACGATCTGCGCGCGGTGGCCGGCGTGGAGGTCGTGGTGGGTGATCTCACCAGCGGCGCTGACGTCGCCGCCGCCCTCGATGGCTGCCAGCGGCTCTACTTCGGGATGAGCGTGTCCGCGGACTACCTGCAGGCCGCTGCCACGGTAGCGGCTGCTGCGCTCGACAACGGCGCCATCGAGCTGCTGGTCAATATGTCACAGATGACCGTCTCGCAGATGAGCCTGACCAGCACAGCCGAGTCCAGGCACCAGCATCTGCATTGGCTTGCCGAGCACATGTTCGGCTGGTCACGCTTGCCGGTCACCGAGATCCGTCCCACGGTCTTCATGGAGAATCCGCTCTTCGTCATGCTCGCGGCCGCCTCGATCGAGCGGGACGGCACGATCCGGCTCCCGTTCGGCAGCGGCCGGACATCGCCGGTCGCCACCCGCGACGTTGCCGACGTGGTGGCCGCTGTGCTGACCGACCCGTCGCGGCACGTCGGTCGCGTGTACGAGCTGACCGGAGCCAGCTCGCGTGACATTACGGCTATCGCGGCAGAGTTCTCGCGCCTGCTGCGGCGGCCAGTCCGCTACGTGGACGTGCCGTTTGACGAGTGGCTGGAACGTGATCTCAGGCCCCTCGGGTTCCCGCCGCATGTGCTTAATCACATCGCCACGATGGCGCGGCTGCACCAGCAGAATAGGTACGACAGGGTGACCAGCGACGTCGCCGACATCACTGGTCATCCGCCAGCCGGATTCGACAGCCTCGTCAGCCAGACGCCGGCGCTGCAGCACGCAGCCGCCTAGATTCCTGCCGGTCACCCGACGGGCTGCCGATGGCGCCGGTACAGCCTTCTCGACCAGAGGTAGGACAGCAGCGCGATCCCGACGCCCCAGGCAACAGCGATGATGGCGCTGGCGCCAACCGGGCCGCCCGCCAGCAGGCCGCGCAACGTCTGGGTGACCGGCGTGAACGGCTGATATTCGGCGAACCAGCGAAGCCCGGCCGGCATCGAGGCAGTCGGGACGAAGCCGCTGCCGAGGAACGGCAGCAGCATCAGGAACATGGGCAGGTTGCTCGCGGTCTCGACTGTCTTGGACACCAGTCCGAGGGCGACCGATAGCCAGGTCAGCGCGAAGGCGGTCAGCAGGAGCAGGCCAGCGGCGGCCAGCCAGGCGAGCGGGCCCGCAGTTGGCCGGAAGCCGACCGCGAGCGCGATGCCGATGATCACCGCGATCCCGAGCACGGACTGGATCATGCTGCCGAGCACGTGGCCGGTCAGCACCGAGGCGCGGGAGATCGCCATCGTGCGGAACCGGGCGATGATGCCGGTGGTCATGTCCATGGCGACGGAGATCGCGGTTGCCTGGGCGGCGGACGCGACCGTCAGCAGGATGATGCCGGGGACCACGTAGCGGATGTAAGCCGCGCGGCCGTCCGCCACGTGCCCGAGCCCGGCGCCCAGCGTGCCGCCGAAGACGTACACGAAGATGAGCAGGAAGATCACCGGCACGGCGAGCAGCATCGCGGTCATGGCCGGATAGCGCAGCATGTGCCGCAGGTTGCGGCGCAGCATCGTCGCCGAGTCAGCGGCGGCGTAGGACAAGGCGGTCATCGCGTGCTCACTTTCTGCCCGTCCGGCTGGCCGGTAAAGGCGAAGAAGACGTCGTCGAGATCCGGGGTGTGGATGGACAGCCGCTCGACCGGGATCGAAGCGCGGTCCAGCTCGTCAAGCAGGCTGCGCACTGACGTGACGCTGCCGTCGCTCGGCACCCGCAGGCAGAGCGCTTCGTCGTCGCGCGAGGCCGCAGGGACGAGCCGCGCGGCGGGCTCGAGCTCGTCGAGTGCGGCGAACTCCAGCCGGATGTGCCCGCCGGGGATTCGGCTCTTGAGTTCCTGTGCGCTGCCCTCGGCCACGATGCGGCCGCGGTCAAGTACGGCGATCCGGTCGGCGAGCTGGTCGGCCTCGTCCAGGTACTGCGTAGTCAGGAAGATCGTCACGCCGGCAGCTGCCAGGCCGCGGATGATCTGCCACATCGTGTGCCGGCTGCGCGGGTCAAGCCCGGTCGTCGGCTCGTCCAGGAAGATCACGCGCGGATCCCCCATGAGCGTCATGGCGAGATCCAGCCGCCGCCGCATGCCGCCCGAATAGGTCGCTACCAGCTTCCCAGCCGCATCGCCGAGGTCGAACTGCGCCAGCAGCTCCCCCGCGCGCCGGCGGCCCTGCGTGCGGCCGAGGTGCTGCAGGTCGGCCATCAGCAGCAGGTTCTCCTCGCCCGTCAGCAGGTTGTCGACGGCCGAGAACTGGCCGGTCACCCCGATCGCGGCACGTACTCCGTCGGGATCCATGGCCACGTCATAGCCGGCTACCTCGATCTTGCCGAGGTCAGCGGGGACCAGCGTGGACATGATCTGCACCGCCGTGGTCTTCCCGGCCCCGTTAGGCCCGAGCAGCGCGAAGATCGACCCTTCCGGCACGGCCAGGCTGATGCCGTCGAGCACAACCTGGTCTCCGTACGACTTCCGCAGGCGAGTCACCGAGACCGCAAGCGGCCTCAGCGCGGTGGTGACGGTTGTCATGACACTTCCTCTCCGGAACGGCGGATTACGATGTCGCCGAAGCTCGTTCGGGCGCGCACCTCGGCGGTCTCCTCCTGCGGCCCTGGGCTGTCGGCAGCCTGCATGGAGTTGCGCACATGGCCGAAGCTCGTGTGCGCATCGAGCAAGGCCGCCGTTCCGGCGCGGATGCCGATCTCGATCTGCCCGTAGCCGGTCTTGAGCGAGCTCACTCCGCGCGTGATCGCGCCAACTCGCACGTCGCCGTTCGCGGTCGTAGCCGTGACGTCAGCGCCGGCGTTCCCGACGACGATCGTCCCGTTAGCTGCCTTCAGCTGCAGGTCGCCGGTGATCTCGCCGACGAAGCACTCGCCGTTAGAGCTCTTGATCACCGCGCTGCCGTCGACCTCGCGCACCCGGATGCGGCCAGATGAGGTGCTGATCTCGGCATGTCCGGTCGCCCGGCCAACGGTGATTGCGCCAGCACTCGTCGACAGGTCAGCAGGTCCGGCCTCATCGAGGTCGATGTCGCCTGCGGCCAGCTTGATCCGGCACTCACCCAGCCGTCCGACGGTGCGGATGGCGCCCGCCGCAGTCTCGGCGTGCAGTACCGAGCCGGCTGGCAGCTCGACCGTGACGTCAACCGACCCGATCCTGCGCGGGCCGAGCGAGCGCTGCCGCGGCGACCTGATCAACAGCCCGGTTGCCGTGTACTCGACCCTGGTCTGCTCAGCAGCGTCAACATCTGGCTCGTGGAACGCGTCGGTCGGGCGAACCTCAACGACCGTGTCATGCCGGTCGCTCGCGGTCACGCGGACATCGCCGACGACTACGTCAATGGTGGCCTCGATCGGCTCGGGGGTCTCGAAAGTGGGCATGGTGATACCTCCATAAGGGCTCGGAACGGGTTCCCGCCGTCAGCGACGGCGAGCGATAGGTGGGACTCTGAGGTCGTGGTGGCTAGCGGACCCACCCGGAGAAGCGCTGGCTACCGCGGGCGGCCCGTGGTGGCGCGCTGCGCGCGGCATCTGCCGAATCGAGCGTCGCCACAGCGGCGCGGACTAGCCAGCTGTTCACTGACAGCCCTGCGTATCCGGCGGCTTCCTCGATCCGGCTCTTGAGGCTCTCGCCGAGCCGGAAGTTGATCCGCGCGGTCGCGCCCTCGTCGCCTTCGGGCGCTGTCGGCGGCAGCGCCGCTGCCGGGGTGTCGGCCTCGGCCGGCGACTCGGCTGGCGGCGGCGTGACGACGAACGTGGGCTCACGCCCGCGCAGCCGGACATGGACGGAGCCGGGCGCGAGCTCCCGGGTAATTTCGTCCGCAGCGGTCGACAGCGCTTCGAGCAGGGCAAGCCGGGCGGCCGACTCCAGAGCGGTGGTCAGCCGGTCGGCCAGGGCCCGCGCGTCCTCCCCGCCCGCCTCGGCCGCCATACCGAACTCGTGGCGAAGGTTAGTGATGTAAGGATCAAGCTCCATGGCACCATCATGGCATCATGATGACGCCATTGCAAGTCATCCGACGCCATCAAGAGCCGCAGCGCGCCAGTGCGGCACCGAACGTGTCGTCAAACGCCGAACTCACCACGGATGCGGCCGTAGCCTCTCGGATATGACTACCGACGGGAACGGGGCTGCCCGGCTACCGGTGCTCCTACAGCGCTGGCGGTCGGACCTGGCTGCCTGGGCCATTCCTGAGCACATCACTGCCGCAGTGGCGCAGTCGCCCTGGGTACTGCCCCGGACCGTGTTTGCCCGGCGGGCTGACCGGCTGGCCGCGGCCCCATCCGGCCCGTCGTTCGAGCGAGCCTGGGCTGCGCTCGACCCGCCGGGCAGCGTGCTCGACATCGGCGCCGGAGCGGGTGCCGCCTGCCTGCCGCTGCTGCCGCGGTGCACCGGGCTCACCGCGGTAGACTCTCAGCCGGACATGCTCGAACTGCTGTCGCGGCGTGTGATCGCGGCCGGGATCACGCCGCGGCTGATTACCGGTGCCTGGCCCGACGTGGCCGCCGAGGCCGGGAAAGCCGACGTGGTGACCTGCCACCACGTCACCTACAACGTGCCGGACATCGAGCCCTTCATCGCCGCCCTCACCTCGGCCGCACGCCGGCTCGTGGTAGTCGAGATGACGGCCGCGCACCCGCTGGTCAGCCTCAACCCTCTCTGGCTGCGCTTCCACGGGCTGGACCGGCCGAACGGCCCGACGGCCGATGACCTGCTGGCAATTCTGGCCGCGATGGGGATCACGGCGGACTCGAAGCGCTGGCGACGGCCAGGCGGGCCGGACTACGAGAGCTTTGCCGAGCTCACCGACGTCACCCGGCGACGGCTGTGCCTGCCGCCCGAGCGCGCCGACGAGGTAGGCCGCGCGCTGGCCGACTCCGGGATCGACCCGGAGCACCCGGTTGACCTTGGCACCTCCGGCCGCGAGGTCGTGACGATCTGGTGGGACGGTACCGGCTAAGGCCACCAACCCGTGTTAGTTCCCGCTGGTCGTGGGGAGGTGTCCCCATCCTCTGATTTGGCTCCCAGCCCGTCCTGCAGGTAGAGACGATGGGGACAGCGGACGGCGATAGGCGGGATCTGATGGGCGAATGGCCAGAAGGCTGGTTCCGCGACAGCGACGACTCGGCTGACGCAGGCGACGCCGGCAGTGACGGGCCGAGTGGCGATCGGACCGTCAGCATCCCGTCGACCCAGAACCCCGGCGGGCAGTATCAGGTTGGCCAGTACGCCGCGGATCCCGCCGGGTACGGCGCCGCAGCTCAGCGGCCCAGTCCCCCGCCCGGTGCATGGCCGCAGCAGCCACCGATTAATTCGAGTGGGGCTGGCGGCGGCTACGGGGCGGGCGGCGGCGTGGCCGCACCTGCCCGTTCCCCGGCTCGACGCGGTAGTCCAGGCCTTCCTGGCGCCCCGCGGTGGCGCCGGTGGGTACGGCCCAGGCGCATCTTCGGCGTGCTTGCCGTCATCGTCGCCCTGCTGCTTGCCGCCGGAGTCGGTACGTACTTCTACCTCAACTCCAAGCTGACCAGAAGCAACATCCTGGTCAGCTATTCCGGCCGGCCGAGCCCAGGGTCCGGGACCAACTGGCTGATCGCCGGGTCCGACAGCCGCCAGGGACTGAGCAAGCGCGAGGAGCGGCGGCTATCCACCGGACAGCTAGGCGGGCCAGGCCGGTCGGACACGATCCTGATCCTGCACATCCCGGTCACCGGGAAGCCGCTGCTGATCAGCATCCCGCGAGACTCCTACGTGGAGATTCCCGGCTATGGCATGAACAAGATCAATGCCGCCTACTCCTTCGGCGGGCCCCGGCTGCTGGCCGAGACCGTCCAGGACAACACCGGCCTGTACATCAATCACTTCATGGACATCGGCTTCGGCGGCTTCGTCCGGGTGGTCAACGCGGTTGGCGGGGTCCGGATGTGCCTGGTCCACTCCCTGCACGACCGCGCGTCCGGGCTCCACCTGCGTCGGGGATGCCAGGTACTCGACGGCGCCGAGGCGCTGGCCTACGTCAGGGACCGCCACGATTTCGCCACCCAGGACCTGCAGCGTGAGCAGGACCAGCGGATCTTCCTGAGGGCGCTGCTGTCCAAGATGACGAGCCCCGGCGTGCTGCTGAATCCGTTCGCCGTCCTCCCGGCCGCCAGCGGCGCGGTTGGCACGCTCACGGTCGACGACGGCACGAGTCTCTACCAGCTGCTGAGGGTCGCCGAGGCAATGCGCAATCCGCAGACGACAACGGTGCCGATCGGCGATGCCAACTACCCGACGGCCGCCGGGGATGCGGTGCTCTGGAACAAGTCAGCGGCCAAGGAGCTCTTCACGGACCTGCAGACCGGTCAGTCCGTCCCCAAAGCGCTCATAACGGGCTCACACCAGGGCACCTGATCTCAGCTGAGAGCCGACTGTGCGTGGTTACTACTGCTATATAGCCGTAGCTATCACGCACAGTCGAGCACATGAAGCGCGGAGGTCAGGCTCAGGGCGCGTTCAGCTAACCTTCAGGGGACAGGCGGAGAATGGTGCAATGAACAGCCAGCCCAACGGTAGTCGGCCGGATGCCCGGCTGCTCGTCGTCGAGGACGAGCCCAACATCCTGGAATTGCTGGCAGCCAGCTTGCGCTACTCCGGATTCGAGGTGGTCACGGCAGCCGCGGGCAATGAGGCGGTGCAGGCCGCCCAGCGGCATCGCCCGGACCTGATCGTGCTCGACGTCAATCTGCCTGATATGGACGGGTTCGATGTCGTCCGGCGCCTTCGGGGCGGCGGCGCGCAGATCCCGGTCGTGTTCCTCACAGCGCGGGATTCCACCGAGGACAAGATCCGCGGCCTGACCCTCGGCGGCGACGACTATGTCGCCAAGCCGTTCAGCCTGGAGGAGGTCATCGCCCGGATCCGGGCCGTGCTCCGCCGGACCAGGGGCGACGGCAGCGAGCCACCACCGCGGCTGAAGTTCGCCGACCTCGAACTCGACGAGGACAGCCACGAGGTGTGGCGGGGCGGGCAGCAGATCCAGCTGTCCCCCACCGAGTTCAAGCTACTGCGGTATTTCATGGGGAACGCTAACCGCGTGCTTTCCAAGATGCAGATCCTCGATCACGTGTGGGATTACGACTTCCGCGGTGACACCGGCATCGTGGAGTCGTATGTCTCCGTCCTGCGCCGCAAGGTCGACACGGCCGAGCCGCACCTGCTGCATACGCTGCGCGGAGTCGGTTACGTGCTCAGACTTCCGCACGCCCCCGCGTCGTAGGCGCCGGTCTTCCTAGGCACTGAGCTTTACATGACGCAGGCAGGAAATCGCACCGGCTTCTGGCGGTCCGTCAGGGAGCTGCCCGAGCGCACTCCGCTGCGCGTCAAGCTGATCGCCGCGGTCCTGGTCCTGGTGGTAGTTGCGCTCACGGTCATCAGCTTCGTCGGGATCTACGTACTGCGCGGCAACCTGCTGACTCAGGTGGACGACCAGCTAGCCGGCGAGAGCGGACGGGTAGTGTCCGTCTTGGGGGGCCGCGGCGGGGGCCAGCCAGAGCCGTTCTGGGGGGCAGCAGCTAGCTGGGTCCCTGACAAGGGGGCCCGTCAGCAGCTAATCCCGGCCACCAAGAACAACGGCCAGCCAACTGCCGGGCCAAGCATTCCCGCCGACGCGTCCTCGCTGCCGACGAGTTACCAGGACGCAGTCACGCTGGGCTCGACGTCGGGCTCCGGACGCTGGCGGGCCATCGGGATCCCGCTCACTATTCAGCTCAACGGATCTCCCGCTAGCGACGGTGTTCTCGTCGTGGCCGTTAATGCCGACAACGCGTACAGCACGCTCCGGGCACTGACGGAGCTCGATGTCCTTGTCAGCGTCATCATCGTCCTCGCGCTCTTGGGGCTCGGGACCGCCATCGTGCGCGCAAGCTTGCGGCCGCTCGTCGAGATCGAGGAGACGGCCGCTGCGATCGCGGCTGGTGATCTCAGCGAGCGCGTGCCGGAGCGGGATCCGCGGACGGAGGTCGGGCGGCTGGGCCAGTCGTTCAACGACATGGTGGACAAGCTCCAGCACGCGTTCGAGTTGCGTTCCAGGTCGGAGACCGCCGCCCGGCGCTCTGAGGAGAAGATGCGCCAGTTCGTCGGCGATGCCAGCCACGAGCTTCGGACGCCGCTCACGGTCATCCGCGGGTACGCCGAGCAGTACCGCCACCGGGGCGGGATCGTAACGCCTGGAAGCGACAAGAGCTCGGGCCAGCTCACGCCCGCGGACATGGACCGCAACATGCGCCGGGTCGAAGAGGAGTCAGCCCGGATGGGCATCCTGGTCGAGGACATGCTGCTCCTGGCGAGGCTGGATCAGCAGCGGCCGCTGGAAGCGCGCACGGTCGATCTGCTGACGCTCGCCGCGGACGCAGTGCAAGACGCCCGCGCTGTCGCGCCCAGCCGCAGCATCAACCTCACTGTCGGGGCCGGCAGTGCCTTGCTGGTCATCGGCGATGAGGTGCGGTTGCGCCAGGTGATCGACAACCTGATGACCAACGCCCTCACGCATACTCCGGACGGATCTCCGATCGAAGTGCTGATCAGGCCGGGCGATCTCAGCGAGGCTGCGGCCGCTACCGCGATGGCCAGGCCCGATGGTGACGATGAGCTGGGCGGCGAGGGGCCGGCCAGCCTCTCGCCCGAGGCTGAGGAGGAAGCCAGCTGGGACGCGGAGCACGCCCCGCCGCCCCCCGCGCCGCTAGGCCTAGCTGCCGCAGTCCTGTCAGGGCCGGCCGCGGTGCTCGAGGTGACTGACCACGGGCCAGGACTGACGCCGGAGCAGGCTGAGCACGTCTTCGAGCGGTTCTACCGGGCTAATCCGGCGCGGCCAGCGGGCGGCACCGGGCTCGGGCTCGCCATCGTAGCCGCTTTGGTCTCGGCCCACGGCGGCGCCGCCTGGGTGAAAACCCGGCCTGGCGACGGTGCCACGTTCAGCATCGCGCTGCCACTGACGCCGGAGGCCGCAGCAGGCACGGAGGACGAGCACGACGAGGAGCCCGACCTTGCCGAACAGCGCGACGCTGACCGCGCCGCCGACGGGACTGGCGATGCTGGCAGTCCGCCGCCCTGGTTCTTCGCGGACGAGGACTCGCTCAGGTCGACAGCACCGCGCGGGCCGCGCTGAGGACAGAGTCCCGGTAGGAACTGCCGAACAGGCAGACGTGCACCAGCAGCGGGTGCAGCTGATGCAGCGGCACCCTGGCACGCCACCCGTCTGCGAGCGGAGCGACCTGGTCGTAGGCCGCCAGGATCTGATCCAGGAACGGCGCGCCGAATAGCGCGAGCATGGCGAGGTCGCTCTCCCGGTGCCCGCCATGCGCAGCCGGGTCGATTAGCCAGCCGCGGCCGGCGGACCAGAGCACGTTCCCTGACCAGCAGTCACCGTGGATGCGGCTGGGCGGCTCGGCGGGCCCCGCGAGTTCGGGCGACCGGGCTGCGGCGGACTCGATCAGCCTGACGTCGGTCGCGCTGAGGGTTCCGGCGTCCCTGCCGATGCGCGTGTAGGGCAGCAGGCGGTTCGCCGCAAACCACTCCGGCCAGCTGTCCGCCGCCGCGTTCGGCAGCGGCAGGCCCGCGATCACGCCTGGCCACGGGGCGCCGAACCGGTCGGCGCCGGCCAGGTGCAGGCTTGCGAGCTCCCGGCCGAACCTGGCCGCGGTCGCTGGCGCCGGTGATCCGGCATCGATCCAGTCGATGACCAGGCAGGCCTCGTCACTGGCGAGCACGCCGGGTACCGGGGCCGCGCCGGCTTGCGCGAGCCAGCGCAGCCCGGCGGCCTCGGACGCGAACCCGGCGGCCTGTTCCTCAGCTGCGGCCCGGCGGGTGGCACCGGCCCGGGCGGCCTCGTTCCCGTCAGGATCTTGATCGTGAACTTTGGCGAAGGCGGAACGGCCGTCGGCCAGCGTGAGACGGTAATGCGACACGCCGTGCTGGCCACCACGGCGGCTCGCCGCAGTAACCTCCGTGCCCAGCAGCCGGGCCAGCCGGGCTCTCGTCGCCGGATCCACGGTTGGCCGATCGATGAAGGGACCGCGGCCGGCTAGAACCGCGCGGCAAGCTGGCTGGCCAGCCCCCTGGCCGCCGCCTCGACCAGCTCGAACACCTCGGCATAGTCGTCCGGGCTGCCGTTGTACGGGTCGGGCACCTCGGCTCCGTCGGGTGCGTCCGGGTCAAAGGACAGCATCAGCTGGATCCGGCCGGCCAGATCGGTGTCGCCGGCCGCCATCCGGCGCAGGCTGGCCAGGTTGGCCCGGTCCATGGCCAGCAGCAGGTCGTACTCCGTCAGCCAGGACGCCTGGATCTGGCGCGCCTCGTGCCGGGATCCGTCGTAGCCACGGCGCGATAGCTCAGCCCTGGCGCGGGAATCCATCGCCTCGCCGATGTGCCAGTCGCCCGTTCCGGCGCTCTCGACCTCGACTTTCCCGGCCAGGCCGGCCTTGCGGAGCTCGTCGCGCAGCAGGACCTCGCCCATCGGGGACCGGCAGATATTGCCGAGGCAGACGATGCAGATCCGGTAGGGCAACTGCGGATTACGCGCCTGCGGAAGCGTGCCGGCAGCGGAAATCTCACGAACCATGGCACCAGCATGCCCGATGCGGTTGCGCAACCTGTCACCTGCCACGATGTACGGCATGGTCCGATCTGATCCGTACCGGTCGCTGTCGTTCTGGCACGACACCGTGCCCGGCACTCTCGCGCCTGGAGATCCGCTGCCCGGCGACACGCAGGCCGACGTCGCCATCGTCGGCGCCGGGTTCACCGGCCTGTGGACGGCGTACTACCTGGCCCGGCGCGACCCGGGGCTGCGGATCGTCGTGTGCGAGCGGGAGATCGCGGGATTCGGGGCGTCCGGACGCAACGGCGGCTGGTGCTCGGCCCTGTTCCCGGCGTCGCTCGGCAAGCTCGCCCGGATGGCGAGCAAGGACGCGGCGGTCGCGATGCAGCGGGCCATGCACGCCACGGTGGACGAGGTTGGCACCGTCGCGGCAGCCGAGGGCATCGACTGCCACTGGGCGAAGGGCGGGACCGTGATGCTGGCTCGCTCGCCCGCACAGCTGGAGCGCGCGAAGAGCGAGGTCAGCGAGGCGCGCGAGTTCGGATTCGGTGAGGAGGACCTGCGGCTGCTGAGCGCCGACGATGCCCGTTACCTGGCGGGTGCGACCGGCGTGCTCGGCGGTACGTACACACCGCATTGCGCCGCCATCCACCCGGCGCGGCTGGCACGCGGCCTGGCTGAGGCGGTGCGGCGCGCTGGCGTTGCCGTTTGCGAGCGGACGCCCGTGCTGCGGGTGGAGCCGGGTCAGCTGGTGACCGCATCGGGAATGGTCCGGGCGCGGTATGTGGTCAGGGCTACGGAGGGATACACGCCGGGTTTGCCCGGCTACCGGCGGGCGGTGGCGCCGGTCTACTCGCTGATGATCGCGACCGAGCCGCTCCCGCCAGCGGTCTGGGACGCTGTCGGGCTGGCTGGCCGGCCGACCTTCGGCGACCTCCGCCACCTCATCATTTACGGGCAGCGGACGGCGGATGACAGGTTCGCGTTCGGCGGCCGGGGAGCGCCCTACCACCTCGGGTCGTCGGTGCGCCCGTCCTATGACCAGGTGCCAGCGGTCTTCGCGGCACTGCGGCGGACGCTCGCCGAGCTGTTCCCTGCGCTGGGCGACGCGCAGGTCACCCACCACTGGGGCGGCCCGATAGGAGTGCCGCGTGACTGGTGCGCCTCGGTGGGCCTGGATCGCTCAACCGGGGTCGGATGGGCTGGCGGTTATGTCGGCGATGGCGTTTCCACCACCAACCTGGCCGGGCGCACGCTCGCCGACCTCATCACCGGAACGGACAGCGAGCTGGTCCGGCTGCCGTGGGTCGGGCACCGGTCGCCGGACTGGGAGCCGGAGCCGCTGCGGTGGCTGGGCCTCAACGCGGGGCTCCAGGTGATGAGCCGGGCGGACCGGCAGGAAGCGCGAACTGGTCGGCAGTCCAGGGCAGCGGACTTCATGGGACGGTTCCTGGGCGCCTGAGCCAGCGGCCGTGCTCAAGCGGCGTATCGCCTAGGCTCACGGATGGACGAAGAGCGCGAGCCCAGCTCCAGCAGGGGGTTGGCCGCGATTCGCACCTGTTGTTAAGGTGCGCTACTGTTGGCGAGTCTCAAGCGCCGCTAGCTCAATTGGCAGAGCAGCGGACTCTTAATCCGCGGGTTCGGGGTTCAAGTCCCTGGCGGCGCACCCGCTCTGAACTGGTCCTATAGGACGCCGTATATCTGATGTCCGGTTCCGTGGGACACAGATGGGGCAGCCCTGGGTCACTCGCGGTCG
>Ga0335072_10007317_pt1 | contig 16088 bp, 11 predicted proteins | sample Lox_Sample_21_FD_206725 | JGI IMG/M metagenome (GOLD analysis project Ga0335072, IMG submission 206725) | Soil microbial communities from Loxahatchee National Wildlife Refuge, Florida, United States - Lox_Sample_2.1 | ecosystem: Environmental > Terrestrial > Soil > Wetlands | place: USA...
AACATCATCAGCACAGGCACCGGGCCCTTTGCATTCGCGGGCGTCACCACCGTCATGTGGATGTCGACGTTGATGGTGGGGTCCGATGAGTTGTCGACGTGGCCGATCAAATCCTTCGCAATTACGGTCCGGAGCCCGATCATCTCGTGATCGGTCGCCGTTACGGTCCACGTCACCTTTGGCACATCCTTCGGCACGAAGCCGTAAACGAATTTCGAATAGTCGTCGACAATTTCCGGCCGGCGCTTGTCCCACCACTGCTGGGCCGTCGTGACCTTCTGGCCGTCGCTCATCGTGAGGGGGTCAGGCAGGTTCGGATACGGATTCGCTTTCGACTCGTCGTAGTTCGCGTGGTTGGGTGCTTTCTCGTCGCCGCTCCAGCCAGGGCGCAGAGCCCTGATGCCCAGCTGGTCCATCATGTTCCGGCGATCCTTTTCGGCGGCGGAGGGTGAACTCTGCGCGAAAGCGTACGAGGCAGCGCCGATCATGAGGGAGCAGCTCATCAGGCAAAGAGCAGACATCGATGGAAAGCGCACAAATCCTCCACTTGCTGTATTCTGGCTGGCGTTCCGGGCGAATTACTTCGGGACCGATACTAAATCCTGACAATGAAAAGCGCACGCGACCTCTGGATTTTTTTGTTTTTGATAGCGGCGCTTTTCGGCGCTACGGCCTGCGGTGAAGGTCAAAGGGTCCCGTCGGCTCCGATCTGGGTCACGACCTGGGGCGCCTCTCAGCAGATTCCGGAGCCGCATAACACCCTACCTGCAGCCGAGATGCGCGATGCAACGGTCCGGCAGATCTTCCACATCTCCATGGGCGGCTCGACGATTCGCGTGCACGTGACGAATGCTTTCGGGAGCGCGTCGCTGCATTTCACTTCTGTACATATCGCGCGACCGCTCACAGCAGATGCGCCCGCTATCGATCCGACCAGCGACCGCGCTCTCACGTTTGGCGGAGCGGGCGACGTCGTCGTCCCTGCCGGCGCTGAAATGATCTCCGATCCGATAGCGTACGCGGTAGCGCCGCTGTCGAACCTTGCGGTTTCGTATCACCTTGATGAGCCGCCCGACCCGGAAACGAGCCACCCGGGCCCGCGTGCGATTACGTATTACGTTCACGGCGATCGAACGGGCTCGGCCACGTTCGAGAATCCAGGCAAAGTCGAAAACTGGTATCAAGTCTCGGCTGTCGATGTCGGGGCCGATCCTGGCGCGGGAGTTGTCGCGGTGCTGGGCGACTCCATCACCAACGGGCACGCTTCCACGGTTAACGGCAACGACAAGTGGACCGATGTGCTTGCCGCGCGCCTCCAGCAATCGGCCGCGACACGCAACGTAGCTGTGCTGAACGACGGCATTGGCGGCAACCATCTGCTCATCGACGGCCTGGGTCCGAATGCGCTGGCGCGTTTCGATCGCGATGTGCTCGGGCCAGCAGGGGTTCGCTGGCTGATCGTCTTCGAGGCCATCAACGACCTGGGCGGTCTTGCGCGCGATCCGCACACTACGGCGGCGGATCACCCGGCGCTTGTGGAGCGCATCATCGCCGCGTATCAGCAGATGATCGACCGCGCGCACGCCCATGGCATTCGGGTCTATGGCGCAACCATCACGCCGGACGACGGCTCGGACTATTACCATCCGGATGCGGAGAACGATGCCGACCGCAAAGCCGTGAACGAATGGATTCGCACGCCTGGGCACTTCGACGCCGTTCTGGACTTCGACCGGGTCGTGCGCGATCCGCAGCAACCGAATCGGATGCTGCCCGCCTACGACTGCGGGGATCATCTGCACCCTGGCCCGGCCGGCTATCGCGCCATCGGCGAGTCGGTCCCGCTCTCGCTCTTTGCACAATGAGGCGGGTTGATCTGCGAAACGAATTTCAATGGAGGTTGCGATGAAGCTGCGTTCGATTTCTGCTCTGGCTCCCGGTGTTCTCGCCGCGACTGCTCTCACGCTGACGGCTCAGACTCTCCCGGTCATTCGCACGGAAGGAAGCGCGCAGCAATTCATTCTGCAGGGCAAGCCATTCCTCATGTTTGCCGGAGAACTGGGCAATTCGTCATCGCTCACCGCCGCGCAGGCCGACGAAATCCTTCCAAGGCTCGCCCACCTGCACTTCAACACCATCCTCATGCCGGTCGGCTGGAACCAGATCGAGCCTGAAGAGGGGCGTTTCGACTTCTCGATCCTCGACCACTGGATCGATATTGCTCGCCAGCAAAACATCCATCTCGTCCCGCTCTGGTTCGGCAGCTGGAAGAATGCGTTTTCCGAATACGCGCCCACGTGGGTCCTGTCGGACACGAAGCGCTTCCCGCGCGAAATCTCCGCCGAAGGATTGCCGCTCGAGATACTCTCGCCGCTCGGCAAGGAGACAGTCCTTGCCGACAGCCGTGCTTTTGCTGCGCTGATGCGTCACATCCGCGAGAAGGACGGGTCGCAGCAAACCGTCCTGATGGTTCAGGTCGAAAACGAAATTGGCTTCATCGGTGTGGGAGGCCGCGACCGTTCTGAAGCCGCCAACCGCCTCTTTGCCGCGCCAGTTCCGGCCGAGCTGCCGATGTATCTCGACTCACACCGCGCGCAGCAGCCGCGCGAATTTCTGGACCAGTTCAACCCAACCGGCCACACCTGGAAAGCCATGTTCGGCGATTTCGCGGACGAGACATTCATGGCATGGCACTATGGCCTCTTCGCGAATCAGGTCGTGAAAGCAGGCAAGGCCGAGTACGCACTGCCGATGTACATGAACGCGCAACTGCCGGCGCCCTTCGAGCATGGTGGAGAGTATCCGAGCGGCGGATCTTATCCGCTCGTGCAGGGCATGTATCGCGCAGCCGCACCCGCGGTGGACTTTTACGCGCCCGACATCTACTGGCCCGACTTTGCCGTATGGGTGGATCGCTACCGCGGTGCAGGGAATCCGGCCTTCGTTCCCGAGGCCCGCCTCGACGATGCGCCTGGCAACGCGCTGTATTTGTATGGTGAAGCGCGGGGCTTTGGGTTTTCGCCCTTTGCCGTCGATTCACTTCCCGTCGAGGCAGAGCAAGAGGCGGACGCCGATCCGGGGGTAGCGAATGTTTACGGAGTGCTCAGCGTGGTCACGGAAGAGGTTCTAGAGGCACAGCGGAAGAACCAGATCCGCGGGTTAGTTCTGCACGCTAACAGTCCTCGTCCGACGCAAACCGTGTCACTCGACGGATTCCTCTTTCGCGCAACGCTAGCGCGCACCTGGCCGGCGCGGCAGCTTGCGACGCAGGAAGGCGCCATGATGGTTCTCTCGACATCGCCGAACGAGTTCCTGGTTGTGGGAAGCGGTCTTACCGTCACGATTGTTCGCGATCCGGATACCGATGAGCAGGTCGCGCAGATCGCGGGTGTGGAACAGGTGACGCGCCAAAACGGTCAGTGGGTGGTGGAGCGCGTTCTCAACGGCGACCAGACCGATCAGGGGCGCGCGCTGCAGATGGATCCGCACGCCATCCGCGTTTATCGCGTCCGGCTCGTCACGTATCCCAGGCGCTGATTCAGGCCGGCTGCTCGGCGACGGTCATCGTGGCCTGGCTGCCATGCCGGGTTCCGCGCTGAAATACCAGCGCCGCTGCACCGCGCAGCCTCGCAATCTCACCCTCGAGGGCAGGGCGGATGACAGGAGGACTGCCTGCCAGCGTGAGGTCGATTGCTTCCTTCTCCAGTACCGGACCGAAACGATGCCATGCAGAGGTGACATCGCCGGCGATGAGAATGGTGCTCGGCGAAAGGCCGGCAATGATCATGCGCAGGCCGCGGCCGATGCCCTGGGCCTGCATAGTCAGCGCCTGAGCCGCCGCAGCGTCGCCTTCTTCAGCCAGATTCAGCAACTCCTGAAACGTCACCACGTGGGACTTCGGTCGCAACTCGCGGTAATAGCGCAAAGCCGCTCGCGTCGAGCCAAACATCTCCCAGCATCCCTTCTTGCCGCAACCGCATCGCGGCCCTGTGGGATCAATCGGCACATGCCCAAACTCACCCGCCATGCCGTTGCTGCCGGAAACCAGCTGCCCATTCGTCAGAACGCAGGTGCCCACACCCTCCGCCACGGCCACCAGCACAGCATCGCGCACACCATCCATACGCGCGAAGGTGAGTTCGGCCAGCAGGCAGGCGGTTGCATCGTTTTCCATCCACACCGGCAGCCCCATCTTCGTCTCCACCATTTTCTTGATGTCGAAGTCGGGCCATTTCAGATTGGGGGCAAAGATCAGGCGCTGGGTTTCAGGGTTGACGCGTCCGGGCAGGCTGATGCCGACTCCCTCGATGGACTTGCGTGAATCCGAACTGTGAGCGCGCTGCATGCAGTCGAGTATGAGGCGCATCGATGCGGCCGGATCGGAAGTGAGGGGTACGGGCCAGCGGGAAAGCAGGCGCCCATTGAGATCGACGAGGGCAACGCTGGCCTGGCGAGGATGAATATCGACGGCGATCGCGACCAGATCCTCGTTCAAGCCCACGAGGGTGGGCCGTCGTCCCCGGGGAGGTGAGCCCATGGCTCCCTCGCGGACCCAGTTTTCCCGAATCAGCTGCTCAACGATTTGGGAGATGGTGCTCCTGCCGAGTCCGGAGCGTCGTGCAAGGTCCGCCCGGGAGATCGGCTGGCTTGCCCGGATCAGCTCCAGGACGATATCGCGGTTAATGATACGGGCAGTCTCGCTTGTCGCCAGCTGCAGTTCAGCCAGATCGATGAGTCGGATGCCATTCCAGTCGTGCGGCAATTCGCTCGAACCTCTTCCTGCCAGGACGATACGCCCGATTCGCTTCAGATTCCGTTGCGGAACATGGCGTCTGTCGGAAAGAAGGAAGGATATCACCCCATGCGCAATTCCTCGCGGGATTCCCAAAGTCCGACTGATTCCAGCTCTCAGCAATTGGTCAGCAACAAGGCGGAAATAGGAGGAAGGGAAGCAATGAAGAGCGGAATCCAGGCCCGGGGCTGGTTACGACAGGTCGGGGACTGAGAAAAAGCGCGATTGATGTTAACGGTTTCACAACCCTGGACGTTGTTTGGCAATCGGGTGAGGGGCAAATTTATGACGGATTAATAAAGTGGATCGAAACCGTGCACCGAGTGGCTATGGACTTCGTACCGGTCGGTGGCAAATCGAGGAAGCGATGTAAATCGACGGATATGTGCTTGACAAGCGCAATCTCTGACTCCTATAGTTTTGGACGCTAACAAATACAGGACTGCGCAAGTCAAGAAGAGCTGCCGGCAAGCACCCACAAAAGCTCGATTTGTTGGCGACGTTTTTTTCAGGAGGCAAATCGAAAATGACTGACGCACTCTGCATTCTCTGCGGGCGTGGCTCACTGCGGCGAAACCTGCGACACATCAGAACCTGGCAGTGGATATTCTCGCTTCTCAGCATGGCTTTGCTGCTCTCCGCGCCTCGCGTTTACGCTCAAACCACCGCGCAGTTAACCGGCACCATCATCGACCCCTCCGGCGGCGTGATTCCCAATGCACAAATCACTCTGGTCGATGAAGCCACCAGCACTTCGCGTGTCATCCAGACCAACGGAGATGGCGTCTATGCGTTCCCCGCACTGGTGCCCTCCACTTACACGGTGAAAGTCAGCGCCAAGGGATTTCAACCGAAAGAACTCACCGGCATCGTCCTGCACGCCGGAGATACCCGGACGGTTCCTCCGTTCGCCCTGACTGTCGGATCGGAATCGACCACCGTCACAGTCAATGCCGCCGCGGAGATGATTCCCACGGAGAACGGCCAGCGCACCGACGTGATCGACAGCAAGCAGATCGAGAACCTGGCGCTGGAAGGGCGTGACACAACGGAATTGCTTAAGGTTCTTCCCGGTGCGACGACCATGTCGACCGGGCTCACGCAGAATGCTCCGACCTACAACGACCTGAACGTAACAGTGCAGCAGAGCGCGATTGGCAACGGCATCAATATCAACGGTGTTGTGAACCGCGGCGGAACGGCCCTGCTGGCTGACGGTGCAAACGTCATCGATCCCGGCAACATGGCCTCGTCGGTCTCGATCATCAATCCCGACATGACCGAGGAAGTCAGCGTGCAGGCTTCAAACTTCTCCGCTGACGCGCCGTTTGGCCCGGTTGTGGTGCAAACCATCAGCAAATCCGGTGGCGAGCGTTATCACGGTGAAGGCTACTTTGACGCCCGCAACAGCGTGCTGAATGCCCAGGACTGGGCGGACAACCATAACGTCGCTACGCAAAAGCAGGGACCGCAGCACTACTACTATCCCGGAGGGAACTTCGGCGGGCCGGTTCCGCTGACCCAGCATCATCTCTTCTTCTGGGGTGGCTATGAGCGCTGGCTGCAGAACCAGGGCAATGCCAACGTTCTGAAGTCCTCCATTCCGACTCCGGAGATGATGCAGGGCGATTTCAGCACGGATAATGCCGACAACCTGAAGCTTTGCCCGAATGGTTTCTTCCCCGCACCTTCATCGGGGTTTCCTCAGGGCGGCTGGTGCAGCGACCTCGGCGGCAGTTCGGCCAACGACGTAACCATCTATCCCGACGGATCGAAAGCGGCTGCTTCCTCCACTTTGGCGCCTTATGGTCCGGCGGGCGGAGGCGGGGACGTGGGCCAGAAGATTCCCACTCAGTTCCTCGATCCCGGCGCCGCGGCTCTGGCGAAGATCTGGCCCAAAGCCAACGCCGACCCGTCCAGCAATGGCGGCTTTAACTACGTCCAGCCGATCACGAATATCAACAATGGATGGATTTATCGCATCCGCATGGACTATCACTGGGGAAATAACACCACCATCTACGGCTCCTACCAGCAGGCGTATGACTCGCAGCTAGCCCAGGGCAATGGTGCTCATCTTTACTGGACACCTGGTAACGCCATTCCTTATCCGGGGGGTGGCGAGCCGGAGAACTTCTACGGCAAGTCCATGGCCGGCCACTTCGTGCACAGCTTCAGTTCCAGCATGACCATGGACTTCATGGCGGCGTGGGCCTTTGGCAGCTTCCCCTTCACGCAGCCCAATCCCTCGGCTGCGTCGCGCGGGACCAATGGCTACACCTATGGCAAGGTTTTCCCGGGCGCCTCTTCATCCGAGCCTATCCCGGCTTACAGCAGCGCCGGCAATCAGACCTTCCCGGACTTCTCGCAGGCTTCGATCTTCGATAATCCGCCGGGATCTTATGCCGTGAAGAAGGAAGCTCCGCAGTTTAACCTGGTGTTCACTAAGGTGTGGGGAACACACACGGTTAAGTTCGGCGGCTTTACCCAGACGACCGATAACTACCAGAGCACCTTTGCTACTTATCAGGACGGTAACCTGACCATTCGTGCGGGTCAGGCTCCCAACATTCTCACCAACCAGTCGATGGGGTCTCCACATAACCCGGATGCCAATTTTGTGATGGGCATCATGACCGGTTACGGCGAAAACAACGCTTCGCCGATCGGCGACACGGCTTATATGGAAACCGCCGGTTTTGTCGACGATACCTGGAAATTCAACCGGCGTCTGACCTTTGAGCTGGGCGCCCGCATTGAGCACGTCGGCCACTGGTACGATCGCCAGAAGGTCGGCATGGCGGTCTTCTATCCGGATCGGGTAATAGCCGACTATAACGATGGCAAGTATGCTCCCGGCTTCTACTGGCATGCCATTGACGGGGGTGTGCCACTCAGCGGTCAACCTAACCGTTTCGCCTACTTTGATCCGCGTCTCGGCCTTTCCTACGATGTCCGCGGCAATGGCAGCACGGTGGTTCGCGGCGGCTGGGGTGCTTACCGCTTTGTCGACCAGGTGAATGACGTCGATCCTCCGCTGGTGACGGCGCAGCACGTCCTCGGCTACAGTCTCCCCGGCGGATTTACCGCTCAGCTGAAAGATGTGGGATCGCTCGCGTACAAACCCTGCACTGCACAATGCGCGAACCAGAGCGGCCAGGCAGGATTTGATCCCAAGGATTACGGTCAGCCGCTGACCTTTGCCTATAACCTCACCATCGACCAGCGATTGCCGGGGAATTCACTGCTCGATGTTGCGTACGTCGGCAGCAATACTACTCAGCTGACCGACAACGGTGAAGGTATTCAGGGCAGTAACTTCGCCGCTGTGGCTGACCAGAACAAAGCTCCTCTCGGAGCGCTTTTCAAGCCTGATCCCAACGTCTTTAATACGGCTGCCTATGGCAAGGTTGCCGCTAATCCTGAACAGGTGAACAAAGATCCCGTGACCAACGCCAACACCGGGATCCAGTACGCTGACTACCACCCGTACGGCTATGCCTACAGCACGAACGCTGTGGCAATGGATCAGCATATCGGGTACACCAACTACAACGGCCTGCAGGTGGCCTGGATTAAGACGGCAGGCAGGCTGACGTACAACCTCAACGGGACGTGGTCGAAAGCACTGGGCACCGGGTTGCAGGAGAACCCGTACAACATTGACCTGAACTATGGGCCGACCTCGATCGATCGGCCTCTGGTGTTCAACTTTTCTTACACCTACGCCAGCGGTGCGGTTCACGAGTTCAACCCGGCTCTGAATCATATACTCGGCAACTGGACCATCTCCGGTATCTCCACCTGGCAGCACGGCGGATACATTCCCGCGGCTCTGGGCAATAACGTGCCAAACTTTAGCCTGGGCCAGAGCTACGTCAACGTGCCCGGCAACCTCACGGGCGTCACCAGCGGACTCAGTGCGAAGAGCTATTTCGGCACCGATTCCTCCATTCCGATCCTGCCCGTGCTCACGTGTAATCCCACGTCGGGGCTTACTCACAACCAGCGCGTGAACGGAAACTGCTTCAATCTGCCCAATATCGGCAGCCAGGGCGGCCAGAAGTTTCCGTACATGAGCGCGACTCCATACTTCGACAACGATCTGGCGATCGAGAGAACGTTCCACATTCACGAGAGCCAGTCGGTGCGTTTCCGTGCCAGCGCGTTTAACTGGCTCAACCATCCGTTGGCGGACTACAGCTCCACGAGCCTTCTGACGCTGAACTACAAGGTGGACTACAACACGCACGCAATCACGAAAAACTACAACACCAACACCTTCGGCGTGATGGACTGGAAGACGGCTGCACCGTTTCAGCGCATCATCGACCTCAACGTCAAGTACTACTTCTAGTTGACCTCCACACGGGAGGGTAAATGCAATGCATTTACCCTCCCACTTTTTTGGTCTATTTTTCCTGAATTTTGGTCTGAGTCTGCTTTGAGGCCTGCCGGTGGATCGATGGGCTTCGGTGTGTGCCCCCCGGCGCATTCGCATGCAGTGCAAAATGCTACGATTTCACAGGGGCGATTTCACATCGCCCGGGTTCCCATGCTGAACCGCCTGACTTCCGGCGCCATCGTGATCGTGGCTTTGTCTCCGGCAGCCGTCTTGCCGGCTCAGGCGACAGAACGCCACTCCGGCAGCGATCCGCTGCGGCTCCACTACGATCGCGCCGAAGACCTGCAGCGGACCGGCAAACTTAACGATGCCTCGACCGAATACCGTGCGTTTATAGCCGACGCGCTCGGCGAACTGGCCATGGGCTATGGGCTCGCGCATGATTACCAACACGCTGCTCCGCTGTTTGACGAAGCGCTGAATCTTGAGCCGAACTCGCCTGCTCTGATGCTCGATTACGCACGCACAGCTGTGGCTGTCGGCGACCTGACTCACGCGAAGACCCTTGCGACGGAGTTTATCCAAAAAGACGCAGGGAGCCGTTCGCAAAGGGCTCTGGCACACCAGGTTCTGGGTCGTACCCTGCTGAAGCTGAACCAGGACCAGTTGGCGAGAAAGGAACTGGAAACCGCGGTCGACCTGGATTCCACGTTTGCTAACGGCTATGACCTGGCGGTCGCCTGTCTGGACCTGAATGACGAGAAATGCGCCGTCCAGTTGTTCGGGGAGATGGAGAAGTCCTTCGGAGATACTCCCGAGATTCATGTGGCCTTTGGCCGTGCCTATGGCGATTCCGACTTTCAGCCACGCGCGGTAACCGAATTCGAGCGCGCCATCGAGGAAAATCCTCGCCTGCCCGGTGTCCACTACTTACTGGCAGCAGTGCTTTTGGCTACCGGTACCGATGATGCTCATGTAAGTGCGGCTGAAGAGAATCTTAAGAAGGAAATCGCCATCTCTCCCCGCGACGCCATGAGTTACACCGCTCTCGGAAAAATCGCCGCAACTCACAATCATTATGCCGAGGCGGAGACATGGTTGAAGAAGGCGACGGCTCTCGATCCGAATGACCCGGATACCTGGCTCTATCTTGGCCAGATTTATTTCGACTTGCGCCGGACTTCCGAGGCGAAAGATGCCCTCCGTCAGTGCATCCGTGAGACAACCGACGTCTCGCGCAATCGATATCAGGTGCAGAAAGCTCACTTTCTGCTTGGCCGAATTTTCATGCAGGATGGCCAGCAGGACGCCGCCAATGCGGAAATGAAGGTCTCGCGCGAACTAGCGAACAAGACGCTTTCGCAGGACCGAAGCAATCTGGTGGGGCTGATGGAAACGGCCGGCGCCCCGGAACCATCGGCAACGGTGTCTGCCGCTTCCGCTGCTCCCGCAGCAGGACCGAATCCAGCGGAACAGCGTAAAGTCGAGACGCTGCGCGACCAATTCACGCCCGCCATCGCCGATAGCTATAACAACCTTGGTGCGATTGCTGCGGCCAACGCCGATTACTCCGGAGCGGTCACACTGTTCCAACGGGCGTCGGAGTGGAACTCGTCCCTGGAGGGCCTGGACTATAACTGGGGGCGAGCGGCATTTGCCGGCGCTTTGTTTAGTGAAGCCATTGCGCCCCTCACTCGCTACCTTCGCGCGAATCCTGACGATGCAGGCGCGCGCAGCGTCCTCGGCATCAGTCAGTTCATGGCTGGAAAGTACCTCGAGTGTATCGAAACACTGCGGCGGGTCGTCGATAAAGGCGACCTCGCTCCCCAGGTTGAATATGTTTACGCCGACTCGCTGGTCCTGACCGGCCAGGTTGCAGCGGGGGCAGACCGGCTTTTCGCACTGGAGAAGGCCCACCCTGAGATTCCCGATGTTCACCGGGCGCTTGGCGAAGCTCTTGACCAGCAGGGCCACAAACAGGACGCCCAGAAGGAACTTGAGGCTGCCATTCGACTCAGCCCCGGCGACGCTGCGGCCCACTACGACCTTGGGAGGATTGCCCTCGGCAACCAGGATACAGCCGCAGCGGCCTCTAACCTCGAGGCCGCGGTTCGCCTGTCCCCTGAGAATGCGGCTTACCATGAGGAACTCGCGCGCGCGTATCAGGCGGCTCTAAGGCCCGCGGACGCTGAGCGTGAAATCAATGCCAGCAACGCGCTGCGCGCACGCGCACAAAGCGGCACGCAACAACGGGCTGTGGCGCCCGAATAGGACTGTGCGGGGCGAGTGGCTTATCGTGCGCGCCCGGTTCTGGCCAGTTCTTTGTAGAAGCCGAGATCCTTGTCCGTGATCAACTTCGTGATGTAGGCGATCTGTCCGTAGTGCAGGCCGAAGTGTTCGACTACCTGATACACAGCATCGAGGCCATGGACGTCGTAGCCCTGAATCTCGTATGGAGCAATCAGGTCGGCTTCGGTCAGCCGGTCCAGCACCGCAGCGCCTTCAGCGATTGTCCGCCCAAGCTTTTCCAGCAGTGCGGAAGCTGAGATGTTGCCGGTTTCTGCAAATTCTGCGGGCCGATCGCGCTTGTCTTCTTTCCTGTTGAAAGAGTCCACCAGCCACTGGCGCACGTTACCGTTCAGGTGAAGGATCAGATTTCCAATCGAGTTGCTGGAGGCGTTTGGCCGCCACCAAATTTGTTCGTCCATCAGCGGTTCAACGCAGTGACGGAGCCGCGGCCAGTACTGATTTACGAGTTTGTCGCGGGAGAAGCGCAGGAAGAGGTTTGTTGGTATCGGCTGGAATTGTGCAGTCATGATCGTGCCTCTGAAGCGAGAGTCAGGCTGACCCAAAGTGTTGTCAAGGGCGATGTGGGGTCGTGGTTCAGTCCACGTCCAGCTCAGCCTTCGCGAGGGCAGCGATCTGCGGCCGGCTATCGTGCCATGTTTCCCACACGGCGGCGCACCACTGATGGATCATGTTGTCACGAGGCGCGCCCGGTTCAGCCGCGACAACGTCGGCCACGGTAATGTTCGCCTGCATGGTTGGCAGCGGAAGGTCGGGCCACGATCGCCGCCTGCGCGCCATGCGCATATGCGCCAGCTGCACCTGTTTGCCGGTGAAGCCCTTCTCGATGTACAGGTACAAACCCATGACCGCGAAGATCACGGCCATGGGTTTCGTCGATTCGCCGGCATGCTGTGCTCGCCACGCGTCGGCGCTGTTTTCGTGGATGAACGCCGGATCGCCGTGGGCCAGCGTGTAGAAGCAGAGTTCGTCGAAGAGTTCCTGTTCGGATGGCATGGGACCGGCGTCCTCAGGGATCCGGGCCCTGATCTTACCAGCGGTACACGGTCAGGTTATCGAGGAAGACGATTGCCTGTCCGTTGCCGATTCCATCGATCTGGAAGTTGGTGAGCAGACTCGGCGCCCATCCCAGTGCGAAGGCTGAGTTGACCGTCGCGTTGATCGGCTGTGGCGTATCGTCCAGCCAAACCGTCTGATAGTTGATGTTGCCGGAATTGTCGCGCGAGTAGGCTACCTGCACATGGTGCCAGGCGTTCACGCTCCAGTTGCGCGGATTGCAGGGCTGGCTTGATTTCACCCAGGTGTCGACGGGCTGCTGCGGTGTGCCCTTGTTCGCGGTGTAATCCCAGGTACCGTTCCAGCCATCGCACTGAAAGCCGAAGATCGCAGTCTGGCCGTTGGGCATGGTCTGGTTCATATCCATTTCGATATTGGCCAGCTGAGTATTCGGGCTCTGAATGTAGACCCATGCGTCGTAGAGGAAATTGGTGGAGACATTGTCGTCGCCGAACGATACCCAGAAGCGCTCGTTGCCGTTGTTGGTGAAGTTGACGACGAACTCCCGAGCCGCGCCGGTGACGGAGGGCGAACCCACCATTCCCTGGGCACCGGTCGACCATCCGCCGGCTGCGCTGTCGTTCCCCTGGGTCCAGTTGGACAAGTTTTCGATTTTGGAGACGCTGATCGCCGAAGAGGGAACGACGGCGGCAATCGCGGCCCCCGTCACGCTGATCGGCACGTCGGTGACGCAGGCGCCGCCACCGTTGCCCCACGACTTCACGTGGAGGGTATGTGCGCCATTCGCGGCGCTGACCGCGGTATTGATGGAGGTGCTGTAGACAAACGTTGTGCTGGGGCTGCTGTCGAAGGAATAGCCCATGGCCGCAGTTGAGTGTCCGGCGCAGGTCGGAGAAGTGGCGTTCAGCGTGAAAGGCGAATACACGCTCGCGCCCACCGAAGGACTGCCGACGATGACGTCGGTCGAACTGGCAACCGGCGCCGCGGTGCCACTGATGGTGACGGCCACGTCGGTGACGCATCCGCCGCCTCCGACTCCCCAGGACTTGACGTGCAGAATATGAGCCCCGGCTGGACCCGAAACGCTGGCGTTGATCGAATTGCTGTAGACGAAGGTTGTGCTTGTGCTGTTGTCGAACGAATAACCCATCGCAGAAATCGCATGGGAGGAGCACGATGACGCACTGGCAGAGAGGTTGAAGGGCGACGGTACCGTGGCCCCATTAGCGGGAGAGTTCACGGTGGGATCGGCCAATGCGGTGGCGGCGGCGAACAGTACGGATACAAGGACAGCAGAAAACGTACAAATCTTCATGAGCGCGCGGGACCTTACAAAAAGGAATAGGTGTTGCCAGCTTGCGGTAATGCCTGGCCCCCCGGGCCACGTGCATGCTCGCAACCCCGGTCGCACAGGGGTTTACGGGGCAGTTTTCAACAGGTTTTCCTGCTGAAAAACCGCGCGGCGTAAGTAGTTACAACGGTAACTACTTAGGTCCGATCACAGGAGTCAAGTTAATTACTGACCGCATAGTACATGCGCCAAAATCGAAAACAATAAAAAAATCACACCAATGGGAAAACCTTGGTAACTCTCAGGCAACGTTTTCTCCGAAAAGGGAAGTTCTTACCGGATTTGCATTTTCCACAGTAGAGATTTTTCAGTATTCGAGCCTTTTTGGGGGGCAGAGCGGCGGGTTTTGGACCGTCGCTGGCGGGGGTACGCCCCTAGCTGCTGGTGTGATCGAGGATGATCTTCCAGCCAGCCGGCTTTCGCTCAAAGACCAGCGAGAAAACGCCGGCTGCCTCGCCGCCTCCGGCCTGGGTTCGCGCCAGATGGAAACGACCTGTTACAACGGCGTCATTCGTCCCCAGCATTCGCACGTCGAGATCGCTGAAGGCCAGTTGTCCCATGGCTTCGCGGGAGCCATAGCTGCGCTGATAGCGCGCAAGGATCATCTGATATCCGTGCTGCACGGTCTTGCCAATAAACGTCGTTGCCGGCGAGTCATCATATCCATGCATGAACGCGACGATGTCGCCCCTGTTCCAGGCAGACTGCTGATCGGCGAGCACCTGGCGAATAGCAGTCTCAGAGGACTGGGCATAGGCCATGGCTACGAATCCAGACACGAGCAAAGCAGACAACACCAAACAACCGGTCGTGAGTTTCATCGGCAATCTCTCCTCAGACAGACGCGCGCATCGCGAGCGATTGGGTAGACTGAGCCCGGAAGCAATGAAGACTTTTTATCCCAAATTTCTTTTGTCGGCGACCGCCGAAGCGCAATTCCCGAAGCCCGGGCCGCCAGAGGTCGCCTTTCTAGGGCGCTCCAACGTCGGCAAATCCAGCCTGATCAATGCGCTCCTCGGCGAGAAGCAGGCGCACGTTTCGTCGACCCCGGGACGGACGCGCGCCATTAATTTCTTTGCCCTCGCCAGTGCTTCGTGGGGCGAGAAGCCCGCTCAACATCCGCAGCTTGTGGTCGCGGATCTACCGGGCTACGGATACGCGAAGATCTCCAAATCCGTCTCTGCCGAATGGCCGAAGTTTATCGAACCCTACCTGCGGGATCGTCCGGCCCTCACGCTTTGCGTTTGTCTGGTCGACAGCACGATCCCGCCGAAGGAGAGCGATGCGCAGCTGTTCGAATTTCTCCAGAGCGCTGGGCGCAGCTATTTGGTGGTAGGCACTAAGGCCGACCGGCTGTCAGGAAACGGGCGGGCGCAATCCCTGGTTGCGCTGCGAGCGGCGTTTGGAGATGTTCCGCTGCTTTTGTGTTCCGCAAAAACCGGCGCCGGAATCCGCGAACTGTGGGCCATGATCCGGGAATCCCTGTAGCTCGAGCCAGAACCGGAACGAGCCTGCATCGTCAGCTGGCCAACCGCAGGCGATCCAGCAGATGGCTTGGGTGAACCGGTTTGAGAAGAATCTCGAAGTCGTGGCCGCGGACGCGGGCGTCGCGCAGGAGATCGGCGGTGGCTGCCTGGCCCGAGAGCAGCACGACGCGGCAGGCCGGTATCAGCGCGCAAATCTGGATCGCGGCTTCGATGCCGCTCATACCGGGCATCACCACATCGGCGAGGAAAACGTCAGGATGGAACACGCGTGCGGTCTCAACCGCCTTTTGGCCGCCGTACACGGTGGCAGCTTCAAAGCCGTTCTGGTTGAGAATCATTCCCAGCGTGTCGGCGATGATTCGTTCATCATCCGCGACAAGCACTCTGGGCCTGACTCCGCCGACGGTGAGTCGAGAGTCCATCGGTCCTTCGCAAAAAAAAAATTCAAACGCTGGGGTTAGTGCTGCGAGTATAGCCCTGCTCGGTCCATTCGATCCCCAAATTTCTACACGTAATAGATGAACGGCGCGACCTGGCGGTTCGCACTTTCATCGAAAGATGGGTTCTGCGATGCCTTCACTTGCTCACGACCTCGAACCCGCGCGAACTCTTTGACTTACAGAAGCAGACGATTTATAAGGAGGAATCCGGCCACCCCCGTCCGGAATGGGCTGCGAAGGCGCATCGGGAATAGTCCCGCATGCGGGTTCGCCCCTCGACCTCAACCCGTGCAATGGGATGTTCGGGAAGGCGGTGAAAATCCGCCACTGCCCCGCAACTGTGAGCGCG
>Ga0335072_10007318_pt1 | contig 16086 bp, 14 predicted proteins | sample Lox_Sample_21_FD_206725 | JGI IMG/M metagenome (GOLD analysis project Ga0335072, IMG submission 206725) | Soil microbial communities from Loxahatchee National Wildlife Refuge, Florida, United States - Lox_Sample_2.1 | ecosystem: Environmental > Terrestrial > Soil > Wetlands | place: USA...
TAGCCGTACTCGTCCCGCAGCTTCTGGTCGTTGAACGCGAACAGCCCGCCGCCACCGAGTCCAGCGGCCGTGACGTGGCCCTCGTCGTCGGTGGCCATCGCGAAGTCACCGCCGAGCGTCGCATCGCACGAGGGGAACGTCTGCCCTGAAACCGTGCCGCAGTAGCCGCCGCACCCGTTCTGCAGGAACCGCCCTTGCCAGGTGCTGACCGGCAACTGGAGGTCGAAGTGGGTCTGCGGGGCGATCATGCCCTGCACGTCGCAGTACTCGGGGTGCGCAGGCGACGTCGCGGTCGCCGTGGCCGCCGGGACGTCGGTCGAGGACGCGATCGCCGTCGGGTACTGCGGGTTGGCCGCCAGATCCGTCAACGACGTGATCACCGAGCAGCTCGAGTTCGGAGGCTTGATGATCGGGCTGGTCGCGGCGAGCTTCGCCGAGTCGGCGACCAGCTGCGGCGTTTGGGCGCCGGCGGCGCCGCCGGCCGACCCCAGGATCACCACCAGCGAGCCGGCAGCGGTGAGCGCGAGCACACAGAGGGCCCACGCATGACGAGCGCGAATTCGCTCGAGCATCTTGTCCTCCCCTCGTTGACCGGCCACGAATCGTCCCTCCGGCTTGCGTCCGGTGCAAACCGTTGTGCACTGACGCGCAAGAGTCCGCGCACGGCCCGGCGAACCCGCACCCGCAATTAGACTTCCCGCATGGCCACGCAGCTCTCGACGCGGCTCGACCCGTCGATCTTCCGGCTGCCAGTCGATCGGATCAGACAGGGTTACTACTCCGATCAGTACTTCGTGTACACCAAGGCACTGCTCGAGGCCGAGGACCATCACCCGCACGTCGTGATGCAGGTGTTCCAGAAGAAGGAGTCGGTCCTCGGCGGCATCGACGAGGCGATCGCGGTGCTGAAGCTGTGCGCGGGCCACGAGCCCGAAGGAGGCGGATGGGTGCCCGGTTGGAACGAACTCGAGGTTCACGCGCTCCGCGAGGGCGACCAGATCACCCCACGTGAGACCGTGATGACGATCGAGGGCGATTACAGCCTGTTCGCCCATCTCGAGACCGTGTACCTCGGATCGCTCGCGCGCCGGTCGCTGATCATGCGCAACGTGCTCGAGGTCGTCGAGGCGGCTCGCGGCAAGCAGATCTTCTACTTCCCGGCCCGTCACGACCACTGGCTCGTCCAGACCGGCGACGGCTGGAGCGCGCACGTGGCCGGCGCGATCGGCGTGTCCACCGACGCGCAGGCGTCGTGGTGGGGAGGGCGCGGGATCGGCACCGTTCCGCACGGGCTGATCGCCGCCTACGCCGGCGACACGGTCAAGGCGGCCCAGGTGTTCGCCGACCGCTACCACCACGAGATGAACGTCACCGTGCTCGTCGACTGGGAGAACGATTCGGTGCGGACCGCGCTCGACGTCGCCCACGCGCTCGGCCCGAAGCTGTGGGGGGTGCGCCTGGACACGAGCGAGGACCTGGTCGACCGCTCGCTGTTCGAGGAGATGGGCGGGTTCAAGCCGGTCGGGGTCAACCCGCGGCTGGTCGAGAACGTGCGCGGCGCGCTCGACCAGGCGGGCCATCCCGACGTCCGCATCGTCGCCAGCGGCGGCTTCACCGCCGAGCGGATCCGCGAGTTCGAGGCCGCCGGCATCCCCGTCGACGCCTACGGGGTCGGCTCATCGCTGATCCGCGGCGACAACGACTTCACCGCCGACGTCGTGTGCGTCGACGGACGGCCGTGCGCAAAGGTGGGACGACGCTATTCGCCGAATCCTCGGCTCGAGAGAGTTGAGTGATCCCGGCCCCGTGCCGATGAGAGCTATTGCACCATGATCCAGGTTGCCAGCGTCCGCGACGCCACTTCTCAAGCCCTGCTCCACCGCCCGCCCAACATCCACCTGTTCGTGCCCTTCCACGCGCCCAGCACGATCTTCGGGTACCCGGACCTGAGCTCGCTGCTGCAGGCTTGGCTCCCGATCATCTTCATGGGCCTGCTGGTCGTGGCCGTGTTCGCGCTGATGCGGTTCATGCCGCGGACGCGCCCGGCCCAGATCAAGCCCGACTCGGCCCCGCCGATCGCCTGGGCCGACATCGCCGGCGCCGACGAGGCCAAGGAGGAGCTCCGCGAGGTCGTCGATTACCTGCGCGACCCCAAGCGCTTCCGCGACCTCGGTGCCAAGGTCCCCAAGGGGATTCTGCTCCACGGGCCGCCCGGTACCGGCAAGACCCTGCTCGCCAAGGCGGTCGCCCACGAGTCCGGCGCGACGTTCTTCTCGCAGTCGGCGGCCTCGTTCGTCGAGATGTTCGTCGGCGTCGGCGCCGCCCGCATCCGCCACCTGTTCAAAGCCGCGCGCAAGAAAGCGCCGGCGATCGTGTTCATCGACGAGCTCGACGCGGTCGGCGGCCACCGCGGCCACGACGTCTCGGGCGAGCGCGACCAGACGCTGAACCAGCTGCTGGTCGAGATGGACGGCTTCACCACGCGCAAGGACGTGGTCGTCATCGCAGCCTCCAACCTGCTCGAGAAGCTCGACCCGGCGCTGTTGCGCCCCGGACGCTTCGACCGCCAGATCTTCGTCTCGCCACCCGACGTGGGCGGCCGCGAGCGCATCTTCCACGTCCACTCGCGCAACAAGCCGCTCGCGGACGGCGTCGACCTGAAGCTGCTCGCGCGCCAGACCTCGGGTCTGACCGGCGCCGATCTCGCGAACATCTGCAACGAGGCGGCAATCTTCGCCGGCCGCAGGGGGGCCGATCAGGTCGAGATGCGCGACTTCGACTCCGCGCTCGAGCGCGTGATCGCCGGGATGCAGTCTCGCCGTGCGCTGACCGATCACGAGAAGCGGGTTGTCGCCTACCACGAAGCGGGACACGCGCTGTGCGGCGAGCTCCTTCCGAGCATCGACCGCGTCCACCGGATCTCGATCGTCCCGCGCGGCCGCGCGCTCGGCTACACGCTGAACCTCCCCGAGGAGGACCGCTACCTAAAGACCCGCGAGGAGCTGATCGACTTCATGACGATGCTGCTGGGCGGCCGCGCCGCCGAGCAGCTCGTGTTCGGCTCGATCACCACCGGCGCCTCGGACGACCTCAAGCGCGTCGCCGAGGTCGCCCGCGCGATGGTGCACGACTATGCGATGGGCACCGGCTCGAGCTCGCTGCGCGCGATCGACGACGGCGCCGCCGAGGCAACCCGTCGCGTCCGCGACGCCGAGGTGCGCGAGCTGGCCGACGAGGCCTACCGCGCCGCCCAGTCGATCGTCGACCGCCACCGGGTCCAGCTCGACGAGCTCGCGGGGACGCTGCTCGCCAACGAGGTGCTCGAGCGGCCCGATATCGACCGGATCATGGGCGACGTCCCACGCGCCGCGCCGCAGCGGATCGGGGAGCTGTCAGTAGCGGCCGCCACGGCGGTCAAGCCGGCGACGAGCCCCGCCCGGCAGGGCCCCCTGCGCGAAGCCTGACTATCCTCCGGCGCTCGATGCTGTCCGCCGTCGACCACGTCGGCGTGGCCGTCGAGTCGATCGACGCCGCGCTGGCCATCTACCAGGATGCCCTCGGGATGCCGCTCGTCCACCGCGAGACCGTGGAGGATCAGGGCGTCGAAGCGGCGCTGCTGGACGTCGGCGACGGCCACGTCGAGCTGCTTCAGCCGCTCGGACCCGAAACGGGCGTCGGGAAGTTCCTGGCGAAGCGAGGCCCCGGGCTACACCACGTCGCCTACCGCGTGGGGTCCATCGAGAGCACGCTCGAGGCATTACGAGCCGCCGGCGTCCGACTGATCGACGAGCACCCGCGCACCGGCATCCGCGGTTCCCAGGTAGCCTTCATCCACCCTTCCTCGACCGGCGGCGTCCTCACCGAGATCGTCCAGCCGGTCCACTGAACATGCCAGACGAAAAGCCTCAAAAGATCAGCATCGGTTTCGACGGCGGCCAGACTCTGAGTGCGCGCGTCCAGCCCGCCGCGTTGACCGAGCTCCGCAAGGCGCTCAATTCCCCGACCGGTTGGTACGACCTGACCGCCGAGGACGGCACGGTGGCGCTCGACCTCATGCGCGTCATTTACGTGATGGTGGACCACGAGGACCACCGGGTCGGCTTCGGCCAGCGGTAGTAGCCGTTAGCACCTTGACGGCGTTCGAGACCCTCCTGTACGACACGGACGGTCAGGTCGCGACGATCACGCTCAACCGCCCCGAGCGGCTGAACACGATCGTGCCGCCGATGCCCGACGAGTTCGAGGCCGCGGTACGCGACGCGACGCTCGACCCCGAGGTCAAGGTGATCGTGCTCCGCGGCGCCGGCCGCTCGTTCTGCGCCGGCTACGACTTCGCTGGCGGCTTTCACCACTGGGACGAGATGGTTACGACCGACGGGCGCTGGGACCCCGGCAAGGACTTCGCCTGGGCGGCGTCACCGTACGGTCCTACGCAGAAGTTCATGAGCATCTGGCGAACGCCCAAGCCGGTGATCGCCCAGGTCCACGGTTGGTGTGTCGGCGGCGGCAGCGACATGGCGCTGTGCGCCGACCTGATCATCGCCTCCGAGGACGCCCAGATCGGGACGCCCTACTCGCGCATCTGGGGCTGTTACCTGTCGGGCATGTGGCTCTACCGGCTGGGGCTGACCAAGGCCAAGGAGCACGCGTTGACCGGCAAGCCGCTGTCGGGCCGCGAGGCCGCCGACGTCGAGCTGATCAACGCCGCGGTGCCGTTCGAGCAGCTGGAGGCTGCGGTCGCGTCGCAGGCCGAGCAGCTGGCGAGCATCCCGTCCTCCCAACTCGCGGCGATGAAGCTGGTCGTCAACCAGGCCTACGAGAACATGGGACTGCGCGCGGCCCAGACCCTCGGCCCGATCATCGACGGCCTGATGCGGAACACGCCCGACGGCCTCGCGTTCGTGGAGCGGGCCACGAGCGACGGCGTGCGCGCCGCCACCGAGCAGCGCGACGCGCTATTTGGCGACTACAGCGCGGCAACCGGCGAGCGCCGGCCCGACCCGGGCCACGTGATCTCCCCGGGCTGAGCGGAGGATCGCAACCAGCATCGCGACGTCCGCATCGTCGTGGTCGTACCCGTGGATCGACGCGAAGTACGTGATCCCGCCGGTGGTGGCAAGCGCGACGTCGTGCCCCTCGAGTTGGCCGTCGGATTGCGGGAAGCGGTAGGTGCGGATCACGTACGCGCCGCACCGCGCGCCGCCCGTCAGCACCGGAGCGTGCTTGGGCGCCGGCGCGTCCCAGTCGCGCTCGTCGAACTCCGCGGTGGCGATGCCGGCGAGCGTGCCAGCGCCGACCTCCCAGTGGATGTGGCCCGGGACCCGGCCGTTGTTGAACGACAGCGTGTACACGTCAGCCGTGAGCACCTGCGGGCCGTACAGGTCGCGCTCGTCGGTCACGCCGTCCGCCGGCACGAGCGGCGGGCACACGACCCGGATCCGAGTGGCGCGCGCTGCCTCGGCGCACGCCGCCCGGACGGGCCGCGGCACCCGATCGGTCAGCCGCAGGATCGCCGGCGCCGCCCGGCGTGTGGAGTGTTGTGCGCCGCACGCGCCAAGCAGGACCGCGATCACCACGGCCGACACGATCGACTTCACGAGCCGTATACGGACCCCGCCGCGACCGGGGTCCTCGCCCCCGACCCATGAAGAACTACGCGCCTCCCATGACCGGCACGATCGCGTCGGCGAGCAGGGGCGAAATGAAACGCGACCACACCGGCTGCATGTGCGCGACGTCTCGGTACACGAGCATGTCGCCGACGACCGCCGGGCACATCGTCGGCGTGCAGAACCACGAGGTTGGGTCGATCCAGGTCACGCCCGCGCTCTGCGCGAGCTCACGCTCGTCGCTCTTGACCCCCGGGAACCGAGTCGCCGCGGCTATCGGCGTGCTGCACACCTGGACGTCGGATGGGTGGTTTGAGACGCAGTGCGGGCCGGGGCGCAGCGGAGTCGGCACATCCGAGATGAACACGGAGTGTGCCGCCGTCCGGTCGAGAAAGGCGAACGTCGCGGCCAGTCCGTTCAGCCACGGACTGCCGTGACCGGTGGGCACCCCCGCGAGCGGCCTCGCCTCGGGTACCTCGAGATACCTCGCCTCGGAGACGATCACGAGTGCCGGGCGCAGCGCGGCGATCTGTGCCATCGCGCTGCGCCGCCAATCCGTGCACTCCGGGTATGGCCCGCCGTGCCTGAACCACGCGGCGATGTTGACCTCGGCGGCTGGGCAGCCGTCCTTGGTCAAGTCGACAAGACGCCAGTGCTGTTGCCGGCTGATCAGATCCAGCGCCGGGAACCAGTAGGCGGCGTGTGAATCGCCGAACAGGACCACCGTGGTCGTCGATGCCGTGTCGCCGTACACGCACGGCTTGCTCCGCAGCCCAGTACGTGACAGATGGCAGCCGTTCTTGACGATCAGAGGCTCCGCGCCCGCGGCCACCGCGAGCGGCGGCTCGAGGTCTGCCGGTACGTGCCTCACCCTCGAGCCGGCGACGAGATCCTGCGCGAGGTCGGTCGTGGTCAGCGCCGCCGCCGCGGCCGGGGTGATCAAGACCACCCCGACCGCGATCGCAACGAGCCGTCGTGCGCGGGTCATCGCCGCACCCCCGGCGCCGGCAACGCCGGCGGGGTCGCTGAGGCGATCAGCCCGCGCACGGTAGTGAGCACGTCGGGCGCGAGCAATTCACTGCAATAGATCGCGAAGTGAATGCCGTCGAACCGGCACAGCTTTCCGTTCACCTCGCGCTGATAGCGATTCCCCGGGGAGACGACCCGATCGATGTTCAACACGCGAACCTCGGACGGGTCGCGGCCGGCGACCGATCGCAGCAGTGAGTTGATCACGGCGTGCCGCGCGGGCGACGCGGCCGCAGACGGCGATCCGTCCGGGTCAGGACGCGGGTCCGCGTACGGAACCGACAGGAACAGGACCGGCGTCTGACCATCCCCGAGCACCTGCACGAACCGCTCGATCTCGGCCTGCACCGAGGAGTCGAACGCGGGCTGTCCGAGGTGGACCACCTTGCCGTGCACACGCCAGTCGAACTCGTCCCGGTACCCCAGCTCGACGATCACCGCCTGAGGCTTGAAGGCACGCTCGTCGCGCCGCCACTGAGCCAGCGCACCAGGACAACCTGAGGGCGGTGATTCCCACGTCCCGGACACGTCGAGCTCGCCTCCCGTGTGGAACGCGCAACCGAGAATCGCGGCGTTCGCCACCTCGACCCCGTAACTGTGCTCCTCGATCATCTGCCCAAGGCCGAGCGAGAACGCGAGCGAGTCGCCGATCAGCAGGACCTTCTTCGGCGGGCAAGTGTGGAATATGACGCGGCTGTGCGAGCCCCACGTCAACTCATGGGCCGCCAGCCATTGCGGTTGCTCGACCGCCGCAACCGCCGGCGGAAGCGGCGACAGCCCGTACTGCTTGGTGTCCGTCAGGCTGACCGCGCATCGCTGGTAGCCGGTTACCGCCGAAGCCGGGTTCGGCAGCGTCGCTGTCGCGGTTGGCGGCGCGGCTGCGGCCGCCGCCGCGAACAACGCGGCGCACGCGGTTCCCAGCGCGGCCGGCGCCAACGCCACGACGAGCCAGTTCGGCAGCTTCCGTCGGCGGACCGGCTGCTCGATCAGCACGAACGAGACGACGCTCACCAGCAATGTGACACACAGCCGCATGATCAACAGCGGAGTGCCACTCACACCGGTCGATGTGGCCGTGAGCCACAGGAACAGCGGAAAGTGCCACAGATATACGCCGTACGAGATCTGGCCAAGCCGCCGAGCCGGCGCAACCGAGAAGATCCGCCCTGCGGCCGAGTCGGGACGCAGCACGACCGCCGCGATTATGACCGCCACCGCGAGGTCGAGGCCCACCATCCCATATGGGTAGAGCCACGGCGAGGCGCCGTCCGCGTAGTGCATCATCGCCAGCACTGCCGACAGGGCGAGCAGGGCGCCCCAGCCGAGCACGCCAGATTTGCGTGTCAGTGGATTGTTTCGCTCGCCTGAGTCCGGGCGTCGGAAGATCGCGAGTGCGAACGCCAGTGATGCGCCGGTGAGCAGGCTGACGGCCCTGGTGTCAGTTCCGTAGTAGACCCGGTTCACACCGGCCCCACCGCGGAACAGGATCATCGCGTCGACGGCCGACGCGAGCGCAAGCGCCACGCTCACCGCCAGCAGCGTCCACAGCACGCGCCGATCGGTCGGCTCGCTCCGACGCAAGACGCGACGCGCGAGCCAGATCGCGCCCAGCAGCGAAATCGGCCAGAGGATGTAGAACTGCTCCTCGATCGCCAGTGACCACGTGTGCTGGAGCGGAGATATCGGGCCGTTCGTCACGAAGTAGTTCGACTGGGTGGCGATCTCGTGCCAGTTGCCGAAGTAAAAGAGCGCCGCGATTCCGTCGCCCTTGAGCCCCGGCAGCGAGCTGCCACCCGACGCGAGCGCCTCGTGCAGGCCCACCACCGCCACCATGCAGAACAGCGCGGGAAGCAGTCGTCGCGCGCGCCTCGCCCAGAACGCACCCAGCGCGATCGTCCCCGATCCGCGCCATTCGGCGATCAGCAGCGAGGTGATCAGGAATCCCGACAGCACGAAAAACACCTCGACCCCCAGGAACCCGCCGGCCGCCCACACCACGCCACCGTGGAACAGGAGAACCGCGGCGATCGCGAGGGCACGGATGCCATCGAGCCCGGCGTGATGCCCGATCCCGAACCGGGCGGTCCGGGCCGGACTGGTGAGAGTTGATGTCGCCATTTTCATCGCTCCTGTGCGGCGCTGATGCCGATGGACTCGGCCAATGGGAAGTTCTGATCCGCGCGGTTCGCGTAGGTTCCGACCGCGACGCAGGTGTCAGGTGACACGCAGGACACGCTGTTCAGCGTGGTGGCACTGGCGTGGGCTGGCGATGCCATCGGCACGCTCCACCAGTCGTGACCGTCCCAGGTGTCGATGCCGGAACCGACCGCCGTGCATTCATCCGACGCACTGCACGACACGCCGAGGAGTACGTCAGTGGGGACTACCTCCGGCTGAACCGTCCAGTGGCTGCCGTTCCAGCGGTATATCTCGGAGCCGACCGCCGTGCAGGCCGTGGGCGATGTGCACGACACCGCGGCCATGCCGTTTCCGCCACCCTCGTCGCCGCTGCGCGAGCAAGCGATATTGGGATGCGGGCGGATTGACCAGCGCCCGGCCTTCCACAGTCCGAACACCTCGAGGTAGTAGTCGCTGTAGCCGGATCCGTAGTCGTACGAATCGGAGCAAAGGCCAACATCGTCGGCCCCGACCGCGGCGCAGGCGGTGCTCGATGGGCACGAGACACCTAGCAGTCCACTGGAAAGTGCGTCGCTGAAATGCGTGGTCTGGACCGACCACCGACGGCCGTCCCACCTCTCGGCAAGGGGCTTGTCGCCGCCACCGACCGCAATGCAGTCCGTGCTCGACGCGCACGAGATGCCGTCGAACCCGTAGGCGCCAACCGGGTCGGGAGGACGCTGAAGCGACCAGGACGAGCCGTTCCATCGCTCGGCGAGCGGGCCATCCCCGGGACCGAACGAGCCGGCTGCCATGCACGCGCTGCTTGAGGTGCAGGACACGCTCGAGAGCGCGCCGCCCCCTTCATCGAGCGGCGGTATCGGCGTCCGCTCGATCGACCACGACGCGCCGTTCCAATGCTCGACCAGCGGGATATAGTTTCCGGTCGCGTTCAGGTCCGCGACGCCGACCGCGATGCAGTCGTCTGTCGATGGGCACGACACGCCGGTCAGCTCGGTGCTCGCCGGACGCTGGGGCAGCGGGACCGGCTGGATCGACCAGCCGGCGGCGGCGGCGGACTGAGCGCCCACCGCCGCCACCACCCCGGCCCCGACCAGGAGCTTCAGTTGACGAGCGACCCGAGACCGGCGCGACCCATAGTCGCGGCGGCGGGCGGCAGCAAGCTTCGACGCGCGTGCGCGCGCGCTATTCCGGCAATGCACGGAATCCACCTCCCCCGGTAAGGGCGGTTGCGATGACCCGGATGTTTCTCCCGAAGGAGTGGTAAAGCGTCGTGCTCTAGATCCAGGTTTGTTCGATCTCAGGACAAAGCCTACGCCCGTAGTTCTGTCGTGTCAAGGACAAACCTGACAAAGAGTTAGGTCGGTACTTCCGGAGTCTTGATATAGTCCGCGGGGATGGCGAGGGAGGCACCTGGATCGCTTGGTTCGTTGCGGGCGCGCAACCGGGCGCGCGCGCTGGCGGTGCTGCAACGGCGGGGGGCGGCCAGCCAGGCAGACATCGTGCGGGAGACGGGACTGTCTCGTACGACGGTGTCGAGCCTGGTGGCTGAGCTGGTCGAGGAGGGGATCGTCGTCGAGCGCTCGGACTCGGTGCGGGCGGCTCCGTCACCGAGCGGGGGGCGCCCGGCGACGCTGTTGAGTCTCGAGCCGTCTTCCGGCGGGTTTGTCGGGATCGATTTCGGCCGTGAGGTCGTCCGGGTCGCGGTGTCCAACCGCGCCGGGGAGTTGCTGGTGGATGCCCGCAGCGACCGGCTCGAGGTCGCCCAGCAGGCCGAAGAGGCGCTGGACGTGGCCGAGGCGATGGTCTGGAGGCTGCTTGACGAAGCCGGGCTTGCGCCCGATCGCGTGATCAGCGCCGGGGTGGCGGTATCCGCTCCGGTCCGCTCAGACGCCCCGGGGTTCGCCTCGGAGGTGATCTTTCCGAGCTGGGCCCACGTGGACGTGGCCGGATTCTTCGGCGAGCGCATGGGCGTGCCGGTCCACCTGGGTAACGACGCCAACCTGGGCGCGCTGGCCGAGGCGACATTCGGGGCCGGGCACGCCCGCCGCAACCTGTTCTACGTGATGCTCTCAGAGGGAATCGGCGGCGGGGTGATCGTCGACGGGCGGATCTATCTCGGCCAGACCGGCGCGGCCGGCGAGCTCGGTCACATCGTCGTCGACCCCGACGGGCAGATCTGCCGGTGCGGCAACCGAGGGTGCCTGGCGACGGTCGCCGGCGGGGCCGCGCTGACCGCGTCGCTACGCCAGATCCACGGGCCGCACATGACCGTTGACGAGCTGATCGGTCTCTCACACGACGGGGACCCCGGCGCGGCCAGGCTGATCGCCGACGCCGGCGAGGCCGTTGGCCGTGTCCTCGCCGGGATTTGCGGCGTCCTCGACCCCGAGCTTGTGATCATCGGCGGGGAGCTCGCGCCCGCGGGCCAGCCGCTCCTTGACAGCATCACGGCATCGCTCGAGCGGTGGATCTCCCCCGCCTCGGGCCACTACCCCGTCGCGCCGGGCCAACTCGGCGCGAAAGCCGAGGTCCTCGGAGCGATCGCGCTCGCGATGACCCACGCCGCCGAGGAAGCCCTCACGCCCGCCGACGCCACCGCGGGCGACGCGCCAAAGCCGGCAGCAGCCCAGGGCGCGCGATCGCGCCGCCGCACCTCGCGCCAGCCTACGGGCTGACCGGCGTGAACGCCCCGGGGGGCATCCCCGGGTCCGGCGTTCCGGCCACCGACTGACCGAGGACCTGATCCCCGCTCGCCAACTCGAGCGACTTCCGTGAAGGCTCAAACCGGCGGCCCCACAACGCCAGCGGGACGAACAGCACCGAAATCCCGGCCGCGACGAGCGCCGTCACCGGGAACCCCACCCACACGAGCATGTGCGGAACGAACAGCAGGTTGACCCCGATGCTGAATCGCTGCAAACCGCTCCCGAGCCCCTGCGCCCGCGCACGGACCTCGGTCGGCGCGAGCTCGGACGGCAGCGGCCAGCACGCCGCCGCCCCCCACCAGGTGACGACGCCGAGCAGGCAGTAGAGCGGCACGAACCACCCGGTGCGGAACGCGACCGCCATCAGCACGTACACCGCCACGAAACCGACCAGCACCGTCACGATCGAGGTGATCCGCCCGAGCCGATCGAGCGTTCGCCACGCCAGATACGAACCCACCAGCGCTCCGATCCAGATCACCGCGCCGCCCAGAAGCGCCCCGACCGTGCTCAGGTGGCCGAACTCCTTCAGCACGTACGGCGTCAGCACGCTCTGCCCGATCCCGTTCAGCGGGATCAGCCCGATCATCAACACCGCCCACGCGACCGCCGCGCGTCGCGGTCCGGCGAACAACCTCACGTACGGCTCGAGTCGGGCCCAGAACCCCGCCCGGACGCCGGCCGCCGCGGACGGCGCCGCCGGCGTCGCCGCCAGGCGCCAGCGATCCCGCACCCCGATCCCGAACTGCTCAAACGCCGCCACCGCGTCCTCGACCCGCCCCTGCGCGAGCAGCCACCGCGGCGAGTCCGGCAACGCCCGGCGTAGCAACAGAACCGCGACCGCCGGCAGCGCACCGACCGCGAACATCAGTCGCCACGACTCATTCCCCAGCCAGGCATACAGTCCGGCCGCGACGAGCACGGCGGAGATCGCGCCCAGAGACCAGGTGATCTGCGGCATCGCGCCGGTCCAGCTGCCTCGCGACCCCTTCGGCGAGAGCTCCGCCAGGAACGAGATGCTGGCCACGATATCGGCGCCGATCGCGACCCCCATCAAGAACCGGACCACGAACAACATCCACACCTCGCTCACCACCGCCGACACCAGCGCCAGCCCCACGAACGCGATCAGGTTCAGCACGAACACCCGGCGGCGGCCAATCCGATCGACGAGATCGCCAAAGAACAACGCCCCGACCGCCGACCCGAAGAACGCCGACGCGATCAGCCAGCTCACCTGCCCCGTGCTGAGCCCGAAATGCGGCTTGAGCGCGAGCAACGCCCCGCTGATCACGATCAGGTCGTACGCGTCCACGAACTCGCCCAACCCGATCGCGACCAACGCGCGCCGCCGCGGGCGCGTCATCCGCACCTCATCATCGAACGCGCCCAACCACGAGCCGGCCGCGTCCCCGAACGCTGACTCCCGGTCCACCGGAAGACGAGCCTAAACCGCCGGAGGCCGCCGAAGGGAATATGTGAGTTCGCTTACCTACCGGCCATCCGGCGCGCGCCGCCCGCGCCCAGCGTCACGCGAGCAGCGCGTCGACCTCGGCGGCGGTCGGCAGCGACGGCTGCGCGCCCGCGCGGGACGCGGCGAGAGCGCCGGCAACGCACGCCCGCTCGAGCGCGGCGCCGCGCTCCCGCCCTTCGAGCAGCGACACCACGAGCGCGCCGCAGAACGAGTCCCCGGCCGCGGTCCCGTCGACCGCGGCCACCCGAGGCGGGGTGGCGCGGGCGATCTCCTGGCCACGCTCGAGCAGCACCGCGCCGTCAGCGCCGAGCGTCAGCGCCACCAGTCCGTCGTACGGGGCCACCTGCTCGTATTCGTAGCTGTTGACGATCAGGAGGTCGGGTTGTTTTGCGAGTTCGATCCGGCCCCGCGCCGGCGCGGCGTTCAGACAGAAGAACCGGGCCTGGGCGGCGGCCGCCGCCACCACCTCGTACGGGATCTCGAGTTGCGAGATGACCGCATCGGCATCGCCGACCTCGACGTCGTCGGGCGTCAGGCGCCGATTGGCCCCCGGCGCGACCACGATCACGTTCTCGCCGCTCGCGTCCACGAGGATCAGCGCGACGCCGGTCTCGCCGTCGTCGCGCGCCACCCCGGTCGTGTCGATGCCCTCGCGCTCGAGCGAGCGCAGCACGAGATCGTCGCGGCCGATCCGCCCAACGAAACGGACCGCCGCTCCCAGCCGGGCCGCCGCGACCGCCTGATTCGCCCCCTTGCCGCCGGGGACGCGCTCGAACACGGCGTCGGTGACGGTCTCGCCTGGGCGTGGCAGTCGCTCGCAGCGGGCGACGTGGTCGACGTTCGCCGAACCGACGACGGTGATGCGAGGCGGCACGTCCGGGACACTAACCACCGTGAGCGACACACCACAGGTTCCCTTCGGCGGTGGCGGCGACGCCCACGCTGCGCGCGACGGCCTGTCTTCGCGCTTTCGGCGCCACGCCGACGGCCTCGTGCGATCAGAGCGCTCACCGCTCTACATCAGCCTGATGCGCTCGGCCGCCGACGACATCGACGCCGGCGGCGTCGTGGCACGGCTGTTCGCAGGAATCCCCAACCCCCCGGGCTCGGTGCCCCAACTGCGCCTGATGGGCGCGCTGCATTATCTGGTCCTCTCGGGCCACGCTCCCGACCTGGCCGCGTTCTATCCCAGCGCAGGCGGCGAGGAGCCGGTCGACGCCGTCTGGCCGGTGGCCGAGGCGGCGATGGAGGAGCAGTTCGCTCAGGTGCGCGAGCGGCTTCATCGCACGGTCCAGACCAACGAGCCCGGGCGCTCCGCGGTCCTGTTCGCGGGGCTGTTGTGGCTGGCCGACCGCCACCGTCGCCCGATCCGCCTGCTCGAGGTCGGAGCCAGCGCCGGCCTGAACCTGATCGCCGACCGCTATTCCTACGTCGTCGGCGGCCGCGAGCTCGGCGACCCGGCTTCCCCGCTGCGCTTCGTCGATCCGTGGACGCCACCGCCGCCGATCGACCTCGAGCGGGCGGCGTCGGCGCTGCGGATCGTGGCGCGAGCCGGCTGCGACCTGTCGCCGCTCGACCCGACCCACGCCGACGACCAGCTCACGCTGCTCTCCTACATCTGGCCCGACGAGCCACACCGGATCGATCGCATGCGCGCCGCCCTGTCCGTCGCCGAGCGCGATCGCGTTCCGGTGGCGCCGCGGCGGGCCTCGGAGTGGCTCCCGGAGACGCTCGACGCCGCCCGCAAGGATGAGCTGACCGTCGTGTGGCATTCGGTCATGCGCCAGTACGTCGAGTCGGAGGAGTGGGCGGCGATCGAGCGCGCGCTCGAACGGCGGGGCGGCGTCGTCCGGCTGAGCATGGAGCCCACGATCGACCGTGAGGTCCGGATGCGCTTGACGGTGCACGATCCCGTCGACGCGCCGGAGGTCCTGCTCGCCGTGTGCGACGACCACGGGCTCCCGATTCGCTGGGCAACGTAGAGTCCGCCGGCGTGAGGCTGATCGAGATTGATCGGGCGGGGTTCGTATTTGCGCGCACCCGCGGCCACGATCCCGGGCTCGAGCGCGCGGTCGCGGCGTACTCGCGCGCCGGCGAGCACGCGGCGTGCTGGCTCGCGCTCGGGCTGGCCGGGGCACTGATGTCGGCGGGGACCGAGCACGCGGCCCGCCGGCGCGCCTGGCTCCACGGCGTACGCGCCGTCGCCGCTTCATACGGCGTCAACCAGGCGATCAAGTTCGCGGTGCGCCGGCACCGGCCCGACCTCGACCGCTTGCCGCCGCTGACACCGGTGGTCACTGGGCTCTCGTTCCCGAGCGCCCACGCCACCACTTCGTTCGCCGCGGCGCGCGCGTACCGGCGCCTCGCGCCGGCATGGTTGCTGTATCTCGCCGCGGGCGCATTCGCGATCAGCCGCCCGTACCTGGGGGTTCACTACCCGAGCGACGTGGCCGCCGGGGCGCTGCTGGGCACCGCCGTCGCGGAGCTGCTGCCGTGAAGGTCGGGATCGTCGGCATGCCGAACGCCGGCAAGTCGTCGCTGTTCAGCGCGCTCACCGGCGTGGCGGCCGAGGCTGCGAACTACCCGTTCACGACGATCGAGCCCAACATCGCGGTAGTCCCGGTCACGGATGCGCGACTCGATGCGGTGGCCGAGACCGTGCGCGCGTCGAAGATCGTCCCGGACACGATCGCCTTCCACGACATCGCCGGCCTGGTCGCGGGCGCCCACCGCGGCGAGGGCCTCGGCAACCAGTTCCTCGCAAACATCCGCGAGACCGACGCGATCGTCCACGTCGTCCGGGTCCACAACGACCCGAACGTCGTCCACCCCGAGGGACGCGTCGATCCGCTCAAAGACATCGAGACGATCGAGACCGAGCTGATCTACGCCGACCTCGAGCAGGCCGAGCGGCGCCTCGAGCGGGTGTCGAAGAGCGCCAAGAGCGGCGACCGGCGCGCGATCGCCGAGGCCGACTGGCTGCGCCGGCTGATCGAGGCGCTCCAATCCGGACAGCCCGCCCGGACCGTGCCGCCACCGCCCGACGCCCCCGATGCGATGACGCTGCTGTCGCCGCTCACCGCCAAGCCGGTGCTGTTCGTCGCGAACGTCGACGAGGGCGCGAGCG
>Ga0335072_10007319_pt1 | contig 16083 bp, 17 predicted proteins | sample Lox_Sample_21_FD_206725 | JGI IMG/M metagenome (GOLD analysis project Ga0335072, IMG submission 206725) | Soil microbial communities from Loxahatchee National Wildlife Refuge, Florida, United States - Lox_Sample_2.1 | ecosystem: Environmental > Terrestrial > Soil > Wetlands | place: USA...
CCTTTCCTACTGAAACTAATCTAACACTCAAAGTTGGCGCTCAAGTGATGTTTATCAAGAATGACTCCGGCGGTCGATGGGTTAACGGCACTACCGGCACGATACAGTCCCCCTCCGAACACACTGTACGGGTTAAATGCGGCAAACGGACGTTCGAAGTTAGCCCCGTTACATGGGAGCAGTCTCAATACTTTTATAACGAACGGGCTAAAACCATCGAGCAATCCATAGTCAGTACATTTACGCAATTGCCTCTCAAGCTTGCTTGGGCCATCACGATACATAAGTCACAAGGCCGGACCTATGACAATATTGTCATTGATCTACGGCGCGGTGCCTTCGCACACGGCCAGACGTATGTCGCATTGAGCCGCTGCAGAAGTTTGGAGGGATTACATCTCCTTGGAAAGGTTCAGGCTAAAGATATCGTTGTTGACCAGACTATTATTGATTTTATGCATAACGCGCATACTGTATAGACCAAAAACTGATGCAGTCTGTGTAGAGGCTATCGCTAGGGTAACATCCACGCCAGGTTACACGACTTATTGATATCAGATCTCTTTAAATTAGCACCGTATTCCTTTTTATGTCATCGGTAAAACGTTTTAAGAAGTCGGCGATGGTTTCGAGCTCACTATCCGAATAGCTTGCTATTAGCTCGACCAATGCCTTTTGAGCACCTGCGAACATTTGACCAGCTCTAGCGTTTGAGCGTTCATTAATCTCGATCAGCACTCCCCGCCTATCATTTGGGTTTGGTTTCCTCCTGATAAGATTAGCCCTTTCAAGTCGATCGAGCATTACCGTTGCCGACCCAGGCGTCATACCAGTGTATCGCGCCAACTCTGTTGGGCTAGAACTACCTCGTATAGCCAGCAGACTCAGGCATTCCATATCTGTAATATTGAGGCCTAGCTTTCTACTAACGGCGTTTCGGAGAAGCACCGAAGCCATACCCTGCTCCCGAGTTGCTGCAAACACTCGCTGTTCTAGATCAATTCTGTGGCTCACGTGGTAATCTCGTTGACAATTATTTGAATATCAAATATCTTGATAGTACAACAACATTATATTGATTACAACTGGAGGGAAGCAATATGCCAGCACTCGACAAGCTTATGATGATCGCCATCGGCGTTAAAAATATGCCCGAGGCAAAAGAATTTTATGCCGAGAAACTCGGCCTAAAAGTAGCCACGGATTACCGCCAAGATGACGATCACTGGTGGGTGTCGCTCACACTTCCGGAAGGTGGTGTCACTATTACCTTAACCACGTATCACGAAAATGCCACGCCCGGTACTATGACACTATGGTTTGCGACTTCAGACCTACAGGCCACTCACAAGCAATTTAGTGACCAGGGTGTCGAGGTTAACGATATTAAGGATGATCTGCATGGCCCAGGGTCTGGCGTGAAGTGGTTTAATTTTAAAGACCCGGATGGTACTCTGATTCACGTTGAACAGGCATAGATAGCGTCATTTACAGTCAGACTAGTAACTGGATAGACAAAGAAAGATTATATGGCAGATAAAAAACATACAGGTGAGGCTGAGGTACTTGCAGTAATCGCCAGTATGCCCGAACCAGACCGTACCATAGGTCGACGGCTACACGCTATTATTATCGCCGCCGCGCCAAATCTTACACCTCGGACGTGGTATGGCATGCCGGCCTATGCCATACAAACGGAAAATCGTGGCGACAAAATAGTATGCTTCTTTCGTAGTAGACAGAAATTCGGTGAACGATTTATGACAATCGGCTTTAACGATATTGCAAAACTCGACGAAGGTAATCTGTGGCCTATAAGCTTTGCTTTAACAGCCCTGACTACCTCGGAGGAAGCAGATATTACTGCCCTCATACAGAAAGCGGTACATGGTGTATGAAAGCTTCCTCCTCGAATAGTCAGTTAGCCTCCCAAGAGATAGATGACATAATTAAAAAGAGTGATGATTGGCGAGGGGAGAAGCTCGCTCAACTTCGTTCTCTCATTACGGAAGCTAATCCTAGCATAGTCGAAGCTGTAAAATGGAAGAAACCATCTAAGCCAGAGGGGGTACCAGTTTGGTCCTACAATGGAATACTATGTATCGGCGAGATCCTGAAGAACGCTGTGCGACTCACGTTTCCAAAGGGTGCTCACATAAAAGACCCGACTAGGCTCTTTAATACACGTCTAGACAGTAACACGATACGTGCCATCGACTTTCACGAAGGTGACAATATAGATGAGGTGGCCCTCAAAGCACTTATCCAGGAAGCGCTGAATGGCAGCACGCCACTCGTCTAGTTAAGTCGAGTGAGCCACATCCATACAGTGCCGACTTATATCGACATACTGTTAGAATAGTAACTGTTATGACAGCAGAAGCACTACCTTCACAACCACACGTCGTGGAGACGGAACTACCTGGGCCAGATAATCAGCGACCTGTTATGGATTTTTCCGCAGAGTCACCGCTCCCAGAAAATGACTCAGCTAATGTCGCCTTGACCAATGCCGGTATGCGAGGTGGACGTGTCGTAGTTGACGTTGGGGTCGGTGTCAGAGATCAATTTTGGGTCGTAGATAGGCGCGGAGGAGTGAGCGTTGATCCTGCTCATGTTGACGTGGGAGATATAGAATTCGGATCACTAGATCCGAATACGGGACATGATTTTTCAACACCCTTTGCATTAGCACATGCCGCTCCGGATGGTAGGATACGTGTGTTTCCTATGGCGGCAGATGGGGCTCCAATTAGTGTCGGACGAGCCGACCCAGAAGGAGCGCTGCCTCCACCGGATATAGCAATAGAAAATGACCCTATCGCTTCACGTACCCCAGTACATATTGGCGTTGACCCAAGCGCAGGGCTAGTACGAGTAGCGCATAACGCTAGGCCGGGCATAGTTGTCAGGCATGTCGAGACTAATCAGTTGGCAGCTGGAGTGGAAGAGACAGCTCCTTCGGGTAATTCCGGCGATCCTGAGGCCTCACCAGACCAACACGAACAGCGTGAACGTTTACATCTCGCTGTTGCAGTAGCCGAAGATAACAGTGAGCATGGTGATGACAACCACTATATAGGCGTAGGCGGTCACCTCGCCGTCGTCGCCGATGGAGTCAGTCGACAAGACGGCAATGGTCCTGAGAGTGATGGACGATTCGCATCAGGGATTTTGGTCCAAACCTTAGGGGAACGCTTTGACAACAGGAATCCCGAGGATTACGCTGATACTCCACTGGATGAGATAGTACAGGAGTTAGTCGACACCCTAAATGAAGCAAGCAGGCGTATGGCTAGTGACCCGGACCATCACAACAGCGGCACGACAGTTACCGCCCTATTCGTTGTACCATATGAGCTCACTGACGAACGCGGAACCGGCTACCGCGCCATACTGGCCGGGAATGGCGATTCGCCTGGATATCGTCTGTCTGGGTTGGGTGATTTTGAGCAGATAACCAAAAGTGATAATACCAACAAAGCCTACGAGATAAATCGTTGGCTCGGAGCTAAAAACCCTCATAAACAAGCACCGTCGCCTGATAGCTACTGGACGGTTGAAAATGTAAGAATCGTTCCGATCGAAATAGGTGATCTACTAGCGCTCTTCACTGACGGGTGTACTGATGGAGTATCCGAAAGTACTATTCTTGGATGGCTTACAACCGGTAATCTACAGGAAGCTATTGACAGCGCCGTAGCTAACTCCCCGAAAAAGGACGACAAAACTGGAATCGGTGTGGAAGTACGGTCGGCAAGCTAATCCGGCACACTTTAAACCATTAGTCCCTCTTCAAGTTTAGCTAGCGCCTGATCAAAAGCGCTAATAGAGTCAACCTCAGAAGGCCTTTTATACGCCTGGAGCAACGCAGCAATACTCGACGATCAAGAATGTATCGTTCGACGAACGGTGATACATGCACCCTCTTGTGATTACTCCATAGATGATTCCGCACAAGGTTGACGAACCCCTTGTAGCCGCTTAGTATAAATCCATGGAGATTCAGGAATACTTTAATTGCAATGTGGATAGCTTCCTGTGCCGGAGCCAATCAGTAGTCGCTATCAAACTGCAGCGTTTTCACGACGCCGGACCCGAATCAGTGCATGCGATCTTCGACTTTGACCATACTATTACGGCTGCTATACGACCCGGTGAGGATATTTCGAGCTGGGACATTCTGGACAGTCATCTGCCAACTGAGGGCAAAGCGAGTGAAGCTGATCTTTACCGTAAATACCGCGCCCTCGAGGTCAAAGGCAACCTGACTGAGGATGATGCAAATGAGTGGTGGTCCCAGAGTCTCGATCTGTATGTTAAACACGGTGCAAATGTACATGATATCAAGCAGACATTCATTGAGATAGCAAAGCTGCGGACAGGAATCGCTGAGTTAACAACTCTATACGGCCAGCTGGATATACCCATTATTATACTTTCGGCTGGCGTCCGAGAGGTTATCGAAGCAATTAATGAACATCACGGTATTGCACCTTCCCAGCTTATTGCCACTAAGCTTCACTACACACCAGACGGCCGTATCACAGGCTGGGATAGAAGCACACTCGTACACTCTCGTAATAAGTTGTCGTGGAGTCATAAGGAACTTACTGGTTACCGTGACAAGCGACCACTTACCATATTGGTTGGAGACAGCCTAGAGGATGCTAACATGGCGGAGGGCGACGAAAATGTATTGCGCATCCGTATTCACGACCCACGGACCGATGAACATGATGATCAGGCAACGTTTGCGCGCAAAAGTTTTGCAGCAGGCTTCGACCTTATCATTGGCCCCGACTTGACTCCGCTTGTGCAGCTATGTAAACAGCTGTTTGAACAAGCTGAAGAAGTAATATGAAGACACGCTAAACAATAGATAAGATCGATCGAGTATAGCGATCGTACCCGATTACCACTCGCGTAGCCAAATCTTGAGTTTTCTGTCAACGGCCGGTGTCCAACGTGGAAGCACGTATGCTGCTAGCCAGGTTGTAATCGGTAGCGCGAGTAGCATACCAATGCTAGCTACACACGTCCTTACTACCTCCTCAGCAAGCGTTTCAGTGTTGAGATTGACAAGTAGTGGCGGATGATAGTTGTATTCCTGATTTAGTACTATCGTTGTCACGATCGAGGGTAGCGCTACGCCAACATATACTAATGCTAATGTATTGATGAGTGCAGCAATATGCTCTCGACCTACTGACATACCTTTCCAGAACAGATGTAGAGTACTTTGTCGCCGATCCGCCTTATGGATCTCATCTACCACGGCCGCCTGACCTGTCGTAATATCAAACAGCGTGCCGAGCGACGCAATAACAACTCCACCGGTCAGCAATCCGGCAATGTCTATAGGGTGAGCAGCGTATAAGACTCCTACGTTATCCTCAGTAATAACCTCAGACGTTCCAATCGCATACGAAGCAAATGCAGTGATCCCCACAACAATACTAAGAGTAAGTAGTGAGCCCGCTAATGCAACCGTTGTACGTTTCGTTGGGCCGTGGGCAATATATACCGATACAAGCGTGATTAGCACCGCACCTTCAATACAGGTTATGAATGCGTTACTTCCATTCACAATCCGCGGTACGACAAATGCCGCCAGGATAAAGATACTAATAGTAAGCCCCAGCATACTGGTTACACCACGCCAAGCACCAAACACAATAACGAGTGCTAACAATACCGTAAATAGCGTCGCTGCACCTGGCATATACCAGCGTGATATAAAGCTATACTGTGAGTCACTCTTTTGTCTTCCAAGTAACACTTCACTGCCCACCGGTAGTCGTCTAGCCGCCGCATCACCTACCGCAATAGATCGCTGAATTGTAACTAGGTCCCGTTTTTGTGGACCATCCAGAAGTCTAACTTTGACATTCTGTAGTGCTCCGGCTGTAGGCGATTGCCCCGCTTCTACCTGCGTAACTTCTGCTCGATAGTATTGATAAGAGCTAACTTGCCGATATGGACTCAGCCTGAGTAGGCTGGCAACCCCCGCAAACAGAAGTACACTGATAAGTACCCCGTACACGACATGACGACGATGTACCATTGAAGTGATCGTCGCACCCTCTGTCTGTTTTTGCATGGTTACTATTATAAGCTTGTTCCTTGTAAGGAAAATCTAGTGTGATCGCTCTGGGAACATTGCTTCTACTGCTTGACCTTGCCCAGCATATGACTTTGCTAAACCACTGACCTCAGGCATTACCACCGTGTTTAGGAGATACAGCGGCATACCGACGAAAAAGAATACAAATATCCCCAGTAGTATGAACTTCATTGTCGAACATCATAACACTCCTTGCATTACAGAAAAATTGCTTATAGCTAGCTTTGCGCAAACGTCGACATACCAAAGTTGACTATTAACATAAATTATTGTTATAATATGTTTATGATAACTGCTGATGCTACACGAGAGCGTGGAAGCTGGCCAAGAAGACTCGAAGCTCGTGCGACAGAGCTCTACAGGCGTGCACTTGGTAGAACTGGCGTTACAGGAGAAGCAGAGAGGCTTACGATTGAGGCAGGATTGGCGCCTGGTGTTGCAGAGTCAGCTGAGAAGATTGCAAATGGAGCGGCAAACAGACGCTGGACCCCAGGACGCGTCGCAGCTATGGGCGGCGTAGCACTAGCTACCACTGCATTAGCCGTAACAGCGGCAATGATTCCACGTGCCACATATGAACGTGCAATTCAAGGATCGTTCGCTGTCGCAGCCGAGACAGGCAGCAATTACGTCGGAGCGGACGTCGCCGCTGAAAACGTCAGCTGCGCACTTCCCGGACCCGTCACTACAGGTAACATCAGCAACGTGGCAACATTCATAGCACACCATGATAGAGACGCTAACGCAGCTAGTGTTGAGGCCGATATGACATCCACTAATGCACTCACTTTGCAAACCGACGCTATTGACGCATCTGCTGGAGCATCAGTGCCGGATGGTTATATTATGATCGATGGAGCAACTTGCGCCCTCGCCCAACAAGCCGGCCTTGATCCTATTCCCACGCAAGAGGGCTAGCGGCCTGAGTAATTACGCCGATCGTCCCGTCCCTACAAGTATGCTAGTGCTAAAGTCTACCTTGGCGTAGTTTTGAGTATGACTTATTAGGCGGCAAGCCTGAGACCACCTGAACGCTGGCTAGCTAGGGCTGCTTTGCCTAACTTGCGCTTATGCTTATACTGGCAATATTGTCTACGAGCCTCGTTACCACGCTGCTCTATATCACGGTGGAAACGCCGATACGAGATACTCTTTAATGCAACCGTTGGCTTGCTTGGTACCCCTGTCGTAACGAGCGGTGGGTTATGTACGTATTTAAGCGTATGCGCGGTATCACCGACTCCCTGCTCTTCTGGGCTTAGACCCTCACCTGGGTTATTAATATTAAAATCGATAAGTAGTACGGCCCCACTCACACCCCTCTTGAGTGCGCTCCATGAGATCCTCGCTCCTGTGCTGCCATGGTTTCTTGCACGATAGTCATGAGCGCCATACTCAAGTAGACTTAACAATGAGTAGGTGGTGGCAGCGACATCTATTTCATACGGACGCCAATGGTGGTAGATTTCAGAGAGTCTCGGATCCCAGCTCGCCAAGTTCTTGTCACTGAATATCTTATTCATATCACCCGCGTGATAGTCATCGTACCAGACCCCGTCTAGCTTATCCCACTTGCTATCTGATTTACCACTATGCACATGCGGCTGTGTTTTAGCATCTATTACTCGACACATCAGATCACCATGACAAATAGCATCTGCTGCCCAGTAGAGAGCGGTCGACGCATCAGTCTCCTCTCTGGTCAGAGTTCCATCTTCGTTGAGCCGATCGTAGACAATCTTACGTTTCGCTTGAACATCAAGGTTAAAACCAACCCCAGCTTCTAATACAGCCTGCAGAACGTGAGCAGCATTGCGTGCTCCAGGTCGGTCAAGGCGATACTGTATGTCGACTATATCCGGACGACTGGTTGGACAAATTACCATATCACCATTCTTGGTGAGGTGATGTGTACGCGCATCAGATATGAGCCGCTTCACCTCTTTTCGTAGATCCTTTGGCAGTTCCTTGAGGGCCTCCTTAAAACTACCTTCTGGGCTACCATAGAGTGTAAGTTTCGGACTTGCCCTAAGGGCACGCTCTACCGGCCCAATGACTCCCTCATTATTTTCTCTTTCGGCGAGAACGAGCTCATTAAGCCGAGTAGCGGCAGCTTTAGCATGCGCATCTTCGTTATATATATGCGGTTCGTGAACTAAAACTGATCCATACATGGCAGGTGGCTTTAGGAGTTGTTCAACGTCTGGTAGTAGCTCTGCCGCTCGCTCGGCCCATCGTTCATAAATAACAGGGTACCGACGATGCCACTCTGCCTTCTCCCCCTTCCCAACTTTTACAACCCGACGATATTTATCTATGGCAGCATCCACCTCTTCTTTGCTCTTCCCGACAAAAGTTAGCATCGTATGCACAACTTGGCCTACCGCCCTACTTGGCGAAGCCACCCCTATCAAAGGCTGCTGTTCGGGAGGATCATACAAACCACCTTTCGGAAGACTTCTTGCAACCACGTCCACGTGGTCAACAGTATCAATAATGTCCTCGTGTGGTTCAGTCGGAGCTTGCGTAACGCCCGCCCTGCCGAGCATCGCGACTGTTTCGGAGGGCACCACGAATACCTCGTACTCGAAGTTGCTGTCATCGAAGAGCGGGGTATCGAGAAGACAAACTCCAGGACTGGCGGGGCTCCCGCAGTCCACTGTCATGTTCATTGCTATATTTTAACATAAATATGCATTTCAGTAAATAGTATGTATCTATTTATGTTTTACCGTCAATCACCTGCCGTAAACTGTGTGCTTCTGCTACAATACGGCTTAAGTAAACAGGGGTCTTACATGCAACCAAACGATCTTTCGGCATCGCAAGCAAATGGCACCGTCACTCATTACTCAGGCCTGTCCGGCAACGAGATGTACTGCGCATACCTCCTAGGTTATGCGCCAGGCGACTTACTAGTTGGAAATAGTGTGTTCTCGATGGGTTTTATTGGCGGTCTTGGTTCAGGTATCCGCACCTTTGTCGGTGGCGAGATCACCCAATACACCAATATGATCGCGGAGGGCAGACGCCTATCACTTCACCGTTTTGAACAGGAACTTCAACAGACCGGTGGTTCAGGTGCTACTGGCGTAACGAGCGAACTGATTTTTCATCCCGGTAATGTCGAATTCTTAACCGTCGGGTCAACTATACATCGCGCCGATGGACAAACTGACTCAAGCGGCTTTACCACATCAGCAGATGCACAGGAATTGTTTTGCCAATGGGATGCAGGCTACGCGCCGAGCAGCTTTGTGTTTGGGAATGTAGCTTACTCTATTGGTGTTGGTAAGGGTATTACTGGAGCACTCCGTCAGCTAGCCAAGGGCGAGGTTAGGCAGTATAGCGATATATTTAACAAGACCCGAAACTTAGCACTCCAGCGTCTGCAGCATGAGGCGCAAGAGAGGGGTGCTAATAGTGTCGTGGGCGTACGTACCACCATACTGCCTATCGGTACATCAGGAGTGCAAGAGATGGTCATGATCGGTACCGCGTCGTACAACCAGCAGATCGCGGACATCGCAGCCAGCGTAGGAGGAGTAACTACGAGCGATATGACAGCAGAGGAAACGTGGAACGTTGCCAATATGGGGTATGCGCCGCTTAAACTCGTACTCGGCACTTCGGTCTACTCGCTTGGCGTCGTTGGAGGGATGATGGCCAGCTTACGCAACTTCGTAAAGGGTGAAATAAAAGAGATGACAGAGCTGATCTATGGTGCTCGTGAGCAGTCCTTGCAACGCGTTAGAGAGCAAGCACAAGCTATTGGCGCCGATGACGTACTCGGCGTAAAGACATATATTTATAATCTCGGTAACGGCGTAATAGAATTCTTAGCGATAGGTACGGCCGTGAAGCGCCTTGACGGCATTAGTACACGTACCGAGCAGCTACCGCCCCAAGCTATTATTCGTGATAAAGACACATTCGTGAACACCGCGGAATTCTCATTCGGGGTTGACTTGGAACACCCAGCCCGATAGCCTTGCCTATTTAACTAGCCTCCGGTTCTTCTAGTAACCATCCGAGCCATTCTTGCGCGTCCGCACTATCAGCAGCGACCTCAAGATCCTCCTCAAGAGGCGTATCACGACCTTCAAATAAGAAGCTACCCGCTTCACCGCCATCACCAGGAAAATAAAGAACACGGTAATGATGTAGGTCGTTTTGAGCACTAACAACATCTACCCCGTAATGAGTAAACTTTTCATCGGCATTCTCTGGGCCGCCTTGATGTTCCCATACACCGACACAGATTGCATCGACTGTTATCTCCGCCCCCTCTAATCCCGGAACCGGAATAGTTTTCTCCTCGCCCAAAAGGTGAACACCACCACTCACTTGTCCTGGTTCGGCTTTAGAATAGGCGTCAGGTTTGGCGTAGCCTTCGACAAGTCCTGTGAATCCTTGTGCAAGTGAATGACCTCCCGTACTCGTTTCCGGGCCACGGTGTACTTCAGTAGTATTAGACATATTATTGCCCCTTCACTAGCCTAAGCTTAAGGGTATATATACCCTATACCTCTATTGACCTCGTGTCAACTTACTTATTTAAAGTAAAGTACGCTCCTGCAATATGTCTAACAGCAACGCTGCAGTCCACGAAAAATTAACAGCACCAGCCGGTTCTGCCGTTTCTGGTGAGAAGTATTCATACATACCCCCGCGAGCGACCATATCAACAGTACGTTCACGCAGCATCCATGCCTCCTTATGCTCGCCGTTGCGCTCTAAGCCATCAGCAATGAGCCAGTTCATATTAACCCACGTCGGCCCTTGCCAGTAACGGTTCGGGCGAAAGTATGGTGAGTTGATGGGTGTGCTTGGCAACGGAAACGCCGTACCGAAGGTCCTGAGGTTATGCATCTGATCCACCAACGTTTTGACTCGTGCTTTTGGCGATACGCCGGAGTACAGCGGTGTGAAGTTACTTATAGTAGGCATCTTGATGAGGCGCCCGGTGGTAACATTGCGGTTATAATACTGTTCGGTCTCGCTATCCCATAAGGTCTCAAGCGAATGTGGTGCGACGTACATTGCGTATGTAATGTCTGCTGGCAAGTCTTCATTAATTTCATCAGCGATTTCTTTAAGCAATTCATTCGCACGGATCAGAATACAGCTAAATGTTACGTCAATAATGCGCAGCTTGTGCTCGAGCATAATTTTTTTACTGTCGTATCGATACTTGCGTAAACTCTTAATAAGATCGTAGATGGCATACAGATCGATAGTTGGTATGCGTTCTTCCGCCGGCACAGTCTCCGTGTCTTTGCGAAAGCGCTCCATAACACTTGTGAAATTAGCCTGTTGGATAAGCTGGGTGCGTAAACCAAGTGCAAACCTGTGCATGATATACATCCACGGTGGTGTATTATCCATACCCGCCTCCCAGCTCAGTACAATAACGGGCAGACCGTCACCACGCGGGCATCGTTCACGGTAAAACCATTGATGATAGGCGAGTACTTTAGGGTACATTTCACGGTACCATTCGCGGCGTTGCCGTACGTTCAACTTCTGCCCCACGCGTACGACAGCCTCTGCGGCCATGGGCGGCTGCGTGATTCCACTTGTCTGCACGTCGTCTGGTGCATTCTCGCTGCGCTCACAACGCCATAACTCAGGTCCCGCATGGTATCCGCTCGCTTCACCAAAGATAATATGTGGCAACATACCGTTCTTCCACTGCGCACGAAACGGTGAGCGCACCTCATTCATAGCTCGCTTAATATCATAGTGTCGTTGACCTATCGCGATAAAAAAGCTATCCCAGAGCCATTGATGTACATATAAACCTGGGTTGGGCGTGTCCACCCACCCATATCATTCTTGTGTAGTACCTCTTTCGCTCTTTCGATAAGCGCTTGTGCGTCTGCCTGTGCCATTGCCAGCTAGCCCCCCTGTGTACGTATGTTGACGAATACGAACTCCCATCTGCAACTCAGTCTACTACTGTGGTATAGCGTATCCAAGTTAGGCTAGGCTGCTGGAATAGTTAGTACAAATGACCCATGCTCGACCGTGTTTTAGTCTATACTTGTCATATGCCAAAGCGTAAGCATAACGCTAACAGTCGCAAACCACCGTTTGAATATGTAATCTGGTTTTTTACCGTAGCGACACCGCTCTTTGAAATTCCACAGGCAATTGATATCTACAGTCACCATTCCGCTCAAGATGTCTCCGTACTTACATGGGGATTCTTTTTACTAGACAACCTGGTGTGGATTGTTTACGGTGTTCGCAAACGGCTACGACCTGTGGTCATTACTTCTATACTGTATCTCATCATTGAGTTATCTGTTGTTGTCGGTATTATCATGTACTCATAGGGGCTTACACTTGCCATTCTATACCACGTGCGGCCTGCAGTGATGTGTCGATTCGTCTAATAAACAATCGTATAGCCTCAGAACGTTCCCGGCGACGTGTGACGGCCCAGATCGGCCGGTATATCGGTTTAGTTTTGATGATCTGCAACCTACCGTCTCGCAATGCATCTTGTATGATGTGACGTGGTAGTAGCGCTGTACCTTTGCCAGCAATAGCCATATCGCGCAGTAGTTCCATACTTGCAGAATGAAAAATCGGAGTCACCTCTATCTGTTGGCGTTCGAAGAGTGTCAAAAAATAACGATATGTTGTCGAGTCAGGATTAGTCGCTAACCAATCATCTATGCAACTTGCCGGACGCTTAGATATATACTGCGATGCTGTCACAAATACAAATTCCTCATTGTGTAGCTTACGCACAGTGATGTCTGGTCCAAGTGCGGATGGCTGGCCGGTTATGACCCCGAGGTCAATCTTACCCTCGCGCAGTGCGCGTAAAATACGTCGTGAGTTGTCTACTAGCACATCCGCACCGCTCAGTAGTGTCCGTTCGACATCTGCGTCGTACAGTAGGCGTGCGATGCTGTCTATGAGACCGACGCGTGATCGCTGCATAGGGTTGGTGTGCGTAAGCGCCGTTTGCATCCGTTCGAATTCAACACACATCGCTCTTGCCGATTCAGCCACAATTTTGCCTTCAGGAGTCAACACGATAGGCCGGCTACGACGTACATACAGTCGAACCCCAAGCGCGTGCTCAAGCGATGCGACGGCAAGCGTGACAGCTGGTTGCGTTACGTGCAGATTTCGGGCCGCAGCCGAAAAGCTTCCGAACTCACTAATAGCTAAAAACTTTTGGTAGCGGCTATCCATGGGCTTCAGTATAAACCAGATTATCTATCAAGTACCGCGCATTAAGTTATATAAGTTTGATTTATAGTTATGGAGCTACTATTATAGAAACTTATAATAGATCGGAGGGACAACATGGGCAAAATTAAAGTAGCGATCGTAGGCTGTGGTAACTGCTTTTCGTCACTCTATCAGGGGTTAGAGTACTACAAGAATGCTGACGCCGAAAACATACCAGGCATCATGTGGGCTAATATTGGAAACTATTACCCGCGTGATATTGAAGTCGTAGCAGTGTTTGACGTAGACGCACGTAAGGTTGGTAAGTCCGCTGGCGAAGCAATATTCGCCGAACCCAACGTTGCGCGCATTTTCCAGGCAGAGGTACCGAAAGGCCCAATCGTGCAAATGGGTCACGTACTGGACGGCGTTAGCGACTATATGCTTGAACAGCCCGCAGAACTTGGCTTTCGCCTCTCTAAAGCTACGCCGGTTGATGTTGTAAAAGTCCTGAAAGAAACAAAAGCAGATATTCTTATAAACTATCTACCGGTCGGCTCACAAAAGGCTACGGAGTTTTACGCACAAACCGCCATTGACGCGCATGTTGCTTTCTTAAACTGTATACCGGTCTTCATTGCGAGCAACCCTGAGTGGGAACAGAAATTTATTGACGCAAAGCTGCCTCTTATCGGTGACGATATGAGGAGCCAGCTCGGAGCTAGCGTACTCAGCCAAGTTCTGCAGGAGCTAGCATTTGATCGAGGTTTGCAAGTAGACTTCCACCAGCAAATTAACATCGGTGGTAACACTGACTTTAACAATATGATGGTCCAGAGCCGTTTGGCCAGCAAAAAGAAAAGCAAGGAAAACGTGATCCGTGCCCAGAATGAGATTCGAGGTATACCCGTACCTGAGCACAGCCTATTTGCCGGGCCGAGTACCTACATACCGTATTTAAAAGATAATAAGGTGGCCTATTATAATCTCCGTTTACGCGGATTCGGTGACGCACCAGTTGTAATTGATGCAAAATTGAGTGTGCAAGACAGCGAGAATAGTGCAGGAGTAGTCATTGACGCCATACGGTATCTACAAGTAGCACGGGAACTCGGTGTAGTCGGCGCACTGCGTGGCCCCAGCGCCTGGACACAAAAAACGCCACCAGAACAGATGATGTATGCCGATGCTAAACGAGAATGTGAAGCACTTGCACATCGCCAGCTGACCTCTTCCGTACGTCGAACTTCGAATAGCTCAAAGCCAGCATAACGATCCGCTCTAGAAGCCTTCTAGCATCTGTAGACCAAAGCTACGTTTTAAGACCGGTAATGATCACCGAAACCAATGTATTGGTACGCTTTACATCTTCCGGTGCGATATCAACTACTATGCCGTTTATGAGCCGCAAGAGGTCAACCATCGTTACGTCATTCCGCAGCAGACCAGCTTCTTGTGCTTTTGTAAGCAGCTGCGAGCCCGCAGAAGTTATTGGTGAATCTTTCTCTTTACTTGCAACTTCTAAAAGTCCGCTAAAACCGCCATACTGCAGTGAATAATCTACGGTCATTTCTAACCACGACAGCAACGCTTTGTCTGGTGACATTTTCTGTAGTAATGACGGTACTCTTGCAACCAGCTTAGCGACTCTGTCTGCATATACCGCCTCTAGTAGTGCTCTACGCGTAGGAAAATGACGATATAGCGTACCGATACCAACACCGGCACCTTTCGCGATACTTTCTAGGGTCGCCGAGGCACCCTGCACTTCAAAGATAGTTGTTGCGGTATGAATCAAACGATCATAGTTCCGCTGCGCATCAGCACGCAGAACTGCAACTCCATCATCCATTCTTATACCTTACAGTAGATGTGGTACATTTGCTATTCATGCAAAACTACCATGCACACCGTAAGTGACAATAGGGCTGTTATGCCAGGACTGCTTTAATGCGACGGATACCCGATGACGACGATTCTTCTTTAGTAATCTTGAACTTCTTACCGTCTTCAGCTAGTTGGCCGGTGTGATCGACGTGAGGACCACCGCAAATCTCAAGCGACACAACGTGCCCGTCTGGTCCCATCTGATACACTTTAACGACGTCAGCATAACGCTCACCGAATGGCCCGATAGCTCCCATATCGAGAGCTCGCTGCGTGGGATACTCAGTAAACGTAACTGGCAAGTCTTCCGCGATCCAACCATTCACTAATTCTTCGAGCTGCTTAACCTGATTTGGCGTCACCTTCTCGTCGTGGTTAAAGTCAAATCGTAATCGTTCTTCGGTAATATTACTCCCGTGCTGTCGTAACTCTGGCCCGAATAGCTGTCGCAGAGCGCTTTGTAGTAAATGTGTAGCCGTGTGGTACTTCTTGTGCTGTAGTGTCTGACCACCTAGACCGCCTTTAAAGGTACCTTTGGCGGCCGTTTGCGAACGCGCCCGTTGCTTAGCCATCTGAGCGTCAAACTCCTCACGCCAGTTTTCAGCTACGCGAACGTGTTCGCGTTTGTACAGTTCCTCAACCGATAGCTCTACAGGGAATCCGTAAGTGTCGTACAGTTCGAAGATCAGGTCGCCACCTACCACTTTCATAGCGCCTGCCTTACCAGGGTGTTCTAAATCACCCTCTTGCGCTTGCGTCATCCTGTCGAGTTGTTGGAGCCCTTTGCGAAGTGTTTGGCGAAATGCCTTCTCTTCTTTTACTAAAACTTCAATGACGTGGTCGCGACTCTCTTTTACTTCTGGATAGTCGTCAAC
>Ga0335072_10007320_pt1 | contig 16082 bp, 19 predicted proteins | sample Lox_Sample_21_FD_206725 | JGI IMG/M metagenome (GOLD analysis project Ga0335072, IMG submission 206725) | Soil microbial communities from Loxahatchee National Wildlife Refuge, Florida, United States - Lox_Sample_2.1 | ecosystem: Environmental > Terrestrial > Soil > Wetlands | place: USA...
GGGAGGTTGCCACGTCCAGTATCCAAAGTCCCTCCCTGGCGTTGCCACTCGTACGGATCGGACTGGGTTGGCTGTGTAGGATATTCATGCCGCTGTGGCTGACTAGGATTGGGATGTCTAGCCATTGGTGGGCGATTCGACTGACCCGATGGCAATGGGGGGGACTGACTTCTTTGGTCGGCAAAATTATCGCCATATCGGTCCTGAGGAGGCTGGGGTGTGGGAACTGGTTTTGTGCGCCCTTCTGTTCTCCTTTTCTCTGGGTCGGGTGGTGGTTCCGTCGGTCCATAATACTCACGGTGCTCGTGAGTCCTCGAAGATTGATATGCTAAAGTAGGTCAGCAGCGCAAATCGGCTCAGCTCTGAGAATCACTTACAATTGGCTCCCTTCCTTCGCTCTTCTAACCACTTAGCGGAGTCTGCTTTTAGATCTTGTATCATAGGCTGCGCACCAATATAAGGTGTTAGCAAAGCTGTCCTTTATATGCGGAAAGTGTGGATTCATACTATCGTGACGGGAATATAGGATCTGATAATGTAACCTGGCCGGCCATCCTGGTTGAATTCAGTATAGTTACAGCTTGGGAGTAGGAAGTCAATACTTTATGATCGCCAGGTCTGACTGTGGCATCCCGTCCAAGATACAACTGCAGGTCACTGACAAGCACTTCGATGGCGATGTCCTTTGCGGGCATCCAGTACTCCAGCTGTTCTTGCTCTCCTTTGTACCAGCCTCCACCAGACGTTGGCGGGTTGCCCGACATGTTCTAGCAAAGAGGATGGAGGACGAGAGTGTAAGGGAGTAAGAGGGCCCGAATTCGCCAAGTAATGTCACATGCCAACGAGATGGTCTGTCGAAGTCGTGCTACCCGCAAGGAAAGAAGCGATATGAGGTTTCAGTTTGATCGGCGCAGATCAGTGGCTATCGAGTGCAGAGAGTAGCATAGGGAAGGATTGGAGGCACTCGACAGGAAGGAAGAAAGGGGACTGCACTTTGCCTGAGGTCCGCAGGCAATTCGAAGCGTCGTAGCCTTGGGCAGCAATGCATAGCTCGGTCAATTAGGCTGTTCCCGGGTAGGACCGATCCTGGCCGCCCCGCGAATGTTTCCGATGGCTACCCCGCGGATACTTGCTTTCACCTCCAATTGAGGCTCTACTCACATCTCTTCGTGCTCTGAAGCATAGAATCGTCGACATACATCGTCTCTGTGGTGTCAGGCCTTACCCATAGTCGGGAATATTCAGACTGGGTGCTTAAACTCAGTATTAAAGCAGGAATGACATCTTATATGCGGACTGCCACACAAATGCTTTCGCCGTTGACCCGCCGGAGCCTTTATGATTGAAAGTCTCAAAGGGGAACGTTCATTTTGATCTCATCTTAGATGAAGAGTCACCGATCCGCTGGAAAACGCTTTTCCTGTACCACCCGTATTGAATGGATATCCTTTCGACGCGATGAACAGTCCACGAAGCTCGCAACCGCTCCAGCTGGAGGTCGTCCGACGCGTTAGTGTCATCCCCCATTAATTCGCGACGGCGATTTAGTCTGGGCAGACATGATCGATTCTTATCTGCGCACAGCACAAACAAGGTTGAGCAAGGAGAGTAAGAGTACTGAGGACTTAAGATAAGCTCGTGTACGGTAGGAGATGACACCGCGCTTCGACTAAGGTTGCCGCGGACTCCGCTCTACGCTGCGGACCGCTGTGCCGTGCCCACAATACAATTTTGGATCTGGGATCTAAACGAGCATGGCTGGCACCGCTCACCATTGGTTACCTGGATCACCGGATCACTGGCTGGCGGGCCCAACTCATCCGCGCGGAGAAGACTCGGTCTAGCCAAGTACAATGTGTCTTCCTCAGCCGACGGATGTCGCGCCCGGCTGCTAGATTGACTCATATTGCCGAAATCCTCAGGGGCCTTGTCGCGGAACCATTCGAGGGCACTTAAGCACCTCATCTCATACCACACAACACCCCAACATGTCACAGGGTACCCGAGTGGTTTAGAATACATGCGGGGAAGCACGATGGAAAGGCCATACGTCCACATTCGATCACGCCACCCGATTGGGATTCATTGGGACTATGGATATAGCTGCAGTACTGCCAAATACGGCATGAAGTCCCGCTCAGCGTAGTTCTCAGGGCTTTCCCTTCTTGCTTGTAGTGTCTGTGTAGGAGCACGATGTTTAGGGTCCCTCCCGCGCATCCCTTTCCATGCTGCCAGAGTCCTCAAGTCTTGGTTGGGCTGTAGAGGGCGGTAGATTAGCATCTACTTCCTCATCCTTGTCCCTTTGAGCGCATGAGTCCGCTTTTCCTGCTTTTGCTTTCGTAGACCTTAGAGTTGCTGGGATTTGCACCCTTTCAGCCTTTTCCTTTGCTCCAAGATCTCCGTGAGCGATCTCTGCAGAGGTCAAGCCTGCTTCATCGGCCAGCCCGTGAGTCTTTTTCTTCCTCCAAACCCTCTTAGGGACAGCATCTAGTATGCCAATTGGGAGCTGGGCTAGGGCCTCGTTGCGCTGTGCGGCTTGTAGTATGACGTTAGTAGATTGAAGAAAGGTATTATCAAGTCTCGACTGCGCCTCGGGACCAAGCATATCTCGACCTTCAATAAGTTGTAAGACAACGCCCGCAATATCATTTTCCCTTAGGCGAAAGCACAAGAGCCTGTTCTTCCCTATAGATAGGTATCCACTTGCCAATCTTGATCACTGGCCCATCTAGCCACCAAGTGGGGGCGCAACAAACTGCGAGGGATAGGCTGGCATGTACGGTAGTCTTGTAGGATATTGTTGGCGGTGTGGCTCATTTGTGGTGGATCTAACTAGGGCTTTAACAAGCCAACTAGGAGGCATACAAGGGTGTTGCGTGGGATGAGGTGAGGTGATTATGCAGGTGCCCCGAATGGTTCCGAAAGGATTTACCGTCGTTTTCAAAACTCTGCGCGAGCAGGGAGTAAATACAACGACCAATTTCTCTACATTTCATCCGTCGCATTTGATTCAGGAAGATGTATTAAGTATCCAGGGATATATATTCCAACAAGTTTAATGAGGTATGTAGAAAGTTGAGACGTGATCTCGAAGACCTCGTCTCCCGCACAGTTGAAAACGGCGATTACCTGCGTGCGGAGGCTAGAAGCGAGGAATCCTCAATTCCGCAATTAGCACCTTTTCGGGATCACCCACCACTTAATATGGTGAAAATGCCGACCAACGACGATATCTCTTAGCGCAAAAGCTCGTATTTTGCAACTCAGATTGCGACAAATCGACCACGGTTTGTAAGGTGGGGGTTCATAGTACGCCAATGAAGTGTACGCCCGTGAGATGCACCCTCATGAGGTACACGCTCATGAGGTACACGCCATAAGGTACACGCCTATGAGATGACGCTTATAAAGTACCCGCCTATGAGACACATACAAACACGACTATGAGATGCATGCCCTATGAGATGCACGCCGACAAGACACATGCCTATGAAGACATTTGCGAGGACCTAGCACGTCAGAACAACGTCGCATATCTGTTCCAGCTCCAGCTAGGGTTTCGGCGTTGTCGCATATGGGTTTCAGTCATCGTAGTGTCCTAAAGACCACTATTTAGGACGCTGCACGGTCTGCTTGGGTACCAGCGCTCATCGGCCTATTTCGACCTGACTGTCTTCAACCTGTCTATCTATCACCTGTCTGTCCATCGCTTTTCTGTCGATCTGATTGGCTAGCCAATCCGATTGCCTGCGCTTCTTTTGCCCGCTTCACCCTCCCTCTTTGTAGATAGTTTAGATAGCTCGGGTACTGTTCTGGATACAGAGCTGCTGCTTTGGCTTCGAGCAGAACCGAGGCCGTTGGGCAGGCCTTTTTGGTAGCTTTTCCCCACGCGGAGCGCGCTCCAAAGGTGATCAGCAGCCTGACGGCTGAGTCGCCCACAATCAGAAGCTTCAAACATCTTTGGTATCGATACAGGGACTCTTGCCACCCGTGTCTTGCGCGCAAGGAAGACTCGTAAATGAGATGCACGTCCATGAGATGCGCGCGCCCATGAGGTACACGCCCGTGAGATGCACGCCCGAAGGGTTTTGCGGGAAACCTCCAGACCACCCACCTTACAAACGGTGGTGCGGTGGTTCGATTTGTCGAGATCTGAGTTGCGCTAAGAGATAAAAGTCCCTATCGGCCGCCGCATATTCAGTCTGTAACGATTGCAAATCTCGGCCCGAGTGGATCGTATATATGGAGGTTACTTGTAGAACGAATCTTGGACGGATGGGGGAGCTCTGTGGGCTAAGGATCGACAGGCGCAGAAAATGGTGTCTCGTGTGACTCATCGCCAAATTAGTGGCTGAAGCTGAGTAAGGAATGGTATGATATTGGACGTGGGGAAGCACGATCTATCAGAGCAAAGGAGAGGATGGTAGAGGATGGTAGAGGACGCAGTGTTTGTCGATAATCCCCCAAGTTTCTCTGAATCTGAATCTTGCTTCAATTTCCACTGGCTCGTATTACATTGTACAGTTCTGCATGCACCGCAAGACATCTCTGAATTTCTCTCAGTCCGCAATCGCTTCGGGGGTGTTCTTCGGCCACGCAACAAGCCGAACTCTGGTAAGGGCCTGTTGAAGCCACAATGGCAGCGCAACATTCCTACCTGCTATCACCACTGGATCAGCTCATGCCGGTAACTTACAATCGAGTCATTCTGACTTTCACCACCAAAGTTGACCAGACAGCGGCCATTGATGCCCTTAGAAGTGGTTTGGAGGCAGCTTGCTCTCAGCTGCCGTATCTCAAAGGACGGGTTATTGCGCAGCAGGACGGCCGCCTGGCGATTTCGTGGTCCGAGCAGGATGCAACTCCACACTTTCGAGAGATCGGGCGACCTTCGGACATACCTAGCTATGCGCAACTTAAGCAAGAGTTACTTCCCTCGCACTACCTACTACAATCACTCTGCCCCGTTAAGGGTTGGGTCATAGCCTCCTTCCCGGACGGGAATGCGCCTGTGATTGCGACGAGTTATACCCGCATTGAAGGTGGGCTTTTCGTCTGTCTCTGTGTGCACCATAATGTTATGGATGGTACTGGCACTGGCCAGCTCATCAGTCTGTGGGGCAAGCACGCGAGTGGCGTCTTCCACGAGCAACCTACTCCGCTGCCAGATCCGGACGAACCACGACACCGGCTGGGTCGCCTGAAAGCCGCCATGTCTTCAGGTTCCAAAGGCGAGGCTACATTACCAAGTGATAAAGACTTCGGCTTCGAATCGTTGCGCAAACTACACCCTGAATATACGGACGTCTTGCCGACCCCAGTGCCGCCCAGTTCTCCCTGCACGTCCAAAATCTTTACCTTTACTGTGCAGAAGCTCAAGACTGCCGCAACTGAGTGCAAGACATCAGTCAACAACGTCCTCTGTGCTATAATCTGGTCCTGCATATCTAGCGTACGCAGCATTCGGTGGCAGAAAGAGGCCAGTGCAGCAAATGATGGTATACTCCACACCAAGTCAAAGCTCGGAATGGCAGTGAATGGTCGAGCGCGGATTGGGCAGAGCTTCGCAGACGCAGCTGGACCTCCCTATATCGGCAACGTCAATCTCTACTGCGTCACCAGTCTCGAGCTGGAGCTTCTAACCAAATTCGGAGATTCTCACTTCCCTGAAGCACAGTGGGTAATCTCAGATACGCTCACATCTATCGTACAGGCGATCTCCACGTCAATTGCTCGCATCGACCGTAATTTCATATCCGAGGTGATCACCCTGGCCGAGCAAGCGTCCAATATGCAGTCTTTACTGCCAGGGTGGAATTTCTTCAATGGCCCCGACCTCACGATTACCTCATGGGCGAATCTGGATACATACGCGGTTGATTTCGGCCCCGAACTCGGTGCGCCAGATTTTGTTAGAGTTCCCTATCTTCAGGTTGATGGACTCAACATAGTGCTGCCGAGGCGAAGAAACTCGGTACCAGAAAGCATCGAAGTTGTGGTCATGCTGAGGGAGGATGATATGACAGAGCTCGAACGCAATGCGATGTGGAGGTACTGGACAGAGACTCCAAGCCTCCACGAATGATTGGAACCAAGGTGGAGTAGCGGGCATTCGCGACCTATGTTGATACCCAGATTCTAAAGTGAACGATCAATCTCTAAAATCTTTCCCATCCATCTTTACGAGACATTGAGGTGCGAGTCACCCCGTTATTAGGCCATGTGATTGTGGTGACGATGCTACGATTCCCTTGTCTGTGGAAGATACAAGGCTGGCGCGCATCCTCCGTGCAGACGTAGCTCAATCCAGCCCCTCACACACTACCACTACACTGCCACTCTCTGCACCCCTGCTGATGCCAACTGTGCTCAGCAAAGCCTCTGAGCACACCCCCTAGCGACCTCCAACAGCGCTGGAACAGCTGTACCTTAGCATAAGAATACCTAGACATCGTCCGCTCTGCCCGAGTAAGCGCGTCACATCATAACATGTTCTGCGGGTCCAACACCTATATCGAGCGACTGAACTCGGATGAGAAAATTGACCATCTTGAATACCTGAGCATAGGCTTTGGTGCATGCAACGAAGCTTCCGAGCTTATGGGGCCACAGTTGAGGAGCTAGAGGTGAGCGAGAAGACTTGGAAGAGCATCTCTCGCCATATTGACGCAGATTGAGTCCTATCTGGAGGATGCAGTCGTTTGAGAAAAGGATGATCGCGAAGGCACGTCAGGATAGCCACGCATGCTTGCTAGGATGATTGCCGAGGCGTCCGAACCGGCCGAGCGAGTTGGGTTGAAAGATTCGATGCTTTGGAACTTCAATGTGAAGCTGCGGACATCCTCTCAGTAAATAGAATGTTGAATGCCATAAGCAAACAGGGCAGGCTTCCAGAACTCTTTTTTGTGCACACCGGGCGTGGGTATTTGAAGCTGCTCTTGATGCGAGATGTCCATTGCCAGTGACGTGCCCATTTTCTAGTCCTCCCAACCTCGTCTTGTTGCCACCCATTTTATGATATACACCAGAGATATTAGTACCGGTACCTCGATCAAGGGCCCAACAGTGGTTGCGAGGGCTTGGTCGCTATCTGCCCCAAACGTCGCCACTGCCACCGCTATCGCAAGTTCAAAATTATTGCTTGCTGCAGTGAAACTTTGTGTTGCCATCAACTTATATCCAAATCCCAATTTGCGAGTGACGACGATTGTGAAAGAAAATATGATGAGAAAGTACACAATCAGTGGCGCAGCGACTCGCACAACTGAGACGATCTGGTGGACCACTTGGTGGCCTTGTGAGGCGAAGAGAACAAGAATGGTGTACAGCAGTCCAATAAGCGACCATGGCGCAACCCATTTGAGGAAGGTCTTTTCGTACCACTGGACGCTAATGGCGCGTATTCCGAAACGTGTGACAATAGCGGCGCCCAGTGGGATACCGAGAAAGACGGCGACGCTGGTTGCGACTGTATGGTACGAAACCGAGGTTGAGTTGCTGGCGCCGCTGATGACTTTGACGAATAGGATCGCAAGTGGAGCATAGAGTACCATTTGCAAGACCGAGTTTATGGCGACTAAGATGGCACAGTAATTCTCGTCGCCTCCAGCAAGTCCAGTCCAAATGAGAACCTGTGCAGAGGGTCAGTTCCGTCAGACAGGATGAGATGAACTCAAGGGTAATCACCTACCATAGCGATACATCGGGCCAAGCCGACGAAGATCAGTCCTTCTCGAAGACCTTCCTTGTCTGGAAGGAATGCCCAAGCAAGAGCAAGCTGCAAGTCCAGTCAGTCATAGCTTGGTAGTGAAGTTGACGATTATGATTGCATGCATGCAAAGTAGCTGTGAAACCATCATCGACTCATGACTTACCATGAACAAAGGTGCCACAATCCAATTAAGAATGATGCTGAACCCAATCTGGATCCATATCTGGCGATGCACAAAAACGAGGTGAAGAGTCTCATACTTGATTTTGCACAATATAGGATACATCATGACAAGCAAGCCCACAGCTACTATATGTCAGCAGAAAGATCATCTCCAATTCACATAGACGGCCTTACCGATAGGTACCGACACCTGAACAAATTTGCCTCGTTGCAAAGCAGGCCCGACACTGTCCACATAATTGCCTAACAGGATGCCAACGACAATGGCTAGCAGAATCCAAAGAGCAAGTAGACGATCTAGCCAGCCTAGACTCTTATAAGCAGATTCCTTCGCTGTTTTGGGAGGTTGTGGCCGAGTTTGTTGCTCAAGGTCGATAACTTCCTTCTCCTTTGTCCTCTCTAGATTAGAATCTGCTGGAAAGTGGCCGTTTATGGCGCTGGCTGAAGATGGGTGAGGCGATGTGTTGTCCATAACGTCGGATTGATACGAGTTGTTTACTTTGTTTGGTTCCAGAGATTCCAGAGAGTCGTGATAACAGGGGCTTCACGGTCAGGGATCCACTCAGTCTGAACTTCGAGTGTTGCAGAGTCTGATGAGTTTGCGTGTTCGAAGGCAGTACTGCGGCTTTTCGGTGTGGATAATATAGCAACTCATTGTGGCGTTGACACGTGAAATGGAGCAATGGCAATCCCGGCCAAAAGGATTCTCAGAGATGAAATCTACCAGTCATCAAGTCGACCAATTGTCAGCTTCTTGTGACAGAGCCAAGACCCATTACTTAGCCAACAATATCTGATCATGCGTGGGGTGGATTGTTCGAGCACCGATGACAACTTTGCGGAAATTTTAGTGCAAGGCAAGTCAGCCAATTATTTCTTTCTCGTGACAGAGCCAAGGCTGGATCTTCGATGACTTCATGTTCGGGATGCCGGTTGAACGGCACATTTCAAAAGTACCAATCGACACGTAAATTTCTGAAGTTCATGGAATTAACTAGACCCTCTACGCAGACCTATCAAGGCGACATTTGAGTGTTCTTCATATACCGTCAGACAAAAGTTCACACATGCCCACAAACGATTATGAGCACTGATGCTTCTGAACCTAGATGACAGGTGATCGTAAAACCATGAGCTTGCAACAGAACTTTGCACCAGCCGACATCGCGGCAAAGGTAAATGAACGATACGGAAATTACGCGATCAATGCTGCTAGCGATGGACATAAAGCCGATGCGCACGCAGACATCGCAACTGCCTTTGGTTATACCCAGGATGAACTCAAAGCCATACCAGAAAATGCCAACCTTGGGCTTAGTTGTGGCAATCCTTTTGCCTTGGCGAATCTGAAAGAGGTGAGCTTCGAAGACGTGTACACTTCTATCTGACCTGAGAGAAAGACCCTCTTTGTAACCGCACATTAGGGCGAAGTGGTGGTCGATCTGGGCAGTGGCGGTGGCTTTGACGTGTTCATTGCAGCGCAAAAGATCGGGCCCCGCGGAAGGGCGATTGGGGTTGATATGAACCATGTACGTCTATCGTCGTTCCGGAAGATAACAATGAATATGGGGTTTGCTGACATATCAGATGCACAGGACATGATCGAACTCGCACGCCGGAATGCTGGTCGCCATTCCTACACCAACATCTCTTTCGTTCAGTCGGACATTACTTCCACTCCACTGGCAGATGGAACAGCAGACTGCATCATCAGCAACTGCGTCATCAACCTCGTGCCGCAGTCAAGGAAGCATTTAGTGTTCAAGGATATGTTCCGTCTTCTAAAGACCGGTGGAAGGATAGCCATAAGCGACCTGCTTGCGCTAAAAGAGCTACCTGACGACATTCGATCCAGTATCGCTGCATACGTCGGCTGTATTGCAGGTGCTGCACAAGTGTCCCAGTATGAGCAGTGGCTTCGTGAGGCAGGATTTACAGGTGAGTCACTTCTGATAGAGGTCAAGCGAAGCTGATATCTGGCCAAGAAATCTTGCTTGTCAATACAAGGCAAGATGCCAATCTGTACAAGGCAAATGAATGCAACAAGCCGGACTCCTCTTCCATGGCTGGTGGGTGTTGTAAAAGCTCTTCCACATGCCCTGATCTCAAATCAGGCTTGGCTCCTTCACTTGAGGATTATGATTTGAATGACTGGATTGGTTAGTCTATCAAATCCGTTGTTATGCTGGTCAACGTACTGACATCCACTTTCGCTGTAGCTTCATTCCAGATATACGCCATGAAGGGATGACAAAGGCCGGATGAAGGCAAATTTGGCAGATGTCATGATGTATTCTTGAATGAAGAAAGCCCTGGTATATGTGCTGGTGGCTTTTGCAGGTCAATTGAGCCGCTCCATTCGAACCCTTTCAATCACAATGTCAATGTTTTTCGTCAACCATCTGGAATATAGTCATGTTCTTGACCATACAACTCCTTGTAGTGCTGCACCCGAGCTCCGGCCACACTCGTTCTGGGTCGTCTTGACCTCGCATGCTTGCGATGATACGAGCAGCATCCTCACAAGACGTTTCGTCAGCGCCTTTAGAGGGAGCTTCCTGTTCGCAAGCGTGGCACCCTTTAGACAGTCCTTGGGGTACTTCGAAAGATGAGGCGCTATGTGGTGGTTCGCTACCCATTTTGCTGGGTTGAGTTTGATCTGGTAGAGCATTGTCAACCGTGTATAGTATAGTATTATCGGCCAGAGGTCCTCCTGTTGATGCAGGCGATGGTATTCCTAAGCCGCTATCCATCTGCCTCGTAGTGGGAGCTGCTGATTGTGGAAGAGGTCGTCCAGCTTGTGCAAACGGCTGAGGACTTTGGGAGTTATTGTGATTTTGTGCCTCCCTAGTCCTCGCAAACGCTTCTGATGCCTTTGAATCTTGGCTAAGGGAGGCTGTCCTGCTGCCTTGCAGATGCGCTTTGATCTCTTCTGTAGAGATACCATGCTTCGCCAGTAGTGAGTGTAACAAGTGGTTCTCTTCCGCCACTTTTCGGGCTGCAGCTTGAACTTCGGCGGTGGCTTTGATACCCTCTCGCTGATATTGCCATACGCGCTTCTCGAGATCTGCGATGTAGTCTTTGCGGCGGGCACGCGAACGACGCTGAATTTCTCGGTTCCGACTTAAGAAGTCATCTTGCTTTTGCGAAGAGGTTAGCTAGATTTTCTCCACGCAGCCGGGAGAGGCAGGTGCTCATACCGCGGTCATTGTGCTCTGCGTCCCTAAGTCACCTGGGACCACCGGTTGGATTGTGAGTAAGCTGTCATCACCGGGGTTCAGAAGTGTGAGCAGAAGAAATGTAATAGTTGCGTGAGGAGAGCGTGAAAGTGGATGGGCGTTCGGACCGGACGCGAGCAATCACAAGTCAGATTCGTAACGATCTGTTTCCGGGACTTCTGGGCACTTCTTTACATCAGAACATACGAATGGAATTTCTAGCCAACCAAAGCTGTAGGTATTGAAATCTTTGTCTGATTCGTACGTTTTTGAATTCAATTTGATCTACTCAACAAATATTGCTGCAAAACGTTCTGTACCCTGAATGACAATGCACCTAAATATCTATCGTCTTAGACCTGGCCGATGGACCTACAATGCAAAGCTTCAAGCGGACCCATTGCCCCATCTGTCTATATGTTCTACTTGTTCACAATGCTGTCTAGAGATCCTTGACTCCATTTATCGAAGCCTCTATGTCCAAGGCTTTTCTCTCACTAAACGATCGCCAAATAGGTCAAAATGCTCACGCATAATGATGGTATACTTGACAAACTCTTCGACACAATCAACCAAGCGATCTCTGTTGCCTCCTGGCATCATCCGGGAACCGCCTTCCTCAACGTCTTTGTGAAAAGCTCATGCGCCTTCGGCACCGATGACTGGTTGGGAATCGCGAACATGCGCATCCACCGCCCGAGGATGCGCAAGCTATTGACTGTGTTGAAGGATTGCGAGCCACCTAAAACCATCGCTATGCCGAGCGTACGGCCCTGCGTTGGTCGGACTGACCCGGTACTGAGTGGAATCCAGTCGATTTGGTTTTTGAACACCGCCGTCTGCGCAAAGTGAAATTAGAGAACTGTTCTTGCTTTCCCGACTCTGATTATATGCCTACCAGATTTCCGTGCTGTTTGGGTGAGACCCAGAAATGTCCATCACTCTATCGGCTGAGGTTTCTTAATTCTTGTACCTTGGCATGGTCATGTTGGACGTCGTCTTTAACTGGGAGGCCTGCAGGGTCGTAGAGGCTTCGTCTCCGCATCCTTTGCTTCCCAGACCTGGTATCTTTACTTGCCTCAGGGTGCGCTAGTTGGCCTGGGAGTAGGCCTCATATACGTTCCCAGCATTGCCGTACTGTCGCGGTGATTCACGCGTCGTCGAAGCCTTGCGAATGGAATCAGCGCAGCAGGCTCTGGAATGGGCTGCCTCACTTTCTCACTCGCAACCAGTGTAATGATCGAAAATATTGGTCTCGAATGGACCCTTCGTGTCATTGGCATTCTCACAGGTATTGCCAATACACTCACCGCGACCTTCATCCGTAACCGCAACGCGATCGTCCGACCCCCCAGCTCGCTTTTGACACCAAGCTCCTTCGCAGATTTGATGTGATGCTATTGCTGAGCTGGGCATTCATCTGCATGCTTGGTTACGTAACACTCCTTTTCTCGCTATCGGACCACGCTATCTCGATCAGACTGTCGAGGGCGCAGGCTACGCAGATTACAGCATATCTAAATCTGAGTACTGCTTGTAGACGACCATTCATAGGGGTTGCAAACGACCGGCCTAGCAGAACCGAGGTTGCTGGCGTTCTCACGCTGGTCTGCGGCTTGGGCTGTCTCGCCATTTGGCTGCCGTCAGCATCATTTGGCGTTACAGTCTTCGCCCTCATCAGCGGTACTATTTTGGGGTCTTCTGGGTGGTAATTCCAACAGTACTGAAGCCGTTGTCGGCCAACTCACGTGAACATTACGTCGCCACAGACAACAGGTCCACTTTGTGCAGAAGCTGCAGGGACTCGGGGAGGTACCCTCACCGCTTTCCCTGTCGTGGTTGACAGTAGTTCTTCCAACCGCTTCTACATACGTGCATTGCAATCAACGCTTCCCTTTTCTGACCACAAGCTGTAGTCTTAGAGGTTATAGCGTCGGAATTGAGGAGGTGAGGAAGGAAGCCTGAATATTTGTATCCTCAAATATTCTGCGGATTTTCTTATACTTGCGCGAGCCTTTGATTGTGGCAGCTACGGAGGATCATACGGAGGAAGCGGATGACGTACATGAATCGCTAGAAGCCGGTCAACTGCCGTATGTACACCTCGCGGGTGCCAGTAGATACCTCCCTGTCCGATTGAAAACGTATATTTCCCGCCATTAAAGTTCCAAGATATCATTTCCGCCAGACCTCCGGTTCAAACCCCTCCATGTACGATTCATACTCTTGTCCAGCCAAGGCCCATCCTTTGATACCCTCCAATAGGGTGACACTTTTCATGCTAGCATTCCCTCGAGCGTTAATCAAGTCACCAAACCAGCCCGCAGCTCTCGTACCCCGACCGCGTGATGATCCTAACACTCTCAGTTACAACCGGTCCAACACTCACCTAGCCGTGGGCAGAGTACGTACCACAATACCAAATGACCAGCCCAATCTCCGCCGCACTACACAAAGCATAAAGCGTCGGAAGACTCTCATACAAACTTTGAGCCGGAAGATTCAACGACCCGCGAATCGTCCCACCCTGATCTCTTCCCATCAGTAAAAGTACTATTGGCATCTTTGATCAAAAGGAGGAAAGGGACCCTTGAACAACCCAACCACGAGGGGCGAATGGGATCCGCCGAAATAAGTCGAAAAAATGCTTTCAAGTGCGTGTATATATACCTCGTGATCGGTGCGCCGAAGGTCAACCAATAGGAAATCCACGCCGGGTTTCTGTCCGGCTTGGAATCTTTGTAGAAGGTCTGCGCGAGATATGCCATCGGGGTCTTTGTTGCATGGTTCGGGATATGCGGCGTACCAGGGAGTGGTGTTGCTTGGTTCTGCCATATCGGTTCGAGGGAGAATGGGGAAAGCAGAGAGAGGGTGTCGATTGTGAGATTTTGTCGAGTAGGAAGAGATATGATTAGTATTGATAGTCTCGGAGAGGGCTGAAAAGTGCAGCGTTATCACGCAAAAAAGTAGATAGAAGACTGGGTCGTTCGCTTGCTCGCCTTAAGGGCAGAAAAAAACGACAAAGTAGGGAGCACTGGTTGGCTGGGGAAAAGCGAAATCTTGGCTCTGTCAGTCTAACGTGTTGATTGGTCCCTCTAAGTCGCGCCCCCATCTAGGGCGACACCCTCATGATGAGACAGTTTACCCTCCCACACCTTTCCAATCTTGCACTCAAGAATACTGTAATGACTATGGAAGTGACTTAAACTCCCGTTTAATCCTGATGAATTGAAAAACGGTCCTCCCTGCAGAGGAAAGGAGTTGAATTATGCCGGAGCATCTATTACCTCTAGTATATAGGATTCCGTAATCAGCCCACTGGAACAGCATAGACCGCAAAATAGCAGTATTTCACTCTCTCATAATACCTGACGGGATTAGGCTGCCCAGGTGTTAAGATAATACCAAGCCTGCACGTACCTCATCCTTCATATGCTGTAGAAAATAGTGTTGTTACGGCAAAGTTTGCGGTATAATGAGCAAAAATGCCTATAGAGTGTCTCGCCAAGTGGTGAGGAACGTTAGTGATACCCCTATAAGATATGTTCAGCTGCATTAAATCCAAGGATCGAAACATGGCCAGATGCGTGTCCTATTGCTAGAACATTATTCCGGACAGCAGCACATGTCGCTCGATAATCAGAAGGAAGCCAGAGGGTCTTTTTCATCCCCTGGACTACCCAAGTCTTCTTCACAAATATTTCCCTCTCTCTCCCCCTTCCCATTGATTGAGGAGAGACAACACCAGGGTCGAGAGAACCGAAACTTAATTGTCCCCTATCTGTGTTAAGGTATTGACCATCACTAGAGAAAGATAGTTCTTGAAGTGCACCGTCGGTCTCTAGCGTCTGCAGCGCCGATCCCGTGGCCGCGTCCCACAGCCTGACCGTTCTGTCGTATGACGCCGACGCCAGCTGCTTGCCGTCTGGCGAGAATGCGATGGCGTTAACGGAGTGTGTATGGCCCTCGAGCGTCTGCAGCGCCGCTCCCGTGGCCGCGTCCCACAGCCTGACCGTTCTGTCGTATGACGCCGACGCCAGCTGCTTGCCGTCTGGCGGGAATGCGATGGCGATAACGGAGTGTGCATGACCCTCGAGGGTCTGCAGCGCCACTCCCGTGGCCGCGTCCCACAGCCTGACCGTTCTGTCGCCTGACGCCAACGCTAGCTGCTTGCCGTCCGGCGAGAATGCGATGGCGTTAATGTAGTTTGTATGGCCCCCGAGCGTCTGCAGCGCCGCTCCCGTGGCCGCGTCCCACAGTCTGACCGTTCTGTCGTATGACGCCGACGCTAGCTGCTTGCCGTTCGGCGAGAATGCGATGGTGTTAATGGAGTGTGTATGACCCTTGAGCGTCTGCAGCGCCGCTCCCGTGACCACGTCCAACAGCCTGACCGTTCCGTCGCCTGACGCCGACGCCAGCTGCTTGCCGTCCGGCGAGAATGCGACGGCGCTAACGTAGCCTGTATGACCACTGAGCATCCGCTGCGCCGCTCCCATGGCGGCGTCCCACAGCCTGACCGTTCCGTCGCTTGACGCTGACGCTAGCTGCTTGCCGTCTGGCGAGAATGCGACGGCGTTAACGTAGCCTCTATGACCACCGAGCGTCCCCCGCGCCGCTCCCGTGGCCGCATCCCACAGCCTGACCGTTCCGTCGTGTGACGTCGACGCCAGCTGTTTGCCGTCCGGCGAGAATGCGATGGCGTTAACGTAGCCTCTATGACCCTCAAGCGTCTGCAGCGCCGATCCCGTGGCCGCGTCCCACAGCCTGACCGTTCCGTCGTGTGACGTCGACGCCAGCTGCTTGCCGTCCGGCGAGAATGCGATGGCGTTAACGTAGCCTCTATGACCCTCAAGCGTTTGCAGCGCCGATCCCGTGGCCGCGTCCCACAGCCTGACCGTATTGTCGCCTGACGCCGACGCCAGCTGCTTACCACCAGGCGAGAATGAGATGGTTTTAACGAAGTCTCTATG
>Ga0335072_10007321_pt1 | contig 16081 bp, 13 predicted proteins | sample Lox_Sample_21_FD_206725 | JGI IMG/M metagenome (GOLD analysis project Ga0335072, IMG submission 206725) | Soil microbial communities from Loxahatchee National Wildlife Refuge, Florida, United States - Lox_Sample_2.1 | ecosystem: Environmental > Terrestrial > Soil > Wetlands | place: USA...
CCAAGATGCGGCTGATTTCGCAGCAGGCAGCGACCGTCGATTCTCTGCGCCTGGCAGTGCTGGCGGCATTGAATATCGCGGACGAACTTCATGTGCTCAAACGCAGGTATGACTCAGTTGCCAGTGATTACAACGAGCGCGCTGAACACTTGGCGGGTGCCTTGGACGAGGTGTTGCAGGAAGCGCGACGCGCCTGACAAGTTGTAGGCTGAGCTCTTGAAAGCGCGCGCCACCGTAATGGTCGTCAGGGAGCATCTGTAACTACCAAAGGTGCAGACGCGGAACTCCGATAACGAAGCTGCGCAGCCAGATTCCATAACCGCGCGCAGAATCCCCGTCCAGTCAAGAAGCCAGCAGACGGTCGCGCGGATCCTGGATGCGGCCAGCACCTTGCTGGAAGACACTCCACTGGAAGAGATCACCACTACCCGCATTGCCGCCCAGGCGGGTGTTTCGATCGGTGGTCTTTACCGTTTCTTTCCCGACAAACAGAGCATCATCGATGCCGTCGCCGTACGCCATGTGCATCAATTCCGTCTCGCCCTGGAAGAAAACGTCATAAAGGTTCTGGATGCACAGCTTCAGGACCTGGAGAACTTCGATCCCGCCGTCCTCCTCGACAGCGTCGTCGATGCCTATGTTCTCTATCTCGACGCTCATCCCGATTTCCGCACGATTTCGTTTGGACGGCATATTAGCCGCGCAACCAAAGAACGCGAGGCCTCGCCAACCGTTGGTCTGCCGGCGCTGCTGAAGAACTTCATGCTCGAACGGCTGGGAATCCCAAACTCGCCCGAACTGGATCTGATGCTGCGTGTCGTAAGCGAGGCCGGAGAGCGCCTGATCGCTTACGCCTATGAGCAGCCGTCGCGGGAAGATCGCAACCGCATCCTTGCAGAGATGAAGAAGATGCTCGCGGCATACCTGTTCGGCATCGACACCACTCGCTAGCCCTTCCCTTACAAACTTCTTACGAACGATTTATTCCGGGCTTATGTCCTCTGATGTCCAATCATTTGTGTAGTTGGAAGAGGTGATATGTCAACCCAGGAAGTCTTCATTCAGCAGTTTGCTCGTCTGTTCCACCATTATCAGGAAGTGTTGGGCGCAGAGCCGCAGCCTACTGCCGGACAGCATTCTGACCCTCGGCCGAACGTCCCAGTCGAAGAACGTGACCGCATGGTGACGGCTGCGCGTCTGGCCATTCAGGAGATGGAGACCACCGCGCAGCTGGAAAACCCGCGCCAGTACTACGCCGTACCCGGCCAGGCAGAATGGGGTTGCTGAGCTGAAAACGGCAATTCTGACCGCCGCTTCTGGACAACGCTTCTGGTCAAAGCTTCATCTCAACTGGCATGTTGAAATGGACTCTGATTTGCGCGTTGCTAGCGGTGGTCTTCGGCGTGCTCGGGTTTACCGGCATCGCCGCAGGCTTTGCCATGATTGCCAAGATTCTGTTCGCCATTTTCCTCATCGGCGTGATCCTCACGCTGATTCTGGGCGTAACGGTATTCAAGGCAGTGACCTAGGCGTCGGTGGCGGCTTGATCGCTCGCAGCTAGCTGGCTACCGCCGGCGTTGCTACGCGCCGCGGTAGCAGCTCGCCAATGCGGCGGATCTGCGCCCCCACGCTTCGCAACTTCTCTTCGATGTGCTCGTAGCCGCGATCAATGTGGTACACGCGGTCGATTATCGTCTCGCCCTCGGCGACGAGGGCGGCCAGCACCAGCGAGGCTGAAGCTCGTAAGTCGCTGGCTTGAACGGCAGCTCCACTTAACTGGCTTCGACCGCGAACCACCGCGCGGTTTCCTTCGATCTTCACGTTCGCGCCCATCCGCACCAGTTCCAACCCGTGCATGAAGCGGTTTTCGAAGATATTTTCCGTGATAATGCTGGTCCCGTCGGCCTGCGTCGCCAAGGCCATGTACTGCGCCTGCATATCGGTCGGAAAGCCGGGATATTCCTCGGTAACGACATCGGCGCACTGCAAGGGGCCATCTCCCAGGACCTGAACCGACTCGCCGCTCGTCTTCACCGTTACGCCGCACTCTTCCAGTTTTTGCAGGAGAGCTCCGAGATGATGCGGCACACAGCCATTGATCGTCAGGTCGCCGCCCGTGAGCGCCGCGGCCACCACGAATGTGCCCGCCTCGATTCGGTCGGGAATGATGCGATGGCGAGCGCCGCCGAGCCGTTCCACGCCGCGAATGCGAATGGTGTGCGTGCCCGCTCCCTCGATCTGCGCGCCCATCCTGGTGAGGAGCACGGCAAGGTCGGAGACCTCAGGCTCGCGCGCGCAGTTCTCCAGCACCGTCTCCCCTTCCGCCAGCGTGGCCGCCATCATCAGGTCTTCTGTGCCGGTAACAGTAATTTTTTCGAAGACGATCCGCGCGCCCTTTAGCCGTTCAGCACGTGCCTCGATGTATCCGTGTTCCTGCTTGAGTTCTGCGCCCAACTTCTCCAGCCCCTTGATGTGGAGATCAATGGGACGTGCACCGATGGCGCAGCCGCCCGGCAGGGATACTCGTGCTCTTCCGGTTCGTGCCACCAGCGGGCCCAACACCAGGGTTGAAGCGCGCATGGTTTTCACCAACTCGTACGAGGCTTCCGGATTCGTCAGATTCCGGCAGCAGACCGTGGTGCGATGCTGCGCCCGGCCATAACCCAGTTCGACTTCGGCGCCCATTGCCGCCAACAGTCTGCGCTCGGTTTCGATATCGCGCACCTGCGGCACGTTCTCCAGGATGACCGGCTCGTTGGTGAGCAGCGCCGCTGCCATCGCTGGCAGTGCGGCATTTTTCGCACCGCTGACGCGTACCGTGCCGTGCAGCGGATTTCCGCCGCGAATTACCAGCTTGTCCATCGGGAAGTGTCCTAATGTAATACCGCGAACGCCGAATCTTTGGAGCACGGCGCTACCTCATTGTACGAGTAATCAGGCCAGGAGTCGCAAAGCGTGGGCGCAGTCAAAAATGCTGCCGGAGAATCAAGCACAGCCTGCCATCGGCACGTCGTCACCACGCCGCACGGTGACTCGGCGCCGAATTGCTGCAAATCGATGACGAAGTATACGCCTCCACTGGCTGTGGAAAACGCGGCCGGCTCGTCCTTAGGACGCTGATTTCGAGGCTGCCTGGGGAGGAGATCCCGCGAGCGTTTGCTCCTCCTGCGGACTGACGGCGCGGGCGTGTCCGTGCTCGGCAATCAGATTCGCAATGAGTCCGGTCCAGCCGGTCTGGTGGTTGGCGCCCAGACCACGCCCCGTATCGCCGTGGAAGTATTCGTAGAATTGCAGGTGGTCTGCAAAATTCGGATCACTCGCGTGGCCCGGCTCGCTCCCGACCGAGACTCGTCGCCCGGTCTCATCCTTCAGGAAAAGCCGCATTAGGCGCGAAGCAATCTCCTCCGCCACATCCCACAGTGTCAGATACCGTCCGGAGCCGGTAGGGCACTCTACTTTGAACTCGTCGCCGTAATAGTCGTAGAACCGGCGGAGACTCTCGACGATGAGGTAGTTGACCGGCATCCAGATTGGACCGCGCCAGTTGGAGTTTCCGCCGTAGATGCGGGAGTGCGACTCGGCCGGGTTGTATTGCACCTCGTAGTGCGCGCCGTGAATATCGACGGTGTAGGGGTGCTCCAGGTGATAGCGGGAAAGCGCTCGAATTCCGTAATCCGACAGGAACTCCTGCTCGTCGAGCATGCGGGCGAGGATCTTCTTCATGCGGTAAGCACGTGCCACCGACAGCAGGCGACGGCTCTTCGAACCGGGCCTTCGCCAGCGCGAAACCAGCGCCGCCAGATCGGGACGTCTTTCCAGAAACCAATCCAGCCGCTGCTGGAAGCGGGGCACGCTCTCCAGTACCTCCTGCTCAATGACCTCGACGGCAAACAGCGGAATCAGCCCCACGATCGACCGTATGCGCATAGGGACATTCTGCCCGCCCGGCAGGTTAAGGACACTGTAGTAGAAATTGTCCTGCTCGTCCCACAGCCCGATCCCTTGTCCCGCAATGTCAGACATCGCCCGGGCGATATAGAGAAAGTGCTCGAAAAATTTGCTGGCGATGTCCTCGTAGATGTAATCTTCGCGCGCCAGTTCCAAGGCAATGCGCATCAGGTTGAGCGCATACATCGCCATCCACGCCGTGCCGTCGGACTGATTGATCGTACCGCCTGTCGGCAGGGGCTGTGAGCTGTCAAAGATGCTGATGTTGTCCAGACCAAGGAAGCCCCCCTGAAAAATGTTCCTGCCCTGCGCGTCTTCACGGTTGACCCACCAAGTGAAGTTCAACATGAGCTTATGGAAGACCCGCTCGAGAAACTTGCGGTCACCCTTGCCGGTGCGCAGCTGCTCCAGTCGGTAAATGAGCCACGCCGCAATTCCGTGCACCGGGGGATTGACATCGCTGAAATTCCACTCGTAGGCGGGAAACTGGCCGTTGGGGTGCATGTACCACTCCCGCCCAAGGAGCACCAGTTGCCGCTTCGCAAACTCCGGATCGGCCAGCGATAGCGCCACGCAATGGAAGCCCAGGTCCCAGGCCGCAAACCAGGGATACTCCCATTTGTCCGGCATGGATAAGACTTCGTTGTTGTTCAAATGCGGCCAATCATGGTTGCGCCCATCCTGGCGTTGCGCAGGCGGAGAGGGCTGTCCCGGATCACCTTGCAACCAGTCGAATAGGTTGTAGTGATAGCACTGCCGGTTCCACAGCATTCCGGCTAATGCCTGCCGTTGCACGCGGCGCGCATCCGCATTGTCCACCCCGGAATGAATGTCGGCGTAGAACTCATCGGCCTCACGTCTTCGATCGCGAAAAACCTGATCGAAATCGGCGAACGGCTCGCCCGTGCTACCAGCAGGCCGCATGCGCAGACGCACTGTTTTCTGGCCATTTGCCGGAATGTTCAGCCGATGAAAAGCTGCGGCCTTCGTGCCCTGGTGCTCGGCATTGACCGCGTCTGTCTTACTCTGTATGACATATTCGTGGAATCCATCTTTGAAATAGCCGTTACAACTGGCGCAGCCAAACACGCGTGCCGCATTGGTGTCGTTTTCTGTGAAGAGCAGCTCCTGGGGCGCATCAAAATCAATATCGAAGTCCCCCAATGTCGGATGTGTAGCCCGAAGTCGCGAAGAAGTCGCCTGTGACAAGGCGGGTCTCACCTGATCCCGCCCCCAGTTCCACGTATTTCGGTACCAAATCTGCGGAAGCACCACCAGGTCCGCTGCTTCAGGTCCGCGATTCCAGACCGTGATCAGCATCAAAACATCATCGACATTGGCTTTTGCATACTCCACAAAAACATCAAAATATCGATTCTCGCTGAATACACCGGTGTCGCTCAATTCATATTCGGGAGCGCTCAATCCTCGACTACGGTTCTCATCGACCAGTTGCTGATAGGGGAACGCCGCCTGCGGATACTTGTACAGCATGCGAACGTAAGAGCAGGTCGGGGTTGCATCCAGATAGTAGTAGAGCTCTTTGACATCTTCGCCGTGATTTCCCTGGCCATTCGTCAGCCCGAACAGGCGTTCTTTAAGAAACGGGTCCTTGCCGTTCCACAAAGCAAGCGCAATGCACAAGGTCTGCTTCTCGTCGCAGAAGCCGGCAATGCCATCTTCGCCCCAGCGGTAAGCCCGGCTGCGGGCGTGGTCATGAGGAAAGTAGTCCCAGGCTGAACCGTCGGCGCTGTAATCTTCGCGCACCGTGCCCCACTGGCGCTCGCTCAGGTATGTCCCCCAGCGGCGCCAGGGCTTCAGATTGCGAGCGGCTTCGTCGAGTCTGTTCCTCTCGGCATTCGTCGTGATTGGCGGCGGAATGGGCGGCTCAGAAGGTGGCATCGTCCCTCGGGGGCACTGCAAGAATTCACTTGCGCGTCAACTCGCGAACTCCGCTGCCGCTCGCGACTACCACTGCGTAGGACAGGTTCAGGAACAATCCGTGCTCGACGATTCCGGCCCGGGATTCGAGGTCGCGCGCCAGCGTGGCGGCATCGGCAATTGGCCCGAAGTCACAATCGAGAATCAGATTCCCTTGATCGGTGCGATATTCTTTGCCATCGGAGGTTTGGCGCACGACGTAGTTGGCGCCCAGCGACTTCAGAAATCGAGCTTGTGAGCGCCAGCCGAATGGCAACACTTCAATCGGTAGCACATGCTTCGTGCCCAGCCGGCCGGAGAGCTTGCTCTCATCCACCACAATAATCTCTCGCGCCGTTGCCTGCGCCACCAGTTTCTCTCGTAACAGCGCGCCGCCCCCGCCCTTGATAAGATTCAGTTCCGGATCCACCTCATCCGCCCCATCGATCGTTACATCGATATTTTTCGGCAGGTCCTCGGTCAGCATTGGGATGCCGAGTTTGACAGCAGCATCCCACGATGCCCGTGAGGTCGCGAAGCCAATAATGTCCTTCAAGTCACCGCGCTGAAGCATCGCGCCGATATGTCGAATAGCAAAGATTGCGGTCGAGCCCGTGCCCAGCCCGACTGTCATCCCGGATTCGATGTAGCGGACAGCAGATTCCGCCGCTTCCTTCTTGAGCGCGGCTTGCGGATCGTCAGGTTTTATAGGCGCCGGCATGCTCGGTCTACGGTTAGTTCTTCCTTCCCAGCGCCTGACGATACCGCTTGATCAGTGTGTTTGTCGAGCTGTCATGTTTCAGCTGCGGCGGCGCCTGGCTCTCAAGCTCGGGGATGATGCGCTTCGCCAGCACCTTGCCTAACTCCACCCCCCACTGATCGAACGAGTCGATATTCCAGATCGCTCCCTGGGTGAATACATTGTGCTCATAGAGCGCAACCAAGGTGCCGAGCGCGCGTGGCGTGAGCTTGCTTACCAGAATCGTGTTCGTCGGCCGATTGCCTTCGCACACCCGAAACGGCGTCTGAAAATCGGGCGAGCCCTCAGCCTTCAATTCCTCGGCCGTCTTGCCGAATGCCAGCGCCTCCGCCTGTGCGAAAACATTGGCGGTCAAATAGTCGTGCTGCACAGCGAGCGGACTGAGCGGCTGTAGGAAGGCGATGAAGTCGCACGGGATCAGCTTGGTTCCCTGATGGATCAGCTGGTAATACGAGTGCTGGCCGTCAGTGCCCGGCTCGCCCCAGATGATCGGGCCGGTCTGCCATTCGACGTGATTGCTTGCGAGATCAACGTGCTTGCCGTTGCTCTCCATCTGCAATTGCTGCAGGTAAGCGGGAAAGCGCTTCATGTTGTCGGCGTAGGGCATGATGCCCACGGTCTGAGCGCCAAAGAAGTTGTTGTACCACACTGTCAGAAGTCCCATCAGGACCGGCAGGTTTTTCTCCAGGGGAGTTGTGCGGAAGTGCTCGTCCATATCGTGGAAGCCGGCGAGCATTTCTTCGAAGTTCTGCGGTCCGACGGCAACCATGGTGGACAATCCAATTGCCGAATCCATCGAATAGCGGCCGCCGACCCAGTCCCAGAATCCGAACATATTTGCCGTATCGATGCCAAATTTCTGCACCCCGTCGGTATTCGTTGATACGGCGACGAAGTGCTTGGCCACGGCAGCGTCGCTCTTCAGCGAATCGACGATCCATTTCCTGGCCGTGGCCGCATTGGTCATCGTCTCGAGGGTTGTGAATGTCTTGGAAGACAGAATGAACAGCGTCTCAGCCGGATCGAGGCCGTGGGTGGCGTCGGTGAAAGCTGCGCCGTCAACGTTGGCGACGAAGCGGAACGTCATCGCCGGATCAGCGAAATCGCGCAGCGCGATATAGGCCATCTCCGGACCGAGATACGATCCGCCGATGCCGATGTTGATCACATTCTTAATCCGCTTGCCGGTATGGCCCTTCCATTCGCCGCTTCGCACGCGGTTGGAAAATGCGGCCATCTTGTCGAGCACGGCATGCACGTCCGCCACGACGTCTTTGCCATCGACCTCGATTTTCGTTCCCCGTGGCGCGCGCAAAGCCACGTGCAGCACCGCCCGTTTCTCAGTGATATTGATCTTTTCGCCGCGGAACATGGCGTCGCGCCGCTCTTCTACACCGCGCTCGCGTGCAAGTTGCAACAGCAGCCGGATCGTGTCATCGGTAACGCGATTTTTTGAATAATCGAGATACAGACCGGCTCCCTCAGCCGTCAGGCGCGTCCCACGCTGTGGGTCACCGGCAAACAACTGGCGCAGGTGCACGTCTTTAATCTTCTCGTAATGGGATTGCAGGTCTTTCCAGGCTGGGGTATCGATGGGGCGCTGCGTGGTCATCTTGACTTCCGGCATGATGTGCTCCTTTAGAAACGGCGAGCTATGAGCGAAAATTCACACGACTACTTTCTGCTGCTAAAGATGGTTTCGATTACGCGCAAAGTGGCTGAGCTGGCCAACCCCAACAAAGCGGCGCGAGCTCTCGCAGCTACTTAAGCGCCTTGCTCTTGCTCTCCAGCGAGCTGAGCAAGTCCTTCCACGAATCGACGAACGACTTCGCGCCCTCCGACTGCAGGTCGGCAGCCAGCTTCGTCAGGTCGACGCCCGCACGGCTGAAGGCCATTAGCATCTGCTCGCAGTCACCACCGTCGCGGGAAAGCACGTTGCCGAGCTGCCCATGTTGGCTGAACGCCAGCAGCGTTTCCTCCGGCATGGTGTCAACCGTGTTCGGTGCGGCCAACGCGCCGATGTAGAACACGTCCGACGCTTTGGGGTCCTTCGTACCCGTGCTGGCGAAGAGCAATCGCTGAGGTCTGGCGCCCAAATTCTCCAGACGCTGCCAGCGATCCGAATCCAGCGTGTCACGATAAGCCTTGTAGGCTTGCGCTCCAATTGCCGGACCTAGTTTGTCGCGCAATTCGGAAGGAACTTTGTCCATCGTCGCCTTGTCCCAGCGGCTGACAAACAGCGAAGCCACCGAGCGCACGTCAGGGCTGAGTCCCGCCTCGACGCGCCGCTCCAGACCGCGCATGTAAGCGTCGGCAGCTCCAACGTAATGATTCCTGTCGAACAGCAAGGTTACGTTCACCGAAACGCCGGCAAAAATCGCCTCTTCAATCGCGAACCTGCCCTCCGGCGTTCCCGGAATCTTAATGAACAGGTTTGGTCGCGCGGCCTTCTCATGCAGCGCCTTCGCCACTTCCACGGTAGTCTTCGCGTCGTACGCCAGCAGCGGCGAAACTTCCAGCGATACCCATCCATCCACCGTAGCGGTGCGTTCGTGAATGTCGGCGAATAAATCCGCCGCGCGGCGCAGGTCTTCGATCGCCATCTCGAAAAACGCATCCTCAACCGAAAGTCCCTTCGACATCAGTTGCGCGATCTCATCGTTGTAGTAATCGCCGTGCGTCATGGCGTGATCGAAAATCGAGGGATTCGAGGTGAGACCTGTAACCGACAGCTCGTCGATGTATTTCTTCAGCGTGCCATTGTCGAGCATCTGGCGAGTGATGTTGTCCAGCCAGAGGCTCTGGCCGAGATCGTGCAATTGTTGTGTCGCTTTCATCTTCATCTCCTCACGCGCCAAGAAACGCGCTTCGTTCCATCTTCAGGAGGTCGGCAATGCGGCGGAGGCTGATATCCGCCGGACGATACTTGGCGACATCCTTTTTGTTCAGGGCATAATGCCCTTGCTTCACGAATACGGTGGTGACCCTGTCTTTCCAGATATCTTTGATGGCTTCAAGAAGCCGTAATTTGTCGTCGACCATCACGTAATGCTTCGCCGGATAGAACTGCTCAACGCACTCCAGCTCCTGTTCCTTGTGGATGAAGATCAGGACGTTCCCCGAGAACGCTTTCCATAACCCCGAACGGGCTACTTTGCGCGGCTGGAACACGGCGTCGCCATCCGACAAAATTACAGCCTTTCCCCAGCGCCGGCATTGCTTCACAACTTCCAGCGCGCCGGGATAAACACGCTTGGGAAACGGATAATCAATGAGCCAGTTCGAAACATTCAGGAAGCGAGGATCGCGCAGCTTCTCCAGACGATAGCGCTCCAACGCGCCCAGGTAATCCGCGTATCCTAACTCCGTGCGCAGCTCTTCGAAAATCTCCAGATAACGTTTACGCGCATCGGGTCCAAAGTTGCGACCGATGTGCTCGAACAAGTCATTCTGCGTGCGATCGTTATCGAGCAGCGTATTGTCGACATCGAAGAGAAAAACCAGCTCCGCCGGTTTTCTCCGCGATCCGGCGGTGCGCGACTGCGAAACTCTCTTGGCGCTCATCTATCCCCTCGCCGCCGCTTGCGACTGACCGTCATCTTGTGCCGGCTGGGGGTTGATCCACGGTCCATCCGATCCGATCAGCTGACGCGCTTCGTCTGGCCCCCACGTTCCGGGCGCGTAGTCGTAGACCGGCGTCACGTTGTCGAGAATCGGCTGCACGATGCGCCATTGCGCCTCCACCAGATCCTGGCGTGCGAATAGCTCACCATTGCCGCGCATGGCATCGCCCAGCAAACGCTGATACGGGGGCATGTCCTCACTGGCATGACTCTTCAGCTTCAGCTCGACATCCTGTCCCGCCATGCGCTCGCCCGGAACCTTCACTCGCACGCCCAGGCCAATGCTGATGTCTGGACTAACGCGCATGCGCATGTGCGAAGACCTCACTGGAACCAGTTCGTGAAAGGTCTCCCGCGGCGGCCGCTTGAATTCCACCACGGCCTCCATACACGTCACCGGCATCACTTTGCCGGCACGAATGTAAATGGGAACCCCGGCCCAGCGCCAACTGTCGATGTAGAGCTTGATCGCAATAAACGTTTCCACCGTCGAACCGGGAGCGACGCCCGGAACTTTCCTGTAACCGTCATACTGTCCCCGGACTACCTCATCCGGCGTAAGCGGGCGCACGGCTTTGAGCAACGCTGCTTTCTGATCGCGCTCCGCCTCGTGGTCTTCACCGGTTGGCGGATCCATGGTCAGGTTTCCCAGAACCTGCAGCATGTGATTCTGCACCACGTCACGCAGAGCGCCCGTCTCGTCGTAAAATTTGCCGCGATCGCTTACGCCGAAGCTTTCTGCCATGGTGATCTGGATGCACCGCACGTAGTCGCGATTCCAGATCGGCTCGAAGATGGGATTGGCGAATCGCGTGTACAGAATGTTCTGCACCGGCTCTTTGCCGAGGTAGTGATCGATGCGGTAGATGTTCTCTTCGGGAAAGTACTGGTGGAGAGTACGATTCAGCGCCAGTGCGGTTTGGAGATTGTGCCCAAACGGCTTTTCGACGACGACGCGCGCGTTGTCGGCACAACCTGACTTGGCAAGCCCTGCGGCCACCGTACCGAACAGGCTCGGGGGCACTGCCAGATAGTGCAATGGAGCCTTGGCGTCCCCCAGTTGCTTACGCAGCTCGGTGAAGGTGGCGGGATCGGCGTAGTCGCCATCCACGTAATGCAGCAGGCTGCTCATCTTGGCAAACACCGCCTGCTCCAGTCCGCCATGTTCCTCCAGGCTGGCCTTGGCGCGATCCTTGAGCTGGTCCAGATTCCAGCCCGCCTTAGCCACGCCAATGATGGGCAGATTGAAGCCTTCATCGCGAATCAGATCCTGCAGTGCAGGAAATATCTGTTTGTAAGCCAGGTCTCCCGTGGCTCCGAAGAAAACGAATGCGTCCGACATTCCGTTTGACATGTGTGAATCCCCGCTCCCGACTACTTCGATTTCGCCATGGCTTCCTTCGCTGCTGCGACAACGTGATCCGGCGTGAAGCCGAAATGCTCCATCACCACTTTCCCGGGCGCCGACATTCCGAAGGTGCGCATACCCAGGACCACGCCGGTGCGTCCGGCATATCGCTCCCAGCCGATCGGCGATCCTTCTTCGACGGTCACTCGCGCACTGACCGACGACGGCAATACACTTTCGCGATAGGCCTCGTCTTGCGCATCAAACAGAGCCCACGAAGGCATGCTGACCACGCGTGCGTTGACGCTCTCCCCTGCCAGCTTCTCACGCGCCTGCATGCAGAGCGATACTTCGCTGCCGCAACCAATCAGGATGACATCGGGCTTGCCGCCGGGCGCGTCAGCCATAATATATGCGCCTTTGGCCAGCCCGCTGGCCGCGCCCAACTTAGTGCGATCGTAGATCGGCAACGCCTGGCGGGTGCAAATGATCTCGCAGGGCCGGTCCTTGAGGGACAGCGCTACCCGATACGCTTCCACCATCTCGTTCGCATCCGCCGGGCGAATCACCAGCATCCCGGGAATAGCGCGCAGCGATACAAGCTGCTCGATGGGTTGGTGCGTGGGCCCATCTTCGCCCAGGCTGATGGAGTCGTGCGTCCAGACGTGAAGCGCGGGAATTTCCATCAGCGACGAAAGACGGATCGAGCCACGCGCGTAATCGGTGAAGATCAAAAATCCGGCGCCGAAAGCGCGCAGGCCAGACAGCACCATGCCGTTTACGATGGCGCACATCGCGTGCTCGCGAATACCGAAGTGGAAGTTGCGGCCTTTGTAATTGCCGATTTCGTTGGCCTCGAAGTCGCCGGCGAACTCGAACGTCAGTCTCGTCTTCGTGCTGGGGAAAAGATCGGCTGCGCCTCCCATCAGGTAGTTGACCTTCTGCGCCAGCGCATTCAACACCTTGCCGGAGGCATCGCGCGTAGCCATACCGCTGGTGCTCGCCGGAAACGTCGGTAGCGCTTTTTCCCAATCGGCCGGCAGTTCGCGCTTGTTCATACGCTCGATGTCGTCGGCGAGATCGGGATATTGCGCCTTGTAGCGTGCGAACCTTGCGTCCCATTCCCCGCGCAGCTTCGATCCACGGGCACCGATGTTGGCGGCAAAATGCTCGCGCACTCCGTCCGGAACGACGAACGATTCGTCGGGCGAGAAGCCGAAGAACTCCTTCGTGAGCCGAACTTCTTCCACGCCCAGCGGCTCACCATGCGCCGTCTCCGAGTCCTGTTTATGCGGCGCACCGTAGCCGATGTGGCTGTGCACGATGATCAGCGTGGGACGATCCTGTGTCTCGTGAAAGCGCCGCAGCGCGCGATCGACGTGCTCGATATCGTTGGGATCGCTGACCCTTGCGACTTCCCAGCCGTAGGCCATGAATCGCGCCGCTACGTCTTCGGTGAACGCCAGATCGGTGTGGCCCTCAATAGTGACGTGGTTGCAGTCGTAAATCCAGCACAGGTTCGACAGCTTCAAATGTGCCGCCAACGACGCCGCTTCGCTCGCAACCCCCTCCATCAGGCAGCCATCACCGCAGAGCGCATAAACGTTGTAATCGAAGAGCTCGAAGCCCGGGCGGTTGTAGGTCGCCGCCAACCAGCGGCCGGCAATCGCCATACCCACGCTGTTGGAAACACCTTGGCCCAGTGGCCCGGTGGTCGCTTCCACTCCTGTCGTCCAGCCGTACTCCGGATGTCCGGGACAGCGACTGCCCGCCTGGCGAAATGTTTTCAGGTCGTCAATCGTGACTGCCGCGCGATCGACATCCCCGTAGCTCGCGTTCGCAGCCTTAATGCCGGCCAGGTGAATCAGCGAATACAGCAGAATGCAAGCGTGACCGGCCGAAAGCACAAAGCGATCGCGGTTCGGCCACCAGGGATTCTGGGGATCGTAACGCAACGCGTGCTGCCACACCGTGTACGCCGTCGGAGCCGCGCCCAGCGGCGTGCCCGGATGTCCTGAGTTGGCCTTCTGCACGCCATCAATGGAAAGTGTGCGGATGGTATTGATTGCCAGTTGATCGATGCTGCTCTTGGAAGTTTCGCGCGCTTGTTGCGGAATCATGCCCGTCCTCACTTATTTCGCAGTTGCAGCCTTCGTGTTATCCCTATCGCCGAACCAGTCGATTTTTGCGGCATCCACACGGTCGAGCAACCGCGGGCCGCGCTCCTGCAGAAAGTAATCCCAAACCCCATTCGACAAACGTGATCGGGATGCACCTCGGTCACACCCATGTTCAGACGCAGTTGCACCCCACTTCGCTGCAATACCTTGCTAACGTAATCGTGCGCGCGATGCGAAAAAGGAGTTCGTAGAGCGGCTCCCCCGACGATCAAAACGCGCTTACTTCCTGGACTTGAATCCACGGCGAACAGTCGCTCTTCTTTCTCGCAGCCGGCGAGGGCAACGGAGCTACAACACTGAACTTTTTGGAGAGATCGTTCGAGCAGCTGATCAGTCTAAAGTGGGGCACATTTTACCCCAAACCGCGAAAGAATCAAACAGGATCGGTCTTAAGAACAACGTCTCGCGTCAAAAGCTGGGGTCACTTAGTACCGTCGGCGCTCTGAATGAACGCGATGGCCTGGCGCTCGGCCCAGCGTCCGTCGTATCCGTTCGGATGGGCAAGGAAGGCGCAGTGTCCGCCACGCACCGGCTCGAGGAAGGTGATGTTGGAATTCCGCAACAGCTTCTCTCGCGTTTCGGGCGGAATGCGAATGAACGGATCGTCTGCGGCGTGAATCACCAACGTGGGGACGGCGATCCGGTCCACGACATTGGAGGAGGCGGCACGTTCGTAATAGTCCTGTGCATCGCGAAAGCCGCAGTAAGGCGCAGTAACGAAATCGTCGAACTCCCGCACGCTGCGCAGGCGGCTCACCTCGCGCGGCTCAATTTTGTAGCGATCGGGATAGAGTGCGGCTTTGCGCAAAACCCGTCGTCGCAGGCCCCGCATGAATTTCCACTCGTACACGCGATTGACCGGCTCGTGTAATGCGTCGGCTGAAGGAGCGAGGTCCACGGCCGGCGAAACTCCGACCCCGGCTTTTATTTCTGGCGGAGCCTTATCTCCCCACTCGCCCAGTAACTTCAGCACCAGATTCCCGCCCATCGAATAACCCAGCAACGCCAGCTTTTGCAAACCGTCCTCGGAGATCAACGTCTGGGCGATCGCGCCAACATCCCCCGACATGCTGGAGTTGTACAGAGTCGGACCGAGGTGCTCCGTGTCGCCGCAGTTACGCATGTTCATACGTACGACATTCATCCCCGCGGCCCACGCCTTGCTGCCGGTGCCGATTACATACTGCGATTCGCTCGACCCTTCCAGCCCGTGCACGATCACCAGTGTCATCGCGGCTCGCCGGTCCGCCTGCCAGTGGCAATGACAGAGCACCTGCATCTCCGGCTCGACACGAAACAGCCGCTCCTCTGGCGGAGGCAGCAGGTTCTGCCGCGGCAGAAAGTTGCCGACGATGGTTTGCGCGTGCGCGCCGGTAAGAAATCGCCGCGGGCGAAACGGTTCGCTGACGAAGCCAGGCGGGTGCTCCGCGTTATCGGGGTCAGGTGTCGTCTGCTTCAACTTCATGTGAGGATCAGAAGGAATGAAATTCGGCTCCTGCATCTATAATAAAGTTTCGAGTCCACGGCTCGCCGAGTTTGAGCCCTCCTGGACGTATTCACGCTGGAGTGCTTTATGCCGATCTTCGAGTATCGATGCGAATCTTGTGGCCACAAGTTTGAGGCAATCCTTTTCGGCTCACAAACGCCGGAATGTCCCAAGTGTCACGCCGAAAAGCTTGAGAAGCAGCTCTCAACCTTTGCCGTCAGCAAGTCGAGCGGCTCCGCCTCACCGTCTGCGGGTTGCGGGCAGTCAAACTGCTGCATGATGAACGGCGGCGGTTGCGACCTCAACTGATCCCACGGAAGCCACCTCGATTAAGACCGATCGGCCGCTGTGGATTACTCCCCGCGCGTCAAATCCCACTCAGGCTTGGGGGCAAAACCCCGCTCCAGGGGCTGGTGTGAACCCTGACCATCCCTAAGTTACTGTGCTGTAATGATTACTCCTCTGTTGCCAATTTGGCATTCCAGATGCTCCTTCAACTCCGGTTCTCTGCGCAGAGCGCTTAACCGCGCTTCTCGGAACCTCAGGAGTTGCACGATGGACGAAGCCTCAAACGCACCCCGTGAAAAAGCCACTGCCTGGAAACCGGCTCAAACCTACACGCTCGCGGCGATCTGCCTGGTGATCGGCCTGGCAATCGGTTACTTCCTGCGCGGCTCGGCGTCGCCGGCATCGACCGCCGTCGCGCCTGAGGCAGCAGCTCAACCATCCCAGGATCCGCACGCGGCGATGGGCCAGCAGCGCATGCCCTCGCTCGACGAGATGAAGAAGATGGCCGACACGCAAGCCGCGCCGCTG